>Ga0335073_10002653_pt1 | contig 24549 bp, 26 predicted proteins | sample Lox_Sample_22_FD_207093 | JGI IMG/M metagenome (GOLD analysis project Ga0335073, IMG submission 207093) | Soil microbial communities from Loxahatchee National Wildlife Refuge, Florida, United States - Lox_Sample_2.2 | ecosystem: Environmental > Terrestrial > Soil > Wetlands | place: USA... | reverse complement strand
GTCTCGTGTTGATTGGAGTTGACTGGAGATGGAGAGGAGACCAAAAGGAGGTAGCTGATCCTGGTCTCCCAAACTGTGAGATGACAAGCTTTTGGACTTTTTTGAAGAAGTACAAGATCGGTACCAAACAGCAAGAAGGGACCCTTCCTGCTTCATCAACAAATCTTTCCTTAACTCGAATGGCATCTTGAAACAGCAACTCCCTAAAGTTCACACCAACCACTGCTCCCATCTTGAAAATTAGCAACGTTCTCCATAGAAGACATACCGTGCAGATGAGCAAGTGAGAACCCTTAAGCAAAAGTTTGTTCTGCTTTACGGGATTCATTTTTTTTGCTGGTGGTGGTGGCTGGACAATTGACCTCGTCTCCTGTGGCCAATTCCACAACATCTAGTGCCACAACAAGCTTGAATTTTCTCAAAGGCCATTCCAATGTTTGCTCTCAGCTGTAACAATCAATATCCCACCTCTATGCCTATTGGAACCCTTTTCTTTCCCGATTTTAAACTCCAAGCTTTAATTTCTCCTCGTATTCCGCATCCCATTAATCTCGAGTGGTGGCTTAGCGATCGACCCCATAATTCTCAGGGCTTTGTCAGAGGCCGGCAATGACATCTAATGTCCGGGATAGCTTTGGTCAATGCGGCCGAGGAGTGCGATGATGGTGTCTGGGCGGCAAAACATCGGTTCATCATTCGACGCCAGTTGGCAGCTTTGCGCGGGCCACGTTTTACTTTCCCCAATGAAGTATCTTTTTTCGGATCTCTCCGCGTCCAGTAATGTCGCTTGCGGGCATCTCATAGACGCTTGCATCCACACACACGGCAGGCCAGATCCTGAGATGGCAACCACAGGCGAAGCCGGATGAATCGGCATGATCGCCAATACATTCATGTCGCTGCATAGCTGTCTCTTTTAGTAAGGTAGTTAACGTTAACAAAAGCAACACGCTTTGTCGCAGGGAGGGAATTCTATTTGAAATGTGCATTCTGTGATGAGCGCTCTTTGGTGCCCCGTAACGTGACGAAGCCGAGTTCGCGAACCGAGGGCGGAGATACCTCAATTAGCTAAAGCTGTCATGCTATTACCCCAGAACGAAGTGCGCCGGGGAAATCCCAGCGACACAACCGAAACGCAATTGCGATCAGCAGGTGGCAAATATTCCTAGGACAGAATTGCTTTGCAGTTGCATATAGGCGATCAGATGGGATCGCTTTTCCATTATTATTTTTGCATGCTGTACAGTTGCGCCCAGCTCAACTACGCGGTTTCGCTCAATTTGATCCGCAATCCAGTGGCAAAGGGCGCAACTGCAGAGACTTGCATTTGCTGTATCGCATCTGTTGCGCGCATCACATCGGAACTGAATTTTTGGAATTTTTGAAAGGATCGGCCCGATCGGGGAAAACCAGATCAATCAGATAACAGAACAGGAAGACTTCAACAGCATTTGAACGTATGAATTGAAAAATCAAAGTGTGGATTCCTTATTCATATTAGATCAATGTATTTAATAGCCTATGACTTGACCTCGTTGAGACAAGCGCGGAGCGAGCGGCATCCAACCAGGTACAATCAATGACGCACTGGATCGTCCAAATATAGAAAGTTAGATTTCGTTCCTTATTAATTTAAGTCGGGGACAAGTGATGATGAGGAATGATCGACAAAATGGATGCAAACTGCATTTGCTAACGATATATGGCGTGGAGTGCGTGGTGGAGCCGAAAGTGATCTCCTGCGCCAGAAGGTTGGGTGGCGACAACGTGCTCAACAGGCAATGTGAATCGGTTATATTGTCTTACATTGCCTCTGGGAACATTCCATGACGCTAAACTTTTGACTGTCCAAAAACCGCAAATGCCGATGGGGTGGGTGGGGGTTGAATTAACAGTGCTAAGTAAATTAGTGCTTTTGGTGCTTGTGATCAATCAATCAAGATTGTGGACCTGTATTTTGTGAGAGTGACGGGATCGGCGGTGGGTTTCAGGTCAGCAAGCAACTTTGATTAAAAATGACGTCGTGCCGCAATTCGAATGGGTGTGACGCAACGCCGCGCGAAAACCCAAAGTATGAAACCCCTCGTACGTACACAAAAAAGGCATCGACGAGAATGCTGGTTGGCCAGGTATTCGGGTCGAATGCAGGCCATGTGCGTGGTGGTTTTAAATGCATCATATTCATATGTAAATGAATGAACAATCCTTTGACTCTCACAATTGCCCCTCTCGGAAGCAGGTTATATACCCAAGGATCTCGGATAAGTCATTTACAGCGTGTTTTCCATTGCCTTCATTCATTCCGCCCTTAAATATAAATCTAGAGAAAAGCGTTGGGTGGCAAGGGGCAAATCTATCTTTAATGAACATAATTAACACGGATGATACTCGAATAGAAGGAAAAGAAAATGATGTCCATCGGGTGGCCAAAGCAGACAAAGCATTTGGCATAGAGAATAGATGTTGATAGGGTAAAAAGCAAATAAAGGATGGCAACGTTGCTTTTGTTGTTGCGTCCTTGACTCTGATTCGTTTCGCATTACGCCGACATTAAGAACCAAACAAGACGCTGCCCACCGTCCTTAGCTTTCCCCGGTCAAGCACTCACTCACTGGTTCCCCCTGCTTATTTGGAACCAAGCCTCTAAGAAGAAAGACACTACACTGCGGATGTAAACGTCCGCCCAACTCCACCACCCACAACAAAATCTAAAAGCAACTTTACACCGACCGAGACCAATATACCATCTACCTTCACCTTCCTCCCGAAATCTGCGCAACAGCATTCTAACGCGAAAGAACGTAATTATCTTGAGTTCAGGTCGTCAGTAATCGTAATATTCTGTGCACACGCAATTAGCGTCTCGTTAACAGCTTTTATCGCCTTAAAAGTCTTGTTTTGAGAACTTCACAACCGGTTTAGAGAAAATACAGTGGCGCTCATCATCCCTACGCTTTTCGCTCAAAAGAATGGATTCGGTCCGATAAGTTTGGATTTGACCGCTCGGTCTACTATTTCACTCTACTGGGATGGAGGAAACTGTCAATGAGGCTGGGAAACAAGCAGGAGAGGATGAAACGGAGAAGAAGTTGGACCAGCTTCGAGAGGTACGTCATATGGTAGAGTTTACCAAAACGCTTTATCAAGTCTATGTATGTATGCTGACTTTGTCTTTGTAGGCTGTGAATGCCCAAATTCTGCGAGCTCACTCTTCGGTCCCTTCACTTCGAAAACAAGCTCTAGCCAAGGAGACCTTCCCGATCCAAAGTGAACTGGGCAAAGATCCCTCCCCAACCTTGTCACCCCAATCATCTTCCCCACGGAGTGCAACCTCATCACAACGAATGGGTGCCTCTGCAACCATCGGCCCCAACATCCATCCTGGCGACTTCCCCTTTCCTTCCATGGAATCCCCGACTGGAATGAGCATTGAACCAAGCACAATACCTCGCTTACCACGTGCTGGTTCCCAGGTATCGGATATCACTGTCCGTTTTCAACCGTCCTTGTCAGAGACCACACCCACAATTTCCAGACGAGCAACGTACAATAGCTGGTCGGGTCCACAAGACTTTCCATCGCCAAATATATATGACTTGACTCTGAAAATGAACTCGGATATCGGGATTGATTCGTTTTGGGAAAATATCATCGAGATTTTCGTCACAAACTTTTATGCTTCAAGAGTATCGTTGAGCATTCCTTATGATTTGACAGATATCAGCAACACGCCATGGGGTTTGAAGGCAACTTATAATGGCTCAGTGAGTAAACAAAGGACCAGAATAAGATTGGAGAGAAGGCAAAGTAAAGAGGCTCCTCCGACAGCTTTAACGACAGAATCTGAGTCCGACGGAAATAATACATCAAGTTCGGGACGTCTTACACCGAAAGCTGCGACCAGTTCACAGCGCAGAGCAAAAAGAGAAGGAAAACGACCTGTTATGGCTTCTATCGATCAACAGCTAGATCAAATGCTTGACGACTCTAAGCGAAGTAAGGTTTATCAGACTCTTGGGCCGTTGGACCTGGAAGATGAGCCTTTAATCGACAATCAGGGGGTTCAGAGACTCTTAAGTCGTGGTTCTATTGTTGTTTTGTCGCGAGAATATCAAGATGTTTACCAGATGAGAAAGCGCGAAGAGGAGAGGCTCAAAACTCTACAAGCAGAGCTATCACTGGGGGACAACACTCGAGGCAGAACCGAGAGAAAGAGCGATTCTCTGAGAAGCGACGTGATAGCGGCCTGGGAAAGGACTTATTTCAAGCCTCGAGAGCCAAATTTATCGGGTTACGAAGAGTACGAGCAACCTTTCGCTTCGCCATGGGCGCAATCACCTGCTCCATCGCCTGCTGTTCTCAAGGAAACCTCCGAAAGCGTGTTTTTCGATCCACAGATGGTCGAATCTGCATTTTCGCCAAGTGAGGAGTCAGATTACATTTCAAGTGACGCTGTGTATGCTATCGGCATGGAAAACTATCGCTCGATCATTCATGTTCCCCTTGTTCATCCCCAAACAGCAAAATCTATCAGTTCTGCGAGCGAAGGTGAGAGTAGCGGTTCTAGCGGGCATCCTCGAATCGTGCCAATTGCAATCATTTCATTCCTTTCTACCGTGACACCATATCCAGCACATCTAATCACCACATTATCAGCTTTTGCTCCTCTTATAGCAACTAGTCTATCACAAGCAATACGGCATTCCAATGTAGTACACCAGTTGGCATTACCTCCGATGTCTTCTCCAAGAGCATCTCGTTCGCATTATAGTGCAAGCCGCACAGAGGGTCGCCAATTCAAACGCTCACCTCCGGAAGACTCTCCAGTAACTCATTCTTCTGCTACTAACTCGGAAACTTCAACCCCATTACTCGACCTTCATGGTGCTCTATTCTCTCCCGCTGTGGCAGAAGCCGAAACACCCTCTCCCTACAGATCGACGCTTACAACGGAAACGGATTATTTCTCTCACAGAATATTACCATCTATGCGGAGCAGCTTACTCCGACCTACGTCACCACAACTACAAGAAGAAGCAAAGGAAAGACCAGGTCCATCAGACAGTCGTCCTTCATCGTCAATATCCTCTTTTTCTCAAGAAACACAACCTGCAAGTAGCATGACTGAACCAACTACTTCATCTGAGAAACTGCTAGCTCCATCACCCACCAAAATGCGCAAAAGAGGACGGAGAAGTCGTTTAGTCCATTCTTTCGGCGCAACAACCCAGTTACCGCTTCGACCTCGTACCACGCCGAGAAAAGGCAACAGCAGCAGCGGCGGCAGCGGGAGACCCAGACGACCAACAGAATCTTTTTCAGAAGCAACGGATCCGTTTCAGATGCATACGCCTTCTTCAAGATTGCTCAGAGTCGTAGTGGATTCAATACCTGTTCATGTGTTTACAGCATCTCCTCGTACAGGGACGATAACATGGGCGAATGGACGAACTTTAGCATATCGTGGAGTCACAGCAGAAGATTACATTGCAACTCCTTGGGCTGCTCTACATCCTGAAGACTCTGAAGAATTTCTGAAGCGATGGAATCTCATCTTACGATCTGAAGCAGAAGGCATCTCACAATCTCTTCGCATTCGAAGATTTGATGGACAATATAGGTGGTTTGCATCTCGAGTTGTTCCACTGCGTGATGCTAGAGGTGGAGTTGTTCATTGGTTTGGCACTGCAATGGATATTCACGATCAACGAGAAGCAGAAATCACTGCTGCACGACAGGAAGAGATCAAAGCATCAGAACTCAAGTATCGATCTTTGGCGGAAGCATCACCTCAGATTGTGTTTTCGGCGACACCCTCTTTGGGAATCTCCTATGCAAATTCCCAATGGATGACTTATTCAGGAGTTACCTATGACGATACTGCCAAACTCGGATTCTTGTCCTTTGTTCATCCCGACGATAGGACGAGATGTTCTTTGCCTACAGACACCGACGAGAGTCAATTTTCAGCAGAGGTTCGGCTACGGTCTGCCGATCATTCATATCGATGGCATTTAGTTAAATGTATTCGGATCGAGAAGAAGGAGGACAGCAAGGATGATGTCTGGCTTGGCACATGGTTCGTACCTCTTTGCGAAGGCCGCTTACTTTAGCACCGACATTGATGATCACAAGATGTTGGAGCAACGCTTAAAACAATCCAACGAAGCCGCCAGAGCTGCCGAAGCAGAACATAAGAAAAGAGCGGAGGATGCCTTGGAAACTAGAAGACAGCAAGAGTTCTTTATCGTATGACTCTCTTTTGTCGTTCACTCATTGTAGGACATGGTGTCGCACGAGCTTCGCAATCCTCTCAGCGCAATTGTTCAAAGTTCGGATGTTGTTTTGAATTCGCTCCGAAGTATGTTGTCTCGGGAGATCTCGTCGTCTGCATCACATGAAATCTCTGACGATATCGAAACGATGAAAAGCATTGCTCTTTGTACGATGCATATGCGTCGGTTGATTGATGACACCATCAATGTACCTCATCTCAAATACAGAGCTGACCTTTAGGTGTCGAAGCTTGAGAGTGGAATGCTACAGGTTACACCGGTCGATTGCAATCCCATGACAATTGTTAAACAAATTCAACAAATTTTCGATGCAGAGTTGCAAAGCAAGAAAATCGACATGACAATTGTCCAAGATCCGTCCTACAATGAACTCGGAGTGGAATGGGTCAGAGCGGATCCCAGTCGCATTTCGCAAATCCTCATCAACCTCCTCTCTAACTCAATCAAATTCCTCGATAATCGTCCTGAACGGCATATTGTACTTACAGTCTCAGCATCGACAACGGCACCCAAACCCGACGCCACCGCGTTACATAGTCCTGAACGACAATCCGACGTCACATCAGAAGACCTGTTTCTCACCTTCTCGATCAAGGATACTGGTCCTGGTCTGAAGCCAGGCGAAATGGCTGCATTGTTTCAGCGATTCTCACAGGCTACCCCTAGAACTCACGTCACGTACGGTGGCAGTGGTTTGGGATTGTTCATTTCGAAAAGACTGGTTGAGTTACAAGGAGGACGGATTTACGTTGACTCTGTTGCAGGCAAAGGTTCGACGTTCACATTCTATATTGAGGTCGAGCGATCGACCACTGTCGCAAAGCAGTCTTCTCCTCCCACGCCAGTCAAGGCGAAGGAAGAGGAAATTCCTGAAGAGGGGGATAAGCAGACCCACGTGTTAGTGGTGGAGGTACGATTATTTTTTCCTTGGTTGTTGTGGCTAATGTGGCAGGATAACCTAATTAACCAACGCCTATTGAAGAAGCAACTTATTGGTTCGGGGTATAGAGTTTCGGTGGCGAATCATGGTCAAGAAGCCATTGACAAAATACTTGCTTGTCAGGATTCTGACAAAGATGCAATTGATATTGTTTTGATGGACGTCGAGATGCCGATCTTAAATGTATATGCTCTGGACAACGTATCTGATCGGTAGGGTCTTGAGGCAACCAAACTTTTAAGACAAGCAGAAGTAAAGGGAGCGCTCAAAAAGCATATCCCTGTGATTGCGGTAACACTTTTTGGATTGGGGAGTTGCTTATTTTATAGGTTTCAGCAAATGCACGGGAAGAACAGAAGAAGAGGATGTTTGACGCAGGCGCGGACGGTTATCTTACGAAACCATTTCAACTTCCGGAATTGGTTGCGAAATTGCGCGAACAAACGGAACCCAAAGTATGAATCATGGCATGACAGGCGCAGGTTTTTGTATTCAAATATATTTAGCGATAGAGATTATTAGTAGGTTGGCTGGGATAAAGCGGTGATACCCAAGGGCTTCAGAGTTAAAAATCAAGGGGGATTATTGTTTAGCGAGCGGTCTTGTTGTAGCGAGGCTTAAAAAGATTTAAAAATTATAATGCAACTGTCGGGTTGTTGTATGATATTCAGTCAACCGCAATAGTTTGTCGCTGTCCGTCCAAGGAAGTGGCGTCAAAGGGACTAGCATTGAGGCGCCGCCGGAGCCAGCCCGCGAACTGGGGGGGGGGGGGGGCCCAAGTGGCGCACAATTTCTTGTTTTGACTGTTTTGTCGCGATTGGTTGATTTGACCATCTCGTCGCCGCGCGCCAGCGGTGGCCATCCCTGAATCCGGAAAGCAGGCAAGACACGTTTCAGAGCGAAGGGGGAAATTCCCAACTGCGGCAAGCCGGAATGGTGATGAGTACAGCGGTAAAAAGGCCGAGAAAGCCCATCTGTCTGCAGTCGCACGAATCATTTGTGCCGGGGAATGCGCCCAAGAATGCCCAGTCCCCGGGCCATGCTACAGGAGCTTAAATATCCCATCTTGCCCTCTCAGGAACACTTTCCATTCGTATTGTGACGATAACACCATGTCGATGTTTATTCTCGCTATCTTGCTGGTGCAAGCGGTAACGATTGCTCCCGTACGAGCATCCGCGCAAGAAGATTTTCCCGAACTCGACTACTGGCTCCTCAGTGTAACTGGTCCGTATCCAGGAGCGATGCAAACAGGCGCACCTCCCTTTCTCGCACAAACAGATCCAATTCCTGGCCCGACAGGAACAACTTCCTTTGTGCCAAATGAACCTCTACAGACAGCCATGGCAATACCAAATAATCCCGACGATATCAATATTTTTGAGTATATGGGGAATTTAAGTCCGTATTTCGTGCCTCCCGGGTTCGGAGTGGACGAATATTCGTTGCCCTCGGTTTGTGAGATCACACAAGTAAATGTTTTGTCTAGGCATGGAAGTCGTTACCCAGATGCAGCTTCTTCGATGATGGATTTTGCCACAGGTTGGCAAAATATATCTACATGGACCGGAGATCTTGCGTATACTCCTTTAAACGACGTACTAATTGACCGTAGGTTCCTGAACAATTGGACGTATGCGCTTGGAGTCGAGGATCTGGTCCCTAAGGGTCGCCAAGAGTAAGTTTTCCTCCAGAACTAAACTCATAGATTAGGCTATTTGATCACGGTATCCTGGAATATTACAATTACGGAAGATTATACAATACTTCTTCCACGATAGTTGCAAGGACAACTTCACAGTAGCACCCCGATCTCTCTTAATATACTTATTTATTTCAGATATCGAATGCTGGAGACGGCGTGGTACTTCTTGTCAGGTTTCTTTGGTCTTTCTTGGGCCCAGGTATGTTATCCGATGATATCAACTCAAAAATCTACAGAACGCGACCTTGGAATATATTCCAGAAGAAGTTGGTTTCAACAATACTTTGGCCTCGGCTGCGGGGTGTCCTGTATCTCCATATATCTCCTTCCATTCTCATTGCAGAGATACTCTAGTGGATTGTCATTGCAGGGTAATTCAACATCAAGCCCGGTCGTGGACGCCATCGAGGAATGGCAATATACGTACCTTGCCAACGCAACATCGCGCCTGAATCCCCTGGTGACTGGATACAATTGGACATATTTGGACAGCTTCAATGCGCAAGCGATGTGTACGTACGAGATTATTGCCTTCGGCTATTCGTCATTCTGTTCCTTGTTCACAGCCGATGAATGGATAGGATTCGGGTATGCTCAAGACCTCCTGTACGTTGGTACTGTTGGTTACTTCCTTACAACGATTTCGACTAACAACAAGGTTTCCAATCGCCTATTGGAAGAGCCCTGGGTGTTGGCTGGGTCAATGAATTGCATGATCGGCTCTTGCAGGTCCAACCAAACGGGACATTCGCTAGTGAAAATAGTACACTGGATGATTCACCATCGACTTTCCCGCTCAATCAAACCTTATACTTCGATTTCTCTCACGATTACACGATAATCGCTGTCATAGCAGCTATGGGACTAAGTCAGTTTACTCAATTCCTCCCCTCAACCGGTCCGCCGCCAAATCAACAAAATTCTCTCTCTAATCTCGTTCCCTATGGAGCAAGGATGGTTTTCGAGAAAATCGAATGCTCTGCCCCAATATCGTCAGATCGAAGTGGCAATTTGACAAATGGAACCGAACCAACGACATACGTCCATATGCTTTTGAACCAACGGACTGTTCCGTTGGGATTCAGTTATCAGGCTTGTGGGAATAGAAGTGATGGGTGGTGCGAGCTTAATGCTTTTGTACATACTTTGGAAGAACAGCAGGCACTTGTGGATTTTGATTACAGTTGTTATGGAAATTACACCCTTCCTCCCTGGGGCAATGTAACGAACGGGCTTCCCCCACAAGCAGGGAGCTAAAGGTCCCTGGAAATACAAAACGATGAATTGCCATTCTACAAAATACAAAAGGGATGTATATGTATATATGCAGTGTTTTGGATATTATTAGACCAAAGAAGTCTGTAGCAGTAATATTTGCAGTCAGATTTGTTCGACGTTATTAAACGAGATACCCCTGACCCGTCGTTTTCCGTACCGTCATTCCTTAACGTCCGGTGCTTTACGGATTTACAAAACGTAACTAAAGTCCGTCCGTAAAGTTGTGACCACGGCGATCCAATCGATCGAATCGCGGTTGCTTAAGCCCTGGAGAAGATGGACCGACATCCAATAGACTCGGATGACGATGAGTTACGACGTGCAATTCAAATGTCACTGCAATCAGAGAAAGTGGTACAGCCTTCAATTATCGTGGATTTGACCGGGGATGACGAGGAGATTTGGCCCGGATTCGACGACCTCGAGGACATGGAAGTTTGGAAAGCTATTGCTGTTTCAATGGGAGAGAGTACCGTCCTCTCAGAGATTTCGCTAACCGTTAAAATAGAACCTTCTTATGAGGTCTGTCAAAGGTATAAAATAAATTCTCAAAGCGAGACTACGCAAGTGCATGGCATTCCGACTTCCAGCTCGACAGCTCCAATCGAGCTTTCTGAAACGGCGTCAGAAGAGGGTGATGAAACTGCTTCTGAGGAAGAGGAAGAATTACCTAGAGCCAAAGTAGAGCAAACGAAAGCAACGACATCGAATGGGTCTGCAGGACTTCAGGGATTGAATCGTGCTGAAATGGAACGGCAGAGATTAGAGCGACTGAAACGAGCTGGTCTTGGGCCAACTTCAATCGAACCTCCCACGAAGAAATTGAAAATCGAGCATGTAATTACGGAAACGAATACGAAAAGTATACCTCAACATATGGCAGGAGGAATGGAATACCCGAATGGAACTATAAAATGGACTCGTGCGAGTGGATACCCCGTGGAATCACATCATGTTACGATTGAACAAGTTTTGCAGAAGGATACCCTCAAGGCAGCGGTGTTATCGGCTTATCAAGTAATTTTCATGGCTACATGGAGCTAATATACGTAGCTTGATATGCCATGGGTCTTGAGCAAAGTCAACGTTTCGAACACTACGATTGTTTTTGTAGGACATGGGGAGAATGTATATCACGCCACGCTCAATGCTGATAATAGGAAATGGTCAAACAAGACAGGATACAGATAATATTCCCCAAATTAAAGAGTTTTCCCCCATTTGGAACGGGTAACATGCATTCAAAACTGCAGTTGCTATTTCACGCAGATTACCTGCGAGTAGTCATTCCAACGGTATCTCCCCCGCAAACCCCTCTAATTCAGGGTAACCTCGTATCCTACGACTGGGGAGAAACCGGTATACTGGAAAACGTATCTTCCTTTTGTCGTTCCATCTCACAATCTCAGAGCATGTACATTCAAGACTTCCCGCGATATTCGGGGTCCGCACCTTCATCGACAGACCCTCTTCCTCGATTTGCTTCCGAACTTCTTTTCTTCATTAAAGCACAAGGAGTACCATCTCACATTCTCGACAAAGTGCGCGAGTACAATTTCTCAACTTCAGACGGAATTGAGTTTGTCCATAGTATCAGTGGAGACCATTTTGATGACCTTAATCGATGTGGTAAAAATGGACTTGCGTCAGCTATCGAAAGACTTGGACTGAAACCTTCTTCTCAACATGAGATGTTACAACTTTGTTATGTGGTACGTAATTCAATTCCTCAATGACACAAAGTCAATTTTGAGAGACTTCCGTCAAATTTTGACTCCTGTCAAACCCAATCTCCCTTTCGTGATATCATTACTGACGTGTGTGCCTGCCTAGACATCGTCCTTGGGCAATCTGAATCAAGGTTTCTTAAAGGAGATATACGATGCTGCAAAAGGAATTCAACAAGATCCTACCAAACGAGGCAGACGTACAGAAAACATATCTTCGTCCACCGTTATCGATCCTTCAAAATTCAAAGTCTTCTTCCCCTCAAAACAGACTGTCCAGAAAAGTAAGGGGGGAGCAGGGTACCACTCCTTCACACACAACTGTCCCTTCTTCCCACACACAGCTAACTTGAATTTGAGTTTAGATCGGGCGGGACAATTTGTCTAATGTCGAAATTCTGGAATAATGAAACATTTCCAAAGTCATTAATTTTTGATTGCGTTAATAAACGAGATGGATTATTGATGCACAACAAGGTCAGTGCATTCTCTCTTCCTTCAAGAGGTCCAAGCTTCTACTGTCAAGTTGCATTGGAATATTTTGCTTTTTCTAGGAGACAAATTTTCTTAAAATGATAACTAATTTGCAATAGATTCTCTGCGGGAGGACATTGCGTACCAACCGACCATCCGTCGGTGGAGGCAGTGCTCAAACTTTAACGGCAATGGTCAATGCTCAACGATCCTCACTCAAACAATCTGACACCCTGCCAGACTCTGAAGTCAAAAATTCCTGGTTTTATATTGGAAGTGCCAATTTATCTCCGTCAGCATGGTAATTTCCATATCTCACGCAGCGCCGTGTTTCATGTTTTGCTGAACTTGGTTGCTAATGTGGCTGTGTAGGGGGAATAAAGTTATATTTGACCGAGTGAGGAAAAAGCCAAAGATGACGATCAGGAACTGGGAATGTGGAATTGTATGTCGAGCCGATAGATTGGGATTTGGTGGAGACAATTGGGATATTCTGAAACGATTCATGTATGTGGATGAAGCTAAAGTTGTTGTAGAACCGTGGAGTATGGAAGAAAGCGGAGGTTTTTGAAGGGAAAAGTGCATATTTGATACCCCCTTTTCGTTTGGGAATGAGTTGGAAGGGTTGATAGTTGCAAAACAGGTTTGATGCAGACCGGAAATAACGTCAAATCAGAAGTGAAGCAAGATGCAGGGACCCGTTGAACAACTGAACTTTGCCGTTGATCAATCAGGAGGGGACAATGCACCTTTCTCCACACGAGAAGCAGGAACGGTCGCACGGCTGTGACGAATTATTGTAATAGATCATCATGGAAAAGCTAATTTTATCGCATATTATCCAAGATGAAAGGAGGAAATTGCATTTTCATTGTTCAAAATTTTTAGTTTGCAACGGCTGTCCGCCACAGTCATCTGAAACGCGACGTTATAACGTGGCTTCCCGCTATAATAAACGCAATGGCATACAATTTGGGCTTCACCCTTGCAGCGAAAAGAAAGTTTAGTCTGTGGGCAGTTTTTCAAGATCACACAAACGGTGCCTGGGCCCCTGATCGATCCTTGATTTCTCAGTTTGTACTACGCTGGAGGGTCGTGCACTTCCTATCAGGGGTAATTGTTGAGAACGGGCCTCTATGAATTGAGAAGCGACGATCGCCGATGTCGGGTGGCTGACAAGAGGGCTGGTACTACACACGCAAGGACCGCTTGGAACTTGATCTTGTGATGATTGTCTTGCGAGAGGGAAAATTGGGTTCTATACTTGGAAATTTGCAGTTTCAAGAATACGCACTTAGGCGGGATAATATGGAGAGGCGCTACTCATTGGCGACGATTGTTCTCTTCTACGTTTGAGTCACCGATGCGAGACAAAACGTGGGGGTAGCAGCTACCCGGTCCGGTCCCACGCATTTGCAGACTTTCGGTTTGCCGTGTCCAGACATGTGCCATTTTCTACGTGGCATAAGTTTAAGCCGGGTACGAATATCCGATGCATAGTCTGCTTTTCTGTCATTGTTTGTATTTCAAAGTTCGAGTTTCCAATCTTTTGTTCTTTCCGCCCGCATCCGAAATTGCAAAGCCGAGTCGATGAAAAAGCGTATCTCATTTTGTGTGCAGGGGAGATTGAATTGGGGTCATCTGGCCCACTTTACATTCATTTTGTTGCGGTAAAAATCGGAGGTCCGAGGGTTGAGATCGGCCAACGTCACGGGTCGGAGACACATTTTTAAAATTTAGGCCCCGTGCAACTATAACTATACAAGTTTTTGCAACCCGAAAAACAAGAAAAATAGTCTTTATAGTTGGAGTTAAGTTGCAATTTAATTTGAGAAAATTGAACTTAATATGCAAATGGCTATTGTTCGAAACTGAGGAGGCTGTCGATCGCATCCCACCAACGGGTCGTCCATAGCCAAAAGACGTAGCTGTTTTGTCCGGAGAGAGGCACAAAGGCCGTAAACAAAGCTATGGGATGACGCTGCAGGCTCGGCGCGGGGGTCGCTCTTGGGTATTTGTCAACCTCGGTTCCATCATGGGATAATGAGAAGGCAGTCCGCGGGGTGCTTTTGAGCCGAGAATATATGCTGCCTTAACTTGCGCTCCATCCACACTCGCACATCCCAAGAAGGAAGGTGTATGAGCAGCCTTGCTTTACAGTACCAAGATTATCCGTGCTCAGCGGCGATAGCGAGGGAACGGACATGCTCTGCACTCAATCGCGCATTTCTATCGCCTGTTTCTTCCAATCATTCGGCTCGCTGTGTCCATGCACCATGAACGCATCTCCTTCTGGAGTACTATCATTCGCAAGCCTTGATCATCCGACCTCGTTTATTTCATTACGTTCCACGAAGCCTTTCCAACACTATGTCCCTGAATTACCCGCGCCGTTGTTGGCTTATCTTGACTGACCCACACACTTGCTGAGTCTTACTTTATATGCTGTGCTTGGCATGCTCAGTCTTGTGGCATTAACCCAGGAACTGCCCATGCATTCCTCCGCTGTGGGGTTTCTTTACGTTAAGCTCTTTCGATTCAGCAGCCCCATGTCTGTGAGTTTAGGCTTTTGCGTTGTGCCGCAAGAACCTTCTCCTTTTTGATTAATACCGTAGAGCCAATTATAGGTTGAGGCTGTGTAAGTGCAAAACCTTGTTTCCTGCAGTCTTAGGTAACCAAGGCACAGCTTAAAATGAATTCAATTCAATCCGCAATTTGCTACGTACTTTATCTTTTTACGAGGATTTACTCCTTAATCGAAACCCGCCTTACGCCTTTCCGCCCCACGTTGTCTGTGGATCTACCCACAAAGAGAGTCCAAAGGCTGCAGCCAAAAAGGGGCGAAATCGGTCCATTTCGAGATGAAACCCTTTTGGTGCGATGACGATCATCACCCCCTGAAAATGACCAGCGATAATTATTCCTTTGACCTCCGCTGCCATCGATAAAACAAAGGATATCGAAAAAGGAGAAGCGATGATGAGACAAAGCAGTGTAAAAGGTACATACCAGTACAGTGTGTAAATGGACAAAGAAAAGGGTCCCAGCGTCATGGCATATTCAAGCCAGGCCAGACCTCGCCATCTCCGCTTTCCGAAATCACACATCACGAGTCGGGATGTAATTTCAAGAGGCTGCATCGAAGCGCCTTCCATCTTAGTAATTGCGCATAAGCGCTCAACAAGGTTTTTTCTTATTTTTTCTTGTTAAGATTGAAAATATCAAGTTACTTACAGTGAGTTAATAAGAACAAACTTCGGAAAGTTGAAAAGGCAAAAACGGCCCAAGCGTTGGGACACTGTCCCTAACAACTTTCAGCCTCCCACCCTGCAGCCTCCTCAACCAACGCCCCCTCCGTTTTATTTCACACCACCTTGCAGTACCTGCACTCATGCAGAGGGAAAAGTATAATTTCCATTAGATTAATAGGTTCGGAGTTGGCGTCCTCTAATTTTGTTAATTCAAGACCGGGTCTAGTTAAGATTTTACTGGACAGCAGCCTTCTTTTTCTCCCGTCGCCGGCTACTTACTATTCCACTCCCCCCATTTCCCGCCTGCAAGCTCAAGCTTCACTTCAATCTCCAAATACTTTAAATATACACCCACCGTCGGTTGTCGCGAAGGCCGATCTTTCGCACCTCCACAACCCCTGACACAGGAAGACTCTACATCAACAAACAACCCGCTATTTCATTTCCCGAATCCCTATCCTTGTCTCGAAATCAAGGGGCAACTTGTCCATAAGGGAGAACAAAGAACTCGTTTTGGTTGTAGATCCTTGCCACTAAAAGGTATTCATTCATATACCCCAAAATAAGGTTTTAACAAAGCGCTGACCCGATTGTTGTCTAGGTTTCTCTGCAGCGGTTGTGCTCTATACAAGTGCCTTTGCACCTCCGCGACGAAACATCCGTTTTCCTAGCCGTCGCAAGAAAGAGCATTAAAAGCGCCGGATATCTGGCTGCGTGTTGACAAAGCAAGCAGAGGTACATCCATTTTTGTTGCGTTGTTGATGCGATAGATAGGGAAGGCGTGCTACAGGAAGGAGACTTCTATTTAGTCTCGAGGTCGCCACCGAATCTTATATTCTAAACACTCCACTGTATCGCCTTTTTCCTTTCTTCTCCACGAAATAAACTCCTCAAAAACAAACAAACAACGATGTCCAGTACGCTGGAGCCTACATTCTACGGTTATGTGGCCAGTTCACAAGACGCCCTTTTGATTTTCGAAGCCGCTCGAGGAAACCAGATTCTCCAGAAAGTAAACCGAAGACCTCACGACCGAGAACGAGAAAAACTCATCAAGTCTGGCAACATCTTCGTTTTCGACGAAGGCTCATCTGGGATAAAACGATGGACAGATGGTATCGCATGGTCACCTTCCCGCATTCTCGGTAACTATCTCATCTATCGACAACTCGAACGACCTCTACAACCCGGTGAAAAGAAGAAGGCGCAAAAGAATAGATCGTCGCTTGAAGGTCGACCTGGTTCCGCTCATGTGGAAGATAGTCCAACCGGAATGAAAAAGGAATTGTCGCCTGGTGAATCACCTTCTCCTAGAGAAGCCGGAGGTCCTATAAGGAGCCATTCGAGGAAGACTAAACACGAATCCTCATCTAATGCATCCGATAATGGATCCAATGTTGATCCTGATATGAAATGGTCTGCAGAAGCTGAGAAAGAACTTGCTGGATCGTTGACTGATTCTTATGGATTTAAGCAAAATGGATTGATCAAGAAGACCATCAGTGTGGAATATGAAGGAACGATTCATCATTTGGTTTCATATTATACTATTGCGGATGTCATGCTGAGTCGGTTACCGTCTCCAAATACGGATCCGAGGATCAGAGATTTGGTCATTGGAGGTGATTTGCTTACTCGCGCTAATTTCCGAATTCATCCTTCATCTGAAGCCGGAAACACCTCGGCGACAGGATCTCCAACACAAAAACGGATTCAAATGCCCATGCACAATCAACGTCGTGCAGAAGATCCTAGACATGCTTCCGGTTACGGTCCCATGGGTTACAATGGTCCTCCACCCCCTGTTCATGGCGGTGCACCACCTCCAGATAGTTACGCAGATCCAAACAGTCATTATGGATACGGTGGTCCTCAACCTCATTATCAGTCTCACTACTTTCCGCCTCAACCACCCTCGTACCAAGTCCCTATGTTCATGCACGGTGGACCTCCTCCCCCGCGAATGGTGAATGCTCCACCTCCCTATTACGGACAACCTCAATCACATCCACAATATCCTCCTGGTCCACCTCCACAACATCCAAATGAAGTTAAACGAGAAGCTCCGCCTCCACCCACTCCTCCTTACTACGGAGCTTATCAACCATATCCTCAGAATCAAAGTACCACACAACCAATGTATCAAAGTCATTACCCTCCTCGTGGTCCTCCACCTGCTCAACCTCCTCCTCAACAACCCATGAATCGTGGCCCTTATGAATCCTCCTACCAGTCTCAAAGCACTCCTCAATCAGATAACCGCCCACCTCCTCCTCCCCCCTCCAACCAACAACGTTACGATGCTCCCCCTCCACAAACTACCTCCACTGCACCAGGTGGCTCAAGTCCTCACCATCAACCTGCTGCTCCTCCCCCACCACCAACGACAACTGCCTCAAGTACATTGCCTCCCCCACCTCAACCAGGACAACAACCTGGCCAACCATTGTCACGTCACAATTCAAATGGCCCACCAGGATCGCCTGCTCCAGCTCCTCAATCTCAAGAGAGCTTTGCCTGGAATTGGAGTCAAAGTCAACCTAGTCAACAAGCAGCTCAAACTCGTGCATAGTCACCCTGACGAATCACCTCCTTCAACCCTTTCCTGGTTTATCTCCTATATGCAACGAACTTTATATTACGCACATGTTTTTCAAAGATACTGGGCATCTTACCGTCACTCTTTTAATCAACAATTCTACTTACAACGTTTGTTTCCACTTGTGTTATATGTTTAGGAGGGAGAAAGGATAAGGAACGGGGATTCAAAGCTGGGCACATCATGTCTATTATAATGATTCTCTTTTTAACATCTGTATTTGGTTTTTTTGGAAAGATATATTAGTATGGCTGGGAGAGAAAGGCGTTCGTTTTTCGGAATCTTTTTTTTACAATAACGTTCGTTTAATGGGTTCTTCCTTGATCGTGAAAAGGGGAGTTTCTTTTTGATGGGATTCATTAGGTATATGATGTGTGTAAGGAGCATTGTATCAGCTATAGGATATTTTGGGGATGACTGATTCATCTATCTTCTCGATGAGTAGTATAGTATGTATTTTCTTCGTTGGTAGTATATTATTGTTGGTTTATAGTAGGTATTACTAGTATAATTATCCCGGATCTAAAATGGATTCAATCTCATCATGCTTGTCTGTCCATGTGCTTGTCGAAATGTGATCGGAGTAAAATAGTGCATGGCATCTGATTCAGGGAAATTGTAAGGTTAAAAGCGGAGTATTCCGGGTTCCTGCTCTTTGTCGAACCTTGTTTGTGAAACGAAAAAGGTTTTACAAGAATGAAAAAGCTTGTAGGAATTGGGTTGATGAAAAAGTTAGTTAACTTTGACCGGGACGGGAAAACGGGAGGAAACACAAATGCGCCGCTATTGCGTCGCGCGGGACATCGTCGAGCGGCGGTAGGCTGTTGCTCCGGGACTGAGTCTCTGCGGCATCCGAGGAAACAAATTACCACATCGGCTGCACAGTCGATCGAGACGAGTTGATTCAAACCGCCTATCACTCTTATAATAAAGCAGCCACAGAGATCTTCAGAGATCTTCTTGCATACACCAATCATGAGATTCAGTGATCCTGTCATCAGTGATCCCTTCATCATGGCTGAATGATTTGGATCATGAAACTCCACTCGTTTAGCCTCGCTTAGTGGGATCTTGGATGAGGATTACGAGAGAGTTGACTGGATGCGTCCACGTGATTGGCTGGCACGTCCGCGGTGTGCAAATTTTCACCTACCTCCCCTGCAATTATTACCGCCACAGCCTACATACAATATGCCGCGGCTAATGCCGCACAGCGCGGTATTCGTTGAGTTGATTTTGTCACTCCTGGGCTGCCTTGATTTTGGTCCTGGCTATTCTAGGTGACACTGGAATAACCCCCACAACAATCAAGACATACACATTAAAAAATTCCCGAATTCTCCTTCCATCCACCACCACCACCCGCCAGAGGGACACTATATATAGTCCTTGATCCCAATACTGAACCTTTGTCGACCGAGTAGCACCAATTACCACAACATAACTCCGATTCTTCTTCGTGTCAAGGAGATCGTCGTTGTTTATATTGATCATCTCACCGTCTCACGCAGACTCGATTACATCAACTCCTTAGTTGATTGAGAGTCTCCCCTCGGCAGAAGCAAGCTTCGTCAGCGGCATACCGATCGTTCGCTGTTATACAACTTCCTTTTAGTCTGGCTATATTGTTCAAATTGGCGGGAGCCTGGGGTTTCTTCGCATTCGTCTCTCCGTTCCGAGGCAGGGTCACCATTGCTGGAACGGAGCGTCCACCTTAAGGCCAATAAAATCTACCACTACAACCCGACAAGTGTCACCACACTGTTCGATCTAAGTTTTTCGGCTTAATTGTCGTCCTCTGCCAACTCTGGCGTTCTACATCGTTACTTTTTAGACTCGCTGCACGCAGTGGGCTCAACCTACAAACATCCTCACATACACACTAAATTGTATTTTTCCAGCTTGAAGGAAGAGACGACTGATGCATTGATAGAAAATGCATCACCAATACAATGACGGGAATGAAAATCCCGAAATCCATATCGACTCCGCTTCAGACACAGAACATCTCCAACCACAAACCATTCAATGGGACGACTCTACAGAGCAACGTCCCCGTCGACCATCCTCTTCCACACAACCCCGTCCTCGACCTACTCCTTCCTCCCGACCCGATCGATCTGACCGTAGCGGAGCAAATACCGACTCTGATTCCGAACGCGACACAGCATTTGCCTCTCCAACTCTCCCTCCCTCAGCAATGCCCCCTTCCGTCCTCGCAGACCTGCGATCATTCCAGGATTTGGAATTACCGCGTGGAGCATTGGAAGACAAAGATACATGCTCTTCGAGCGGAGAGAGTGATTTTAGTATCCCTTCTGATCCAGGGACGAGAGGCGAGGATTTCGAGAGATCTGTGAGATCTACTCAGAGTGGGAAAAGACGTCGTCATCGAAGAAGTGGGTTACATCCTAGAAAGTTGACTGCCGAGTCTGCTACTAGAGGATTTGCAATTCCTAGAAGACCTACTTCTGATCGTGAACGACGTCCTACCACTGAAACTAGGAGACCTACTTCTGGTGGCGGCGAACAGATGAAGAGACAGATTACAGGAGACGCAAGATCTCGTTCAGGAACAATGTCTTCTGTTGTCCTTGATGAATCTGATTCAGAAGTTGATTCTAAAGATGAGGAAAAGGCAGAAGAAGATGTATTCTTTCCAATGTCGGATGATGAAGAACAACGAGATAGGAGAGGAATTGATTTTGCTGAGATGGAAGAATTTGCAACTGAAATGAGACAACTCCTTGGATCCATGGACCATGCCGATGATGTTCAACATTTGTCTGTACCTCAATCACCTCATCAAAATGGACTTTTGAACAGTGGCATTCACAGACAGAGGAGTGGAAGTAGAATATCGACCATGGATGAGAAAAAGGAACTTACTTCAGCTTTACATCACCATCCAGCTTTCAAACCACGTTCATCATCCTCCGATTCCTCCACCGAAGACGAAAAAGCCACTGATAAATTCACCACTGCACGTCTCCCGAAATTAACTCGGACTCCCACCATCCCAGGATCAGTCAAGGGACTACGTAAACACGGCCGCTTCACATTTTTCAATCCTGCAATGGAAGAAACTCTTTCTGCGGAAGAATGGTGTGATTTAGTTGAACCGGGTGAAACTTATGCTGAATTATTTGATCAGTCAAAAGGAACTTGGTGGTTAGACGTTCTCAATCCTTCTGTGGAGGAAATGAAAATGTTGTCAAAGGCATTTAATATCCATCCCTTGACAAACGAGGATATTCGAACTCAAGAGTCACGCGAAAAAGTCGAATTGTTTAGAACTTATTATTTCGTCTGTTTCAGGTCGTTTGAGGGTGATGCCGAGAAGGAAGATTACCTCGAAGCAGCAAATATGTATATTGTCGTGTTTCGGTCCGGATTACTTACTTTTCATTTCACGAATACTCCACATGCTGCGAATGTACGCAGACGGATTCGACAGTTGAGGGATTATGTGAGTGTTAGTTCGGATTGGATTTGTTATGCTCTTATTGACGATATCACTGATGCTTTTGCACCGCTGGTAAATGCTGTTGAAGCGGAAACTGAGGCGATTGAGGATGGTGTCATGGTTGCTAGAGTTAATGAGACTGGAGACATGTTGGTACGTATTTCGCTTTTGAGGAAGAAGATCATGGGATTATTGAAGTTGTTGGGTGGAAAAGCGGATGTTATCAAGATGTTTGCTAAGAGGTGTAATGAACATTGGGATGTTGCACCCACCGGTGAAATTGGACTCTATCTAGGTGATATTCAAGGTATTCTACCCTTCACACTCTTTGGGACGTAGCTGATTTTGTAGATCACATTGTAACCATGTTCCAAAACTTGTCTACATTCGAAAAGATCCTCTCCCGTTCACACGGGAATTATCTCGCTTACTTATCGGTCGACTCCATGCAAGCAAACAACCGCATTAACTCCCTACTCGGGAAACTCACTTTGTTCACGGTCATCATTGTCCCCATGAACCTTGTCACTGGTCTCTGGGGAATGAACGTTCCTGTTCCCGGACGCGAGACAGAGAATCTAGCTTGGTTCTTTGGGATTGTGGCAGTTATTTGTGGATGGGCAGTCCTTTTGTTTTTGGTGTTGTGGAGAATGAGGTTCTTGTCGTTTAGTAGATGATGTATTCTTACCAGATGTTGTATCCTTAGCAGGACATGTCGGACTGCAGTTTTGTGGCTGATCGTTGTCCAAGTGCTGTGAGTTAGGTGATGATAGGTGCAATCATGTGTTTTTGGTTGTTGAGCTGGTTGACGTTTGTGTTAATTCTCTTCTAATCTATCTTTTTGTGTAAGCTTTCGATGAAGCTATCCAGTTCCTTGAAGCAATCCTGTGCTTTGTCAACGTAGATCTCATGTCCGGCTCCATTAATGAATACAAGCTTGGAACCCTTGATTCCTTTTTGCATAGCTTCTGCAACTCTACCCATCAGCAAAAATCAGAAAGAAGAAATATACTCCACAGGAACAGCAGTACTATTTGTTGGTGCCAGAATCAAGGTAGGAACATTAACATCCTTCAGAAACGGTCTTGCATCCAATTCCTCCAAAAACAAAGAATACTGTTCCAATCCATAAGAAGGACTTCGTCCCACTTCCTTAGCCCACCAATCAACATAAGCATCATCCTTCCTCCCTCCCGTACCAGGCAACTTACTCAATTCCCTAGCCCATCCCTCACTTCCCAAAGTCCTAATAGCTTCCTGCCAACTCCCCGTCCCCATTGAAAAGAATTTGAGTGCAGCAGGTGGTAAATAAGTTGGACTACTACAAATAATCAAACTATGTAATCGTTCAGGATATTTAGCAGCAAATGCAATGCCTAACATTCCTGACGTACTTTCTCCAACGAAATGTATTTTATCGATCTTGAGTTGGTCGAGCATGTCGATGAGTTCACGTAGCATTGTGTCTAGAGACCAATCGTATGTATCGCGAGACGGGGCAGAGGATTCACCGTGGCCGCGGGCATCCCGACGGATTACACGGTATTTGGAACTTAGGAGAGGGACCCATTCGTACCAGAAGTTGGAGTTGCGCCCAAAGCCGTGTTGGATTAGGATTGTTTCGGGAGGAGGCTCGAAGGGAGGGGCAAAACAGTCATCTTTGTAATGTGTCTTTTGACCGAGAGTGATTATGTCTGGCATCTTTTGTTTCGATTGAGAGATTCAAGTTAAGTGAAGTTACTGAAGAGAGTTTTGGAGGAACAGGGGCTCGGCAAGGGGAGCCGATGATTTAAGTGTGGAGATGTGGGCGGAATGGCCCGCACTGTTGCGGGCATAGCGCTGAATGTAAATAAAGCGAATATTCTTTTATTCACAATATTTACACTAATTTATCCATCGCGTCCTGGAGATCAACAACGCAACCCATTCAATCCTCGAAAAGCGTGGCAAGATGATGGCAACAGCAGGTCATCAGCGTCGGTCACTGAGTAGAGAACGTGGACGTAGTGAAGACAGACTTGAAAATGCCCTCAAAAGGCTGGAAGAGAGTACGCAGTCCCTTCGGTGATGCAGTGCTAATTGGAGACGCTGTTCGAAGAGTCGATAAACAAATCCTGAATCAAGCAATCACGACATTGACAACCCATGCAGAGTCATATGGATTCACAACTCAGCAGATAGATCGATTGGTTTCTGTTCTTGTGCAGCCAGATGGACTGGATAGACCAAACACAAGTCGCCTTGTTCATTCGATGATACCAAATGAAAAGGTTGACGAGGACATTGCCGTCAAGATTATCGCGTGTATTGGTCTCGGAGAAGAGAGAGCGCCACTACAAATTCAAGTATATCTCCTAGCAGCTGGCATCTGCTAACAACTAGGTTCTGTTGTTGAAGTGGTTGGTTATGGTCTTCCCCTACTTGACCTCGCAAAAACTTCTTCGACAATTGTATGGAGTGCTCTTCAATTATCTCAATTTTGTGACTATCAGGTACCACCCTGACTTATTGTTTTAATCTATAGACGCTACATCGCCCATCTGCTGTTTTTGTTGACGACTCGATCTCATGTCAAGACGTATCGCCTTCAAGCAATGTAATTCTCTCCTTATCTACTCTAACCGGTTCTAGTCTTGAACAACAACGCTACTCCTTCAACGATCAACACCTTGCCGCTCTCCTTCAAGTCTACAAAGACTATTATCCAGATGTTATAGTCTCCAACTTTACTCGTGCCAAATCCTCCGTCTTCAGAGTAATTTCCTTTGTCTCGCTTTCCCTCGCTAACAATATAGCATCCTGACCCTTCCTTC
>Ga0335073_10002652_pt1 | contig 24552 bp, 17 predicted proteins | sample Lox_Sample_22_FD_207093 | JGI IMG/M metagenome (GOLD analysis project Ga0335073, IMG submission 207093) | Soil microbial communities from Loxahatchee National Wildlife Refuge, Florida, United States - Lox_Sample_2.2 | ecosystem: Environmental > Terrestrial > Soil > Wetlands | place: USA... | reverse complement strand
CCGCTTCGAGGCTGTCGACGCAAATGTGCTCGCCGCCGACTGAGGCATTGAGGAAGCTCGCGTATTCACGCATGAGGGTGCGGACCAGGGAAGGATCGTCGTCTGTGCCGCCGAAGCGCACGGGCCGAATCAGGATCGATCCCGTTTGAAGGCCGTTGCGACCATCGGATGCGCGAGCTTCAGTCGGGGAGTTGGTCTCATCCATCGCCTTTTCAGACTTTGGATGTTGCCGAGACCGGTTCTCATTCATAGCGGCATCATAAGCTCACCGGGCGCAGGGGCGCGGCGACGGCGCGCTCTGATATAAAGGCCCCCATGAAGCTGCACCTCCGCTGCCTTGCTCCGCTCGTCCCTGTCTGTCTTTGCGCCGCTCTCGCCGCCGCACAAACGCCGCCCGTCAATCCACCGCATGATGCGCGCGTCGATAAGATCCTCTCGGCGCTTGGCCAGGCGACGGCCATCCGCGAGACGAATCTCTCGCCCGACGGCAAATATATCGTGTGGACGGAAGCGGGGCGCGCCGGGCACGGCATCGAGCTTGCGCCTTTCAGCGATCCCGGTTCTGCGAAACACGTGACGGCTTGCGCGGCCGGGGCGCATGGAGAGGAGGGCGAGGCGATCTTCTCACCGGATTCCACGAAGCTTGCCTTCTTCTCTGATTGCACTTCCGATCACAAACCGGCCATCTTCCTGGCCAGCGCCGACGGCAGCGGCACGCCGAAACAGGCTGCCGAGCTGAACGGCTACGCGCATGATCTTGCCTGGTCGCCGGACGGCAAGCAGCTCAGCTTCCTTTATGTGGAGGGCGCGACGCGTCCGCCGAGCCCCATCGCGGCAGAGAAGCCGCCCTCGGGCGTAATCGGCGTAGAGGGGCTGGAGATTCAGCGCGTGGCCGCAGTCGATGCGGCCCGTGGTGCTCTGACGCAGATTACGCCGGCGGAGCTGTACGTTTATGAGTTCGACTGGTCGCCGGATTCGTCAAAGATTGCGTACGTGGCCGCGCCGCCTCCGGGCGAGAACAACTGGTGGGTCGCAAAGCTCTACACGCAACCGATCGGCGGCCATCCGACCTCGATTCTCGACACGCAGACGGTTCCTGGCCCGCTGCACGGCTTGCAGATTGCAGTGCCGCGCTGGTCGCCCGACGGATCGCGCATCGGCTTCATCGGCGGCATCATGAGCGATCAGGGCTCGACCGGCGGCGACTTGTGGACCTTACCGGCGACGGGCGGCGATCCCACCGATCAGACGCCGGACCGCGCCGGCAGCCCGGCGTGGTTTACCTGGCTGGACAACCAGTCGGTTGGCCTTGCCGAGGTCAAGGGGGGATCATCGCACCTGCTGGTCTACGACCTGAATTCGCACGAAGATTCGAGCGACTTCAACCTGACGCTGCCCGATTCGGTCGGCGCAGGCGGACTCGAGATGCGCATTGCGATCTCCACCACCAACACCATCGCATTCATCCGCTCGTCCTTCAACGAGCCGCCCGAAGTCTGGGGCGGCGACCTGATGGACCTCAAGCAGATCACCCACGTGAACGACGGCGTGAAAGCAATCTGGGGCGAGGCCCAGTCGATCGACTGGAAGAACGAAGGCTTCAACGTACAGGGATGGCTGCTGCCCCCCGCACACTACGATCCCGCAAAGAAATATCCTCTAATCGTCTATGTGCATGGCGGCCCGTCGGCGGCCAATATGCCGCGATGGCCCTATGCCGGATACGGCCCGGTGCCGTTCTCCGCGCTCGACTACTTCGTCCTGATGCCAAACCCGCGCGGCAGCTACGGCCAGGGCGAGAAATTCACCCAGGCCAATCGCCAGGACTTCGGCTACGGCGACCTGCGCGACATCCTTGCCGGCGTGGACGCGATCGAGAAGCAGTATTCCATCGACGATCACCGCGTGGGCATCACTGGCTGGAGCTACGGCGGATTCATGACCATGTTCGCCGTCACCCAAACGCATCGTTTTCGCGCCGCGGTTTCGGGCGCCGGCCTGTCGGACTGGTTGAGCTACTACGGCGAGAACTCCATCGACCAGTGGATGATCCCGTTCTTCGGTTCATCGGTGTACGACAATCCCCGCGTCTACGCGAAGAGCTCGGCGATGAACTTCATTACTGACGTCAAGACGCCGACGCTGGTCGTGGTCGGCGACCGCGACGGGGAGTGCCCGGCGCCGCAGTCGTTTGAATTCTGGCACGCCCTGCGGGATCTGGGCGTTCCCACGCAGCTGGTGGTGTATCCCGACGAGGGCCACGGCTTCGCCAACCCCGAGCACCGCCGCGATGTGCTGGAGCGGGCGCTGGGGTGGTTCAATCTGTACATGCCCCAATAGTGGCAAAAGGCAAGGGGAACAGGGATCAGGAAGGCAAACCGCGGGGCGTCGCAATCCGATTCGGCCCGTTTTCGTTTCTCCCCGTCTCGCTCACGAAATCCCGGCGGCTGCGTCCGGGAAGAAACCGGCTTTTGGCGCGGGTTTTGAAGGGTCTGGCGCTGTGCCCTGGACCCTGCGGTTTGTTATCCTGAATCGCACCCGGTAATTTTCTGGCGTTTGGACCGTTTGGGTGGCTGGACTGCTCAAACGGGGAGGTTTCATGCGGCGGTTCCTTGCTTTTGCAGTCCTTTTGGCTTTTTCGCTTCCGGTTGGCCTTTCCATCGCAGGTTGCGGCCATAATCCCAACAATTACTGCATCAGGAACGGCCACGCCTATGGCGAGACATCGACGCAGCCTGTATACGCCACGATGCAGCCGGAAGTAACGGGGCTTTCGCTCTCCTGGGGACAGACGGGCAACATCGGCTCGCCGACCGCCTACACCTGCACGGGCAGCTCGGCGTCGGTGACGCATTGGACTTACGCCAGCTCCAACCTCCTGCTGGCCGACATCTCTCCCACCGGTCAGATCTGCGCGGGCACCTGGAACCGCAACAGTCCCGGCGGCACCACCGATTTCACCATTTGCACGCCGCCCTCCGGCTCAACCGTCAGCAGCTTCAACGGCTGCGTGTCTACGGCCTGCGGGACCGTCCAGATCACGGCATCCGGCGGCGGCGTAACGACCAATCCCGTCGACATCTACATTCACCCGCCCATTACATCGATGACCATCCCCAGCCAGGCGGCGTGCGTCTCGCAGGGGCAGCCGCTCGTGAATTCCTCAGGGGCGCAAACCTCGCTGCTGGCGGAAACCACGGTCATCGGGCCCGGAGGCGTGACGCTCTGCAGTCCCACCTCCACCTCCTGCACCAGCCCGAATGCGAACATCGGCACGATTCAATATGCCGCGGTCAATGCCAACGTGGTGAATATCAATAACACCACGAATCCGACCAATGTGAATCCGATCACCGGCAGCACCGGCACGACGTCGAATCCGAATGGTACGGCAACGGCCAACCTGCCCGGATCGACCGTGATCACGGCCACCACCTCCGATGTGACTTCGGCTGCCGGTTATTTCTCCACCTGCCCGCCGGTGACGATCACGTCGGCCGTCAACGGCTCGAGCACTGTGAAGGTAACGCCGAGTTCCCCGCAGACGGTTGTTTCGACCGCTACGGACCATAACGGCGTCAACATCAACGGTCTGACCCTGAGCTACGCTTCGACCCAACCGCAGAATCTCAACGTGAACGCCACGGGAGTGGTTTCGGCGTCGTTCCCCAGCCATGCTTCTGTGACTACCATCTGCCAGCCGCCGGGTTGCAACCCATCACCCATCAACCTGGTGGGTGTGCTGGGCAACGGCATGCCGATCGCCGGCAATATCGTCACCATCAATTCCCCCGGCCGCGTGACCAACGAGATATGGATGGCGTCGTCCCAGTCGCAGTACTTCTCTGAGGTCGATCTGCAGACCGGAGCCTCGGGTGCGCCAATTCCCCTGCCCTACACGCCCAACTCCATGGTGATGGATGCGGGCGGCGACACGCTCTACTTTGGCAGCTATCACGAGCTGATGACCTACTCGGCTACGAACAACCAGCTCTCCAAAGAAGTTCCCGCGGTGCCTGGCGTTGTGCTCGCCGTGAATCCCGGCAATTCGGAAGTCATTATCAACGACCAGTTACGCCAGGTCATTTACCTTTACTCTCCCGCAACCGGAACCGCCACCAGCATCTCAGGGATCGCGAACCACGCCAGCTTCTCGCCCGACGGCACGACGGCTTACATCGTGGGCGTCAATCCGGGGACGGGACAGAACACGCTGTTCGTCAACAATTCGAACTCCGGTTGGACGAGCTATCCGCTCAGCAACCAAGGGACCTACAGCTGTCCTCTCGATGCCGCCGGCACCGCGCAATATCCGGCGTATAACCCGAGCTACGATCCTTTCTGCGGGCCCGCCGTCACGGTAACCGTGCCCAGCGTGGCCACGTTCTTCAGCGGCAACCCCACGGCGGCGCGCAGCTACTGCCCCAACAACGCCGGGACCTCCACACTGCAGTTCTACCCGCCGGCCGGAGACACTTCGGTATCCACGACGCAGCTCACCGCGACGGCGGACGGCTTCCACGTGCTCGGCGCGGATACGTCGTCGTTCTCCGATATCTGGCTTCATCAGAACTCATCGGCAACCGGCCCTCCGGGAGTTCCCGTCAACGCCTGCCCGGCCTACAACGCGACGCCGCTGACCCTGAACACCAGCTCCAACTCGCAGGGGATGCCGGTTACGGCGTCGGAGATCGATCAGGTGGTCGCGTCGCCCTACGCAAACCTGGCGTTCGTGACCTATCAGGGCGGCGGAGCAACGGGCGTGCTGCCCTACTACGTCCCCGGCACCTGGAGTTCCGGCAGCTTCCCGTCTGGAGCGCTAAGTACGGTCCAGCTATCCTCGGGCGCGCAGGCTCCCATCGCGGGCATCTTCTCGCCCGACGGCGCAACCTTCTTTGTCAGCACGAGCGGCGACAATCTCGTGCACCTGGTCACGGTCGACACGACCGGCGCGACGGCTCCTGCCGACGCGCAGACACCGATCAATCCGAAGCTCATCAACGCAAGCGGCGCTGCGGTTCCTGCGCAGTTTCTCGCCGTGAAGAGCATTGGCACGACATAATTCAAACCCGTGATTACGCATGCGGCCGGCGATGCCGGCCGTTTTGCTTTGCGGCGCAGGTCAAAGCTGCCATTTCATGGTCCTCTCTTCGCCCGGGATTACACTGGTTCCTGATGCCGCGCGTCGCCATCATTTCCAAACCGCAGAACGAGGAACTGAAGCAGACCCTGCCCGATCTGGTGCTGTGGCTGAAGGGGCATGGCTACGAGCCTCTGCTCGATCCCGTCAGCGCCAATTACGTCATGGATGAGCGCGTGTGCCCGCGCCCGGAGATGGCGGAGCACAAGCCGGACCTGGTTATTGTGCTGGGCGGCGATGGCACGTTGCTGGCGGCGGCACGCGTCTTTGCCCGCATCGGCGTTCCAATCCTCAGCGTGAATCTGGGTGCCCTCGGCTTTCTGACCGAAGTCCGCCTGGCCGACCTCTACAAGCACCTCGAGGCCTTCGCGACGAACTGCTGCGTCGTGGACTCGCGCGTAATGCTGCACACCGAGCTGTGGCGCGATGGCAAGCTCTACCGCGAACACGATGTGCTGAACGACGTGGTGATCGCCAAGGGTGCGATCGCGCGCATGGGCCACTTCAGCGTGGAGATCGATGGCCAGCTCGCCGCATCGTTCCGCGCCGACGGCATCATCGTCGCCACGCCTACCGGTTCCACGGCCTACTCGCTGGCGGCCGGCGGTCCGGTGCTGATCCCGGGAGTCGACACGCTCATCGTGACGCCGATCTGCCCGCACCAGCTCACGCTGAGGCCTTTGGTGGTGCCAGGCAAGTCGCATATTCAGGTGCGCGTGGAAGGCGTTCCCGACCAGACCTTCCTCACCGTGGACGGCCAGGAGGCCATCCAGATGCGCGTGGACGATGAGTTGCGCTGCCGCCGCTCTGACTACTGCGTCAAGCTCGTCCGCCTGAACCACAATGGGTTTTTCGACGTGCTGCGGCAAAAGCTGAAGTGGAGCGAACGCTGATCGATCCGTCAGCAGCAAGCGCAGTCGACTGACCTCTGAGAACTGACCCCTGCGCGCTACGGTTTCGTCAGTTCCTGCAGCAGGACCTTCGCTTTATTGGAGTAGTTTTTCGCGCCTTCCAGATCATCCATCTTCAGCGCGTCGCGCGCCCGCGTGATGAATGTGCGAATCAGGGTCGCCGTCTTCTGCTCTTCGCTTGAGAGCGAGCGATGAATGCCATTCAGCGTGTTCTCCATCGCGTTGATCTGATCGAGCTGCGTCTGACGATCGGCGGTGTTGGTATCGCCGCTTGCGGCGGAAAGCTGACCGATGGGCGACGCATCGGAAGGCTGCGGATTCGCAGCCTCCTCCGTTTCCGCGGGCGTTGTGGGCTGAGCAACGGGCTTGGGAGTATCCTGCGCCGATTCCGTGGTTTTCGGATGGTGGTGCGGCCGTTTCGGACGGGCTTCCTCGACCGGCTTCGGTTCCGGCGGCACGCTCGTGTCAAGCATCACCGGCTGGCTCGTGGCAGGCGGCAACGGGGGCATCGGCGGAATCATTGCAGCCATTCGCCATGCAGGCTCAGACGGTGCCTGTGCGGCTACCGGAGGGACTACATGCGGCCGCAAGCGGCTGCATCCCGCGACCGACGCGAGCAGCAGCCCAAAGGCCGCCATCCTCCACCCGGATCTCATGGTCCGGACCTTTCTGGCTGGGCTTCACCACCCTGGCGAGCAAGCTCGCCGGAGACCGCAGGCTCCGGCAAAACCGGCGCCGCGCGTTGTCCCGAACCGGCAGAAATCAGCGGGAGCCGCAGCACAAATGTGGTTCCGCTCCCAGCCTTCGATTCTACGTCAATCTGGCCGTGATGCATCTGCACGATGCGGTAAGTCATCGCCAGTCCGATGCCGCTGCCTTCCTTTTTCGTGGTGAAGTACAGATCGAAGATGCGCGAGCGGATGTCGTCGGGGATGCCGACGCCCTGATCGCGCACCGAAATGGCAGCCCATCTGGCTCCGTCGCCCAGTCTGACCGTGAGTGTGCCGCCGGTGGCCATGGCCTGGGCGCCGTTCAGCACCACGTTCAGCAGAGCCTGCTTCAGCAAATCGCCGTCCACACGGCACAGGACGGCATTCCCCGGCATTTCGCTTTCCAGAAGGATGCCCCGCGTTTCCAGCTCCGCTGAAGCCAGCATCAGTACGCTCGACACGAGCTCCCGCAGATCCATGTCCATAAGGCGCAGCTCGACGGGGCGGGAGAAATCCACCAAAGTTTGCACAACCCGATCGAGCCGCCGAATTTCGCTTTGGATAACCTCCAGATGGCGCAAGGCGTCGCCGCCGGCCTGGATCTTATTCCGCAGCAATTCGATGTGTACGACGATGGCGTTGATCGGGTTCTTCACCTCGTGGCCGACGCCCGCCGTCAGCCTTCCGATGGCCGCCATGCGGCGCGAGACTTCGAGCTCGCTTTCGATCTCGCGCACCGATTCCAGATCGTGAAACGTCAGCAGCGCGCCGAGCGAATGGCGGTCGCGCGAATGCGTATCGTGAATGAAGTCGAGCGAGACTTCGATCCTGCGGCCGGTTTCGGTCGTCACCTCCTCCTGCACGATCGACATGCCGCCCTCAAAGGCATCGCGGATGGTGCGCCCCAGGCGCGTGCTGCGGTCGAAGATGTCGCGCACTTCCGCGCCGAAGATGTTGTCGCGGCTCATGTTGAGGAAGCGCTCCACCGACGTCGACACCAGCACGGCGCGCGCGTCGCGGGTGAACAGCATCATCCCGTCCTGCAGATTGCTCAGGATCTGGTCAAGGTTCTCGCGCAACGCGGAAAAGACTTCCTCCACGTTGCGAATGCGCTGGCCCAGGCGTTCGATCTTGCCCGAGACCTTGGCCACGGCATCGTCGCCGCGACCGAGAATTGGGTCGGTGAGCACGGCCAGCGGTCCTGGCGGCGGAGCTTCTTCCTCCGGTGCCGGCAACTCGCCGGCCGTCTGAGTTTCGGCAATCGACTCCTGCGCGGCCAGCATGTCGAGCCGCCGGCTGATTTGCTCGATCGGCTGCAGGGCCAGATTCGCCACGAGGGCCGCCACCACCAGCGAGATGATCATGGCGAGGCCGATGAAGCCCAGCGAATCCTTTAGCCACGGCTTAAAAGCGTCCCTCAGCAGCGTGGTGCGAATGCCGATGCGCACCGTGAGGAAGGGCTGATCGTTCAGGTCGAGGCCCTGAGAGACGTTGTAAACCCTGGGCGGTCCGAAGACGATACGCAGCGTGCGAATGAGATAGCCGTGCCGCAGCTCAGAGTAGTCAGGCCGTTTGGGAAGCATCTGGTCCTGCTGCGTCGCGTCGGGCGCCACAACGAGGGCACGCCCATTGCGATCAGCCACCGCTACGTCGAGCACCGGAGGCGAATACTCGATGATGGAGTTGATCTGGTCGTTCAGCGCAGCGTTCTGGCGCAGCGTGGCTGCCACTGCGGCTCGCACCGCCTCCTGATCGCGGGGGTCGAAGTGCCGGCCGGCGAGCCCGGTGTCGAGCGCGCGGTTTACCTGCTGCAGTACTTCGTGTGCCTGCTGGGTGGTGATCGAGTAATCCTGCTCGATGTGCTGCTGCAGCAGCTGGCTAAGCCAGATCCAGGAGAAGAGCATCACGACCGAAAACACGAGGCCGGTGATCGCAAGGACGAGTTTGGTCTTCAGCCGCATCGTTCCCCAAAAAGTGCCCGAGGCCCGTGGCTCGGAGCTCCGTGATTAGAGTCTACGGGGCAGAACGAAAGCAAATTACCGCAGGGGCCAGAGTGCACTCTGGCTGCATCGACTCCGGAACCAGCCGTGTGCGCCGGCGATCCTGTTCCGCTGCGCGCCGCGGTCCCGGTGGGCCGGACGCGGCGGTGTGAGTGCGATTTTACTCGTCGAGCGCGCCGGCCGTGGTCGCCGCCGTGCCATATTCTCTCAGTTTGTTATGCAGCGTTTTGAGGCTGATCCCCAGGATTTCCGCTGCTTTGGTTTTGTTGTTGTGCGTGGATTCGAGGGTCTTGAAGATCAGCATGCGCTCGGCATCGTCGACGGTTGCGCCCACTTCAAGCTGGATCGCGTTCGGAGGAAGTTCGCTGGCCGGTTTCGGCGCGCGTGTGCCGAAGCCCGGAGGCAGGTGCCGCGGCTGCAGTTGTCCGTCGGCGCAAAGCACCACCGCGCGCTCGATGGTGTTGCGCAGTTCGCGGACGTTCCCAGGCCAGTCGTGCGCCATCAGCCGTGCCAGCATTTCGCTGTCGATGCCGCTCACCCGCCGCTGGTGCTTCTGGTTCATGTCCGTAATCATGGCTTCAGCAATCGCCGGAATATCTTCTCGATGCTCGCGCAGCGGGGGCATGTGGATGTTAAAGACGTTCAGGCGGTAGTACAGGTCCCCGCGCAACTGCCCGCTGCCGACCGCCTGTTCCGGATCCTTGTTGGTAGCTGCCAGCACGCGAACATCGACCGGCGACTCCACCTTGCTGCCCAGCCTGCGCAGTTTGCGATCTTCGAGGACGCGCAGCAGTTTGGCCTGGGTCGCCACCGGCATCTCGCCAATCTCGTCCAGCAGCAGCGTGCCTTCTTCGGCCAGCTCGAAACAGCCGGCCCGGCGCTCGATGGCCCCGGTGAACGCGCCCTTTTCATGGCCGAAAATCTCGCTCTCGATCAGCGTTTCAGGAATGGCCGCGCAGTTCACGGCTACGAAAGGCTTCGTCCGCCGCGGGCTCAGGTCGTGCAGCGTGCGCGCAACCAGCTCCTTGCCGGTGCCGCTTTCGCCGGTGATCAGCACGCTCACGTTGCTGGTGGCTACGTGCTCGATGAGCGTGAAGATCTCCTGCATCTTCTTCGACGAGCCCACCAGAGATCCCAGCACGCCGGTCTCGCGCAGCTTACGGCGTGTCACTTCGAGTTCGCGGTCGGTCTCGCGCTGGCGTGCGGCGTTGGTCAGGATGGCGCGGAGCCGCGTCGGATCCACCGGTTTCTGGATGAAGTCGTAGGCACCGCTCTTCATCGCTTCCACGGCCGCTTCGATCGAACCCTGTGCCGTCAGCATGATGACTGCGGTCTTTGCGGTGGTTTCACTGAGCCGCGAAAGCAGCTCGAGGCCGTCCATCCGGGGCATCTTGAGATCAGAGACAATGATGCCCGGTTGCCATGCGGTGACTTTTTCCAGCGCTTCTATGCCGTCCCGGGCGGTTTCGGTCCGGTAGCCCCAGCCGGAAACCAGCTCGGCGAGGCCGGAAAGCGCGTGCGGCTCATCTTCGACAATAAGGACCTTTTCCTGAACGGTCATCCAATCGATCCAACCCAATAGATCACGGTTTGTTGTATCACGCCCAGGGGTCCGGAACCCGGCGGATGCGGCAATTTCAGCAGATCAAAACCCATATAATCTTTTAGTTAACGCTCGCACTTCCGGAAATCGAAGCGCAATCGTCGGATGCGAATATTCATCCACTGGATTCCTGCCCGGGTGGGAATTGCCATTATCCCGGTGGAATCGACGGCCCTGATGCCGTCAGCCAACACCAGCCGCCGGCTCCCCGCTTCTCTGAATCGCGTTCTTCGACCCCCTTGCGCGGTGGAACGTGGGATATCCCTGCATCCGCAACAGCGGGCATTTTGTCGGCTACGGCCTCGTCAGCCTTGGGTCTTCAATGCCTGGCGTGCCGCCCCGGAGCGCCACTGGCCGGCATGACCACCCGTCTCCTGACTGCGCTTTCGCAACGCGGCCGTTTTGGCGTTGCTGTCGACGCTTCCGCTGGCCAGCCGGGACGAGTGTCTCCGGGGTTCTATCCCCGGCCGCACCAGCACGCCTCGTGATGTGCTGCTGGATTTCTGCGGCGGGCGGGCAGGGCGGCCTTTTGCTGCTGGCGGCGATGTTGCTGCGCCGAACGTACCGTGATGCCCAGCCGCTCGCGGCCTGACGATACGATCTCTGCCGTATACTCGACTGTTTCCTTGCTCCTTTTCGAGGTGCTCTTATGGACGCTGCCATTGCTTACGCGCGGGAGAACGCTGCGCGCTTTCTCGATGACCTCAAGGCCCTGCTGCGCATTCCCTCGGTCTCCACGCTGCCCGAGCACGATGGCGACGTCGAAGCTGCCGCCGAGTGGGTCGCATCGGATCTGCGTCGCATCGGCATGGAGCATGTCGAAGTGATCCGCTCCGCCGACGGTCACCCGCTGGTCTATGCAGACTGGCTTCATGCCACGGGCAAACCCACTTGCCTTTGCTACGCGCATTACGATGTGCAGCCGCCCGATCCGCTCGATGAGTGGCGCACGCCCCCCTTCGAGCCGACCGAGCGCAACCATAACCTCTATGCCCGCGGCGCCGTCGACGACAAGGGACAACTTGTGACGCAACTGCGCGCGCTCGAGTCGATTCTGAAAACGGAAGGCAAACTGCCCATCAATATCCGCGTGCTTTACGAGGGCGAAGAGGAAGTGGGCGGCGAGCAGATTGCCGCGTTTGTCGAGAGGCATCCCGAGCGCCTGAAGGCCGACTTCGCCTTGATCTCCGACACCGAGATGTTCGCCCCCGAACTGCCGACGCTCTGTGTAGGCCTGCGCGGCATGATCTACACCGAACTCGAAGTGCGCGGCGCGAAATCCGATCTGCACTCCGGCATGTACGGCGGCGTGGCGCCGAATCCGTTTAACGCGCTCGCGCAGATCATCGCCGGCCTCAAGGATCGTGACGGCAAGATTCAGATCCCGGGCTTCTACGACGAAGTCGCAAAGCCGGATGCGGCTGAACTGAAAGCGTGGCACGATCTGCCCTTCGACGAGGCCGACTACACGAAGAACGAAGTCGGCGCCACAGCGCTCGTTGGCGAGCAGGGCTACTCCGTCATGGAGCGTACCTGGGCCCGGCCCACGCTCGACGTTCACGGCATCGTGGGCGGATTCATCGGAGCCGGCGCAAAGACGGTGATTCCTGCCAGAGCGACGGCCAAAATCTCCATGCGGCTGGTGCCGAACATGACTCCGTCGCGGTCGTTCGAGCGGTACAAGGCGTTTGTGGAGAAGCTCTGCCCCGTCGGCTGCGCGGTCGACGTACGGCTGGTCCACTCCGGCGACCCGTCGGTGATCCCCACGGACAATCCATGGATTCGTGCCTCGGTGCGCGCCATGAAGACCGTATGGAATCGCGATACGGTCTTTATCCGCTCCGGAGGATCGATCCCCATCGTCGGCGACTTCGAGAAGAACCTGAAAATTCCCTCGGTCATGATGGGCTTCGGCCTTCCCGACGACGGTCTGCACGCCCCGAACGAGAAGTTCCACATCCCGAACTATCACCGCGGCATTGAGTCGGTCATTCGCTTCTTCGAAGAGTGCGCGCAATAGGTATCGAATTTGCGCGAGACACCGCAGATCAAGGCTCACGCTCACGGATTGCCGTACAGGTCGTTTTCCGTAATCACGGCATCGCCCTCCGCATCGCGGGCTGCCCGATGCGCCGCGCCAAACATCGCGCCGCGGGCCGGAACCATCGGCGCGAAGGCGGAAAACCCCAGAGGCACGGACACGTCGTCGTAGATCGCTTCCATTCCTCCACGAAGCATGTAGGTTTCATGCCAGAAGCCGGTGCCGCCGGAATCGCGCAGAAAATTTTTCCACCAGGTTCGGTGCGGATCGGAGCGCGTCCAGCGCATCAGCGAATCCATATCGCGCCAGTACTGGCGCATGCCAGCATGCATGGGGAATAGCGAGAACACGAAGTTCTCATGAAGAAGCAAGCCGTCGGGGCGGGCTTCGACGGATTTTGAGATTTGCGGGCCGAAGCCGATGAGGGTCTTGAGTCCGGTCATCCGATTCACCCGCATGCCGAGGTAGACGACGACCAGATCGGGGTAGCGGGAGAGGTCGACAGTACGGCGTTCGACGCGCGTGGCCATCGGGGAGGTCTCCTCCACGCCAGTCTGGCACAGTCCAGGAGCAGAAGTCTGCCTGCACCTGGGTAACCTGCTTCTGAAGCCCGCGCATTTCCATCCCGTCACACATCTGCTAATGTGTTGAAGGCAGTCGCAAAGCAAAGGAATTCAGAACGATGGCCAAGGCAGTCTGGAACGGAAAAACCATAGCGGAAAGCGAGACTTACGAGACGGTGGAGGGGAACATTTACTTCCCGGAGAGCGCCGTCCATCGCGAGTACCTGCGCCCCAGTTCCACCACCTCTACATGTCCATGGAAGGGGCAGGCGCGCTACTACAGCCTTTTGGTCGAGGGGCAGGAAAACCAGGATGCTGCGTGGTATTACCCCAATCCCAGCCCTGCGGCTCGTAACATTAAGAATCACATAGCTTTCTGGCGCGGCGTCGAGGTCGAGAAGTAGCTGCCGAACGCAGGCCGGACTCCAATCCTTCCTCTATCCGGCATAGCGCTTCTGGTGCCACTCCCATGCGCTGGCGATGATGCCATCAAGGTTCGTGTGCTTCGGTCTCCAGCCCAGCTCGCGCCCGATCTTCTCGGAACTGGCAATTAAAACTGCAGGATCCCCGGGCCGGCGCGCAACCACCTCGACTGGAATGGGGTGAAGCGTCACCCGGCGTGCCGCCTCGATGACCTGCAGCACCGAAAAACCACTTCCATTGCCGAGGTTGTAAATCCGCTGCTGCCCATCCGTAAGCGCTTCGAAGGCAAGCAGATGCGCCTCCGCCAGGTCTTCGATGTGGATGTAATCGCGAATGCAGGTGCCATCCGGCGTCGGGTAGTCCTCGCCGTAGATTTTAATCTGGGCGCGCCGGCCAAGTGCGACATCGAGGATCAGGGGAATGATGTGGGACTCCGGTTCGTGCGCCTCGCCCCGGCCAGCCGCCGCACCGGCCACGTTGAAGTAGCGCAGGCTCGCGCAGGCCAGGCCGTGTACCCGATACATCCAGGTGAGCATTTTTTCCACGAGCAGCTTCGACTCGCCATAGGCGTTCGTCGGACGCAGGGGCGCCACTTCCGCGATAGGAGTGGCTTCGGGCTCCCCGTAGACGGCAGCCGTCGATGAAAAAACCAGGCGCTTAACTCTTGTCGCCAGCATGGCTTCCAGTAAGCTTAGGGTACCCATGCTATTGTTTCGGAAGTACATCTCTGGCTTCGCCATACTTTCGCCCGCCTCGATGAAAGCGGCGAAGTGCATGACTCCGTCGAAGCCGTTGGAGAGCACCTGCTCCAGCTTCGCGCGATCCGCGATGTCGCCCTCCACAAAATCGGCACCGGCCGGAACCGCCGATCTCTGAGCATGGGAGAGGTTGTCGTAGACAGTTACGGCGTGCCCCCGCGCCGTCAGGATCGCGGCCACTGTCCCCCCGATATATCCGGCTCCCCCTGTAACCAAGACTCTCAATCCCCGCCTCCCCCTCGTTTATGTATGCTTATATTCGTCTTTTTCCCGGGATTTTTCTTGCACAGCGTACCCCGGAAACGTTTCTGGTCTGTCCGGATCGGCGCTGTGGCGTTCCTTTCTTCGGATGAGCACCTAAACCGCGGGAGCGTTAGCACTCTGCGCCTGCTGGAACCGCGGAGTGGCCGCGGCAACTGCATTATGAATCGAACGAAGCAGGGTACAGGCACGTCGATTTTAGTAAGGGAATGCCCCAAAAGCGGCCCCGGACTCACCCAAAGTGGTAGTGACACCGAAGTGTATGAATGGCGTACTCTTTAGGTAACCAAAAAAGTAACGCTGCCTCCATCCAATGGTAATATCAGGCAGCCGAACCCTGGACCATCAACAACCAAATGCGGGGAGACCCGCAACAAAAATCCGGCGTTATGGTCATTGAAGTGCACGGGATTACCTGGCACGACTCTGTCTCCATCAGCTTCTCAGAAGATTCAACGACACGGAAAAAGGCCTATGGCTAGCAATGATCTTTATGTAGAGCGCGGAACATTCGGCCTGCTTCCCGAAGCTCCCGGGCGCTTGCGCTCCTTCGGGGCAAGCATGGTCATCAATCTTGTGGTTGCGGCGATCCTGTTGCTGCTGACCATCGCCCAGGTCCACCAGGTGCGTGAACAGCAGAAGTACATCACGCAACTGGTTTTTCCCACCGATGCGCCCAAGCCCGTACCCCCGCCGGTGCCCAGGGTCAAAGTGATTCCACCGCCTCCCAGGCTCAACCAGGCTCCTCCGCGTATTCAGCTTCCGAGGGAGATTCCCCCTCCACCCAAGGTGGCTGAGATGAAGATGCCGACTCCGATGCTGCCGAAGGTCGAAGCGGCTCCGCCGAAGAAGTTCACTCCGCCGCCGCAGCCGAAGGTCGGCCTCTTCACGAGCGACAGGCCGACGGCCGTTGCGAACAACATGGCAAGGCCGTCGGTGAAGGCAGGCGGTTTCGGCGACCCCGAAGGCGTCAAACCGAATCCCAACGGTCACGGTGCAGTCGCCATTGCCGCTGTTGGTTCGTTCAACAGCGCGCCCGGCGTAGGCGCTCAGGGAGCAGGCCGCGCGCGCGCCGGTTCGGTTCAGGGCGTGCAGTTTGGTTCAGGAGTCGCCAACGGCGTTCCCGGCGGCAAAGATCGCGGCACCATCGCATCCGCAGGATTCGCCGATGGTGTGGTGGGTGGTACGGGTAAGCAGGGCAGTCACGGCACCGTCGCTCAGGGCGGCTTCGGGAACGACGAATACGGTGCCGGCGGCGCGCGTCCCGTGCGTCCTGACTCGCCTGCAGAGACGCCGATCGTGGTGCAGTACAAGCCGCTGCCGGAATACACCGCCGAGGCTCGGCAGCTCCGCATTGAAGGCGACGTCACATTGCGCGTTCGCTTCATGGCGTCCGGACAGGTCCAGGTGCTTGGTGTCGTCAGCGGCCTGGGTCACGGGCTGGACGAGCAGGCCAGGATCGCCGCTGAGAAGATCCGTTTCAAGCCGGCGACGCGCGCTGGACAAGCGGTCGATGAAGTCAGCATTATTCACGTAACGTTCCAGATGGCGTAGGGGACAAGGTCCCGTCGTGCCGCGGCGGAATTTTGCCGTGGCGCGACCAACTTACAGCAGAACCAGTCAGTGCAAGGTACGAGAAACAGGAGTCAACGAATGGTCCGTAAGTTCATGATGCTGGGCGTCGCGATGCTGCTCGCGGCTCCCGCCTCCCAGGCGAAGTCGCACAAAGGGGTAGTCAATGCGCCGATCCCGCTCACGCCCCAGCAGCAGCGCCTCGTGCAGGAGTCGATCACTCGAGAAAAAACCACCATCCAGCAGATTCAGAAGAGCACGCCCATCGTCCAGACTTACATCCAGGATATGCGGCCCGATGTGAAGCTTTATCAGGTCCCGGTCACCGATCAGTTCATGTTCGGGCGTGTCGACTTCGCCAAAGCCTTCAACGCCGACGAATACAACATGCGCAACTACACGTCGCGCGGCCAGCAGCACGGGCACTGGTTCTCCGGGTCGTTCGGCTTCATGTCGAGCCTCACCAAAGCCTTTCATCTGGAGAATTCGCCTACCGGCTTCATGGCGATGATGTTCGTCGATCCCACCGGCTTTGACCAGCAGCATTATCAGTTTGAGTTTGTGCGCCGCGAGTTCCTCGGCAATGTGCGCACCTGGGTCTTCGACGTCCGGCCGAAAACCAAAGGCCCCGGCCGCTTCTTCGGCCGCATCTGGATCGAGGATCAGGACGGCAATATCGTCCGTTTCAACGGCACCTACGTCAACAGTTCCAACGACGATGCCAATCACTACTTCCACTTCGACAGCTGGCGCATGAACGTGCAGCCCGGCGTGTGGGCTCCGGCCTCGGTCTATATCGAGGACACGATCCACGACGGCCCGGCGCGCTCCACCAGCTTCCGCGGTCAGACGAGCTACTGGGGCTACTCGCTGAAGCTGCCCACCAGCGAGTCCGACGCCGAGTCGATGCAGATTGAGAACGCGGAAGACCAGAGTGAGAACGCTCAGGATCTGAGTCCGCTGCAGGCCGAGCGCGAATGGATTTCGCAGGCCGAGCAGAACGTTCTCGACCGCCTGACCACGGCCGGTCTGGTGGCCCCGGTGAGCGATTACGACAAGCTCCTCGAGACCGTTACCAACAACATCATCATCAGCAACAACATTCAGCTTCCCAGCGATATCCACTGCCGTGTGATCCTTACGCAGCCGCTTGAATCGCTCGCCGTGGGCAACACAATTCTGGTCAGCAAGGGCCTGGTCGATGTGCTGCCGAATGAGGAATCGCTGGCCGCGGTGCTGAGCTTCCAGCTCGCTCACATCCTGATGGGCCACCACATCGATACGCGCTACGCGTTTAACGACCGCCTGCTCTTTCCTGACACGGCGACCTTCCAGCGCATCACCATGAACCACTCGATCGTCGACGACCAGGACGCCGCGAAAAAGGCGGTGGAATTGTTCAACCACTCGGTCTATCACGACAAAGCAGCGGGCGTGGGACTCTTCCTCGAGCAGCTCGTCGATCGCGAAAAGCAATTGCCTGCGCTGATGACGCCGCGCCTCGGCGATCCCCTGGTATCGCCGACCGGGCAACCCTGGCTCGCCGGATTGATGCAGGGCGCGCCGAAGCTCGATCAGGACAATCTGCAGCAGATTGCCGCTCTGCCACTGAACAGCCGCCTCAAGGTCGACCCCTGGGACGACAAAGTCTTTGCGCTGCACTTCAGCCCGTCGCCCCTGCTGAATGCGCGCGACAAGATGCCGCTGGAAGTGACGCCCGTCTATTTCAGGTTGCAGCGCTATCAGGAGCCCACCGCGGCGCCCGCCAGCGCAGCAGCGCCCGCACCTCCGGCGTCTCAGCCGCAGGCCGCAGCGCCCCAGTCCGATAGGGGGGTGTCTCAGCCGCCCAACAACGGTCAGGTTCAGCAGCCCGAGGAAGGTCCGCAGCAGGGACAACAACCGCAGAGCCAGCAGCCCCAGACCCAGCCGCAGAATCCGCCGCAGGGTCAACCTCAAACGCCCACTCCACAGCCGTAGGGGCGTTTCAACAGATTGACGAGACAGCAAGGCGGCTCAAAATATCGGGCCGCATGCCAAGTCTTACGCAGGTCGCCTGGGTTTGATTGATCGGAAACGAGCTGGAACGCTGGCAGCCTCGGAAACTTTTCGACCGGAGAGGAACGACGTGTTCAAATCGATCGGGCTATTGACCCTACTCCTATTACCTGCGACGCTGGTCGCCCAGAACCCCAGATCGGCCATCGGCGGCGAATCCTCGCTCTGGGCCGGAGTTGATTTTGCCACCTACAATCCGGACTACGATTGCGCAGGAAGCTATCCGTTCAGCTGCTTCGATTCCCAAGTGCGCGGACCCGGTGCCTTTGTCGATTTTAACGTTCATCCCAAGTGGGGCGCCGAAGGCGAGGCTCGCTGGATGGACTGGAACGGCCACGAGAACCAGAAGATCTCCAACTATTTGGCGGGCGGACGCTATCGCGTCGTTCGCTTCGACCGCCTCGATGTCTGGACCAAGTTCCTGGTAGGCGGCGGCTGGATCACGACGCCGGGTTATCCTGACGCGGGCAGCCTGAAAGGCAGCTACTTGGCCTACGTTCCCGGAGTGGAGTTCGAATATCCGCTGGTGCACCGCTTCAAGCTGCACGGCGCGTATGAATATGAGATCTGGCCGTCGTTCGCCGGTCCGCCGACCTACAACAGCACCACGGGCGCTCCGGTCTACCACAACAACGGGCTCACGCCGAGCGGCTTCAGCCTGGGTGTTACCTACCGCTTCCTCGGCCAGTGACCGTCTGAAGCATCAATAAGAAAGGCCGGGCGCCATGCCCGGCCTTTTTCTATTGCCGATTTCCGCTCTAGAAGTGGTACGCAATCCCGATCACCGGATCGTAAATGTTGTAGTAGACGTTCGTGCGGAAGTCGTTGTTTTGGTAGTTGAACGTCGGTGTCTTCACGATAATGCCGCGATACTCGGCGCGGATATCGAAACTCGGGCTGATCTCGTACGCGATGCCCGCACCGTACAGGCCGCCGATATTGACATTCCTGCCGAGGCCGAAGGTGTTCGTCTCCGCATCGTCGATTGGCGAGAAGATGACTCCGGCAATTCCCGCCTCAACAAACGGGTTGAAGTTCTTGTAGTTGAAGCTGTAGACGTAGGCGCCCGAGAGCTCCTGGAAGCGATCGTGGATGTGGTAATTGCCTTCAGGAAAAATGAAATGCTGGGTGTTCTGGTTGTACTGGTAGTTCAGCTCCAGCGCGCCATGCGGCGTTAGATCGTAGCGATAGCTGATGAGCGCCCCGATATTGCCCGTCGTGGAGTGCAGTTGCACGGCGTTGCCCGAAGCAAAGGGCGGAATGATGACGGACCAGCTGGCGCTGATATCCTGCCGGCTTTCCTGCGCATGGCTCGGCACGGCCAGCATGGGCAGCGCCAATAAACACAACAACAGCGATTTCTTCATTCTTCGGTCAACCTCTTTTAAACAATGCCCTGGCTCAAAACTCGCCCCGCCGCGCAATGCCCCCTGCAGCCGGGATGCCGGGCTCCATAGAGTTGCAAACATCGAAGGGATGTCTACCTCGACATTGTACCTGTCGCGGGCCTTTTCCTGGAGTCCGCTCTTCCGGACGACCAGCGCCAGGCCCCTTATGCGTGCCTTCCGTGACCCTCGGGGTATTCGACGCGGAAAGCGAACGGATGTCCCTTTTCGGCCGCGAGTTTTTTTACGACTCCCAGGAGCGCCAGCCCCGCGTGAGACAAGCTGGCTTGCGCGCGATGGACCAGCCAGAGGCGGCGCGCGATCTTCAGCTCCGGCACAGCCACCTGCACCAGTTCCCCGCGGCGCAGTTCCTGCTGCACGGTGAGTCCCGGCACCAGCGCCACCCCGTTGCCCAAAGCCACAAACCGCTTGATCGCTTCGAGACTGGGCAGCTCCACTCCCATATTGAGCGGAGTCTGATAGCGAGCGAAGGTCTCGATCACGCGCGCACGAAGCGGTGAAGAGACAATATGCGCGATGAAATTTTCCCGCCCCAGATCGCGGATAGATACCTGCTTTTGCCGCGCCAGCGGATGTTTGGGGTCGACGACGAAGGCGACGGAATCCGTATAGACCGCAATGGCACGCAGTCGTTCGTCGTCAGGCCGGAACGACAGGATGCCGAATTCGATGGCCCGCTCGAGCAATTGCTCCGGGATCTGGCTCGCCAGCGAGCGCTGCACCGTAACGCCGATCTGCGGATGCACGCGCCGGAAAGCGTCGAGCACGGGCAGCAGCCACAGACAGGTGTATTCGTTCGCGATGATGGTGAGCTGACCACGCTCAAGCGCACGCAGCTCCTCGAGGGCCGTCGACGCCTCCGAGCGCAGGCGCAGCAGCCTCTCTGCATATCCGCGCAGCAGCTCGCCGGCCGCAGTTAGGGTGCCGTCGCGCGAAGTGCGCTCAAAGAGCGGCTCACCCACTTCTTCCTCGAGCTTGCGGATGGCGTGGCTGATGGCCGGCTGCGTTCGCCGCATGCGCACCGCCGCTCGCGAGAAGCCCTTTTCCTCGCTGACCGCCAGAAATGTTTCGAGTTGGTAAAGATCCATAGAGCAGCGAGCAGTGTAATGCGAGAAACAGTAAGCAAAAGACTGCAAGCCAGAGGCTCCAGGCAAGTTCAGGCGAGAAACCTTAGGCCAGACGCCATTCCTGGCTTACCGTTTGCCGCTTGCAGTCTTCCGCTGATCGGTTCTGGCTTGCCGTCGTTTGCCTTCCATGCACAGTATTTATGGAAAACCAAAAAATTACAAATTTGCTTTATGGTGTCCGCTTTGCGAAACTCAATCTACGGGGCGCAAAATATTAGTGGGTGGGGAGTTCCATGTCCCAGGATTACATTCATTTTTTTGATACGACCCTCCGCGACGGCGAGCAGTCTCCGGGCTGCAGCATGACACATCATGAGAAGCTGGCCCTCGCACATTCGCTGGCCGATCTCGGTGTCGATATCCTGGAAGCCGGCTTTGCTATCGCCTCGGACGGCGATTTTGCCGCCATCTCGGCGGTCGCAGCGGAAGTGCGCGGCCCTAAGGTCGCTTCGCTGGCGCGCGCAAAACGCGAAGACATCGAGCGCGCCGCCCACGCCGTAGAGAAAGCGGCCCGGCCGCGGATTCACGTCTTCCTCGCCAGCTCCGACATTCATCTGCAATACAAGCTGAAGATCACGCGCAGCGAAGCGCTTGAGCAGGCGGCAAAGATGGTCGCTCTCGCCCGCACGTATGTCGACGACGTTGAGTTTTCGCCCGAGGACTCGACGCGCACCGACCATGACTTCCTCTGCGAGTTCGTGGGCGCCGCCATCGCCGCAGGCGCCACCACCATCAATCTGCCGGACACCGTCGGCTACGCCACGCCGGAAGACTACGGGGCGATGTTCCGGATGATCCGCGAGCGCGTTCCCGGCGCCGACAAGGTGATTCTCTCCACGCATTGCCACGACGACCTCGGTCTCGCTGTCGCCAACACGCTCGCAGCCATCAATGCCGGAGCCCGGCAGGTGGAATGCACCATCAACGGCATCGGCGAGCGCGCCGGCAACGCAGCGCTGGAAGAGATTGCAGCTTCCCTTCACGTTCGCGCCGACCGGTATCCCTATAAAGACGGCATCCGTCTCGAGCACCTGTATCCGGTAAGCCAGCAGCTTTCGAAGACCATCAGCTTCGGCGCGGCACCCAACAAGGCGATCGTGGGAGCGAACGCTTTTGCGCACGAAGCCGGCATTCACCAGCACGGCGTGCTGTCGAATCCGCTCACCTACGAGATCATGACGCCCAATTCCGTCGGCGTTCCCAACAACCGCATGGTCCTCGGCAAGCACTCCGGGAGGGCGATGCTGCGGACGAGGTTGTACGAGCTGGGTTATCGCCTGTCGACATCCGATCTCGACATCGCCTATCGTGCGTTCACCGAGTTGGCCGATCGCAAGAAGGCCATTTACGACCAGGACCTCATCAATCTGGTCGCGCATCATCAGCGCCATGAGGATCTGATCTCGACCGAAGAGGCAGCGGCGAGCTAAGCACGGCAGCGAACAGGCCGGCTGCGTCAATGGCAGTCCCGTCGCCTCAAACCGTAAAGGGCGTGCATGACGAAAAAGCTGAACATCCTTGTTGTCGCCGGTGACGGCATCGGCCCTGAAGTCACTGCCGAAGCGGTGCGCATTCTCGAGTCGGTCGCCGAGATGGGCTATCACGAGTTCCATTTCCGCCACGAGCTGATCGGGGGCGTGGCCATCGACGCGCATGGATCGCCGCTGCCCCAGGCGACGCTTGACGCCGCGCTGAAAAGCGATGCGGTCCTGCTGGGTGCGGTGGGCCACAACAAATTCAACGCACTGCCGCCAAGCGAGCGCCCCGAAGCCGGGCTGCTGCAGATTCGCGCCGCGCTGGGTGGATTTGCCAACCTGCGGCCCTCGTTCGCGTGGCCGGGCCTGGCTGTCAATTCTCCGCTGCGCCCCGAAATTGTCGAGGGGGCGGACATTCTCTTTGTTCGCGAGCTGCTCGGCGGCCTGTATTTTGGCGAGCCGCGGCACTGGGACAAAACCACCGGGTCCGCCTGGAACACGATGCGCTATACCCGCGACGAAGTCGTTCGCGTGGCGAAGGTGGCGTTTGAGCTGGCACAGAAGCGGCGGAAGAAGGTCACGTCGGTCGACAAGGCCAACGTGCTCGAAGTTTCGCAACTGTGGCGCGCGACGGTGACGGAAGTCGCGAAAGATTATCCTGGCGTCACGCTCGAGCATCAATACGTGGACGCCATGGCCATGCACATCATGAACTCGCCGCGCAGCTATGACGTGGTGCTGACCGAGAATCTCTTCGGCGACATTCTGTCGGACGAGGCCGGCGTCATCACGGGCTCGCTGGGCATGCTGCCTTCGGCGACCATCGGCGGCAAGGTCGATCTGTATGAACCCGTCCACGGCTCCGCGCCCGACATCGCAGGCAAAGGCATCGCCAACCCCATCGGAGCGATTCTCACCGCGGCGATGCTGCTGCGCCACTCAGGAGGACTCGAACAGGATGCCGAGGCCATCGAAGCGGCCGTGAAGAAAGTCCTCGATCAGGGTTATCGGACGGCCGACCTCGCGCGCGGAGACAAGAGCGCGAGCGTTTTATCGACGCAGGAAATGGGAAGGCGCGTGCACGAGGCGCTGAACGAAATTCTTTCGCGCCGCCAGGCCATGCATGCCGTGTAGGACTGGCCGTCCCGGCACACGCGCCCTTGGCGCATAACGAATTCGCGGAGACGAGAAGTCACTATGGCAGGAAATCCGAAAACGCTCTTCGAGAAAGTCTGGACATCGCATATCGTAGCGGAGCCGGCGAACGAGCCCGCGTTGCTCTACATCGATCTGCACCTCATCCACGAGGTCACGTCGCCGCAGGCTTTCGACGGCCTGCGGATGACCGGCCGCAAAGTGCGCCGCCCCGACCGCTCCATCGCGACCGTCGACCACAACGTGCCGACGACGGCGAATCGTCTTGTCATCGAGGACCCCATCGCGGCCAAGCAGATTGAGACGCTGCGCAAAAACTGCGCTGACTTCGGCATCACGCTGTACGACGTTGAGTCGCCGCGCCAGGGCATTGTGCACGTCATCGGGCCGGAACTGGGACTCACGAAACCCGGCATGACGATAGTTTGCGGCGATTCGCACACATCGACGCATGGCGCCCTCGGCGCGCTGGCCTTTGGCATCGGCACTTCCGAAGTCGAGCACGTGATGGCCACTCAGTGCCTCCCGCAGTCGAAGCCGAAGACCTTCCGCATTTCTGTCGAGGGCGAGCTGCCGGAGGGAGTCGGCGCGAAAGACATCGTGCTCGCCATTATCGGCCGCATCGGCACCGACGGCGCCACCGGTTACGTGATCGAGTACGCCGGTTCCGCCATCCGCTCGCTCTCTATGGAAGGCCGCATGACGGTCTGCAACATGAGCATCGAAGCGGGCGCGCGCGCCGGCATGATCGCTCCCGACGAAACGACGTTCGCATGGCTGAAGGGCCGTCCCTTCTCGCCGCAGGGCGCGGCATGGGATGCCGCTGTCGCCGAGTGGCGCAAGCTGGCCTCCGATTCCGGCGCGCAGTTCGATCGCGAGCTCGTCATCCCCGCCATCGAGATTGAGCCGTGCGTCACCTGGGGCACCAATCCCGGCATGGTCACGTCGATTACCGGCGCGGTGCCCGATCCTGCAGCCGCGAAAGACGATGCCGATCGCCGCGCCTTCACTCGCGCGCTCGAGTACATGGACCTGAAAGCCGGCACGCCGATCGAGGAAATCGCAATCGACCGCGTTTTCATTGGATCGTGCACGAACTCGCGCATTGAAGATCTGCGCGCCGCCGCAAAGGTCGTCGCCGGACATCACGTGCACGCCAACGTGCGCGCGATGGTCGTTCCGGGATCGCAGCTGGTGAAAGCGCAGGCAGAAAAGGAAGGCCTCGACGCCATCTTCCGCGAGGCCGGGTTCGAGTGGCGAGAGCCTGGCTGCTCCATGTGCCTTGGCATGAACCCTGACATTCTGCAGCCCGGCGAACGCTGCGCCTCAACCAGCAATCGCAACTTCGAAGG
>Ga0335073_10002651_pt1 | contig 24568 bp, 16 predicted proteins | sample Lox_Sample_22_FD_207093 | JGI IMG/M metagenome (GOLD analysis project Ga0335073, IMG submission 207093) | Soil microbial communities from Loxahatchee National Wildlife Refuge, Florida, United States - Lox_Sample_2.2 | ecosystem: Environmental > Terrestrial > Soil > Wetlands | place: USA... | reverse complement strand
GCCGTGGAAGCCGCGCGTGACGGGGTGAGAGTGGTGGTGGCCGCGGAGAGCGCGCGCGCCTATGCGTCCGTCTGTGCCCTCGGCGAGGAGATCGATGTCGCCCGCCGCTCGCTCGATGTGGTGTCTCACGAGGCCGAAATCACCGCGCGACGCAAGGACGCCGGCGCAGGCTCGGACTACGACGTGGCGCGCGCGCAATCGCTGGTCGGGCAAGTCCGCTCCGGCATCGCTCCCCTGGAGGGGCAGCGCCGGGCGGCCATCTTCGAGCTCGCCGCCTTGCTCGGGCGCTCGCCGGCGCACGCACCCCTCGAGCTCGAGTCATGCGTTGTGCCCCCGAGCGTCAAAGCGCTGATTCCGGTGGGAGACGGTGCAGCCCTCCTCAGACGCCGCCCGGACGTGCGTCAGGCGGAGCGGCGGCTCGCCGCCGCCACCGCCGAGATCGGTGTCGCGACCGCGGATCTTTATCCCACCATCCGACTGGTCGGACTCTATGGAGGCGCCGCGACGGAGCTGTCGCAGCTCAATGACAACGTGGGCCGCACCTGGGGTGTGGGGCCTTCCATCAGCTGGTCGTTCCCCAACATGGCGGCCCCGCGCGCCCGCGTTCGCCAGGCCAAGGCCAAGCAGGCCGCGGCGCTCGCCTCCTTCGACGCCGTGGTGCTGACGGCGCTCAAGGAGACCGAGCAAGCGCTGGCGATCTACGGCGCGGCGCTCGACAATCACCGCTCGCTCCTCGAAGCACGCGACAAGATTCACACGGCCTTCCGAATCGCCCGGGACGGGTTTGCCGCGGGCTCGCTCAGCAATCTGGATCTCTTGACCACCGAGCAGTCGCTGGTCGCGCTCGACGCCGCCGTGGCGGCCTCGGATGCGGCCTTGGTGCAGGATCAGATCGCCGTGTTCAAGGCGCTCGGTGGCGGCTGGCGCGGCGACACGCACTAGTCTAGCGCGGGCGAGACGCACCGCCGCGCGAGCGGACTCGCTCAGAGCGTGCGGCGTCGCGCGACCTGATCGGGCGTCACCCGAGCCTCCTTGCCGCCGAAGTGCGCGACCACGTAGTTCGCGAGTGCCGCGACTTCGGTGTCCGAGTACGCATCCCCGAACGGCGGCATGAACACCTCGTTCTGTCCGATGCGCATTTTCGAGCCCTGCAGGATGACTTGCGTGACGTTGGTGGCGGCCAGGTCGTTGACGCCGCGCGTGCCTTCGAGCGACGCGTAGATGGTCTGACGGCCTTGGCCGTTCCACTGGTGACAACCGGCGCACGCGCCCTCGAAGAGCTTGAGCCCCTCGCTGTCCGCCTTGAGCTCTTCCTGACCGGGTAAAACCGGGGTCGAGGCGGTGAGCGCGGCGGGACGAGCGTCGATGTCGATGGGGTGCTTGCCTTCCCGCGCCGGCACCGAGCGCAGGTAGACGACCAGTGCGCCGGCGTCCTCCGGCCTCAAAAATTGCAGGCTGTGCGCGACCGCTTCGCCCATGGGCCCCGAAGCGGAGGCATGCTCGGATGCGTGGCCGCTGGTCAAGTAGCCGACGATGTCCTCATCCGACCAGGAGCCGATGCCGTGCTTGGCATCGGGTGTGATGTTGTACGCTCGCCAGCCGCCGAACTCCTCGCCGGCGAGCGCCTGGCTCTGATCGAGCCCGTAGCCGAAATTGCGCGGCGTATGGCATTCACCGCAATGGCCGAGCGCGGTCGCGAGGTAAGCCCCGCTGTTCCACTGCGGAGGCTTGGCGCTGTCGGCCACGAACCTCTGGCTCTTGAAAAACGCGGCGTTCCAGAACGCCATCGCCCAGCGCTGATTGAATGGAAACCCGAGATCGTTGGGGCGGTTCGCCTGCGCGATCGCCGGCAGCGTCATGAGATAGGCCTTGATGGCGAGCACATCGTCGCGGCTCAGGAGCGTGTACGAGGTGTACGGAAAGGCGGGGTAAAGATGCTTCCCATCGCGCCGCACCCCCTCGCGCACCGCGCGCACGAACTCCTCGTCGCTGTAGGCTCCGATACCGTTGCTGGAATCCGGGGTGATGTTGCTCGAGTAAATGGTGCCGAACGGGAGCTTGAACGCGACGCCGCCGGCGAAGGGCTTGCCCGAGTCGGGTACCGTGTGGCAGGCGACGCAGTCAGCGGCCTTGGCGAGGTATTCGCCGCGCGCCACGATATCCGCGCCGGAAGGTGCGCCGGCGATCGCGGGTGCAGTCCCGGGCCGCGAATCGCTGCGATTGAGAATCGCGACGACGATCGCCACGATCACGATCAGCGCGGCGACGATGGACAAGAATCGCTTCATACTGCCACTCCTGAGGGATTGGGACGCGGCTGTCCCGAGCACTGCGCGACCACGGATCTGAGCGCTTCGGCGTTTTGCGCAAGCAGCCGGCGATCGATGGGGAGCGAGCGCAGGCGCACGCCGGTCGCCGCGAAGATCGCGTTGCCGAGCGCCGGCGCGGCGATCGCGGTACCCACTTCGCCCAGCCCGCCGGGCGATTCGGAGCTCGTCAGCCGGTAGACCTCGATCTGCGGCGTCTCGCTCATGCGCAGAATGCGATAGTCATGAAAGTTGCTCTGCTCCACGGCGCCGTGCTTCAGGGTGATGCCGCTGTAGAGCGCGGCGCTCAGTCCGAACAGCATCCCGCCCTGGATCTGGGCCTCGATCGAGCTCGTGTTGATCGCGATTCCGCAATCGATCGCCGCAACCGCGCGGCGCAAGCGCACCTCCCCCTGGGGCGATACCTCAGTCTCCACGATGAGGCAGACGTGGCTGCCGAAAGGCGAGCCCAGGGCCACGCCTCTGCCGACACGCGCCGGCAAGGGCGCTTTACCCCAGCCGATCTTCTCGGCCGCGAGCTCGAGAGCGGCAAGCGGCCGCGGACTCTTGCCGAGCAGCGAGCGCCGGTACTCGACCGGATCTTTGCCGGCGATGTGGGCGAGCTCGTCCATGAAGCTCTCGACCACGAACAGATTGTGAGTCGGTCCGACGCCGCGCCACCAGCCGATGTCGAATCCCGCCGGCATGTCGTGGCGTGCCCAGTCGACGTTGCAATTGGCGATGTCATAGGGGGTCTCGGCCGCGCAATCGACCAGATCGTCATCCAGGCCGTCCTTGCCCATCGCCTCGGGCGCCCAGCGCGCCAGCACCGTGCTGCCGGTGATGTGATCGCCATACCACAGCGGCCGGCCATCCGCTCCCAGAATGGCCGAGATGCGGTCATAGTACATCGGTCGGACGACGTCCTGGCGGATGTCTTCCTCCCGCGTCCAGATCACCTTGAGCGGATATTTGACTTGCTTTGCCAACTTGACGGCCTGATCGACCGAATCGTGCTCGAGGCGGCGGCCGAAGCCTCCGCCGATGTAGTGGTTGTGCAAGACGATCTTGCTCTCGGGCAAGCCGGTGATCTTCGCGGCCGCGCTCACGCAGCGCACCGGCACCTGGGTCCCGACCCAGATCTCGCATCTATCCTCGGTGACCGAGACCGTGGTGTTGAGCGGCTCCATGGGCGCGTGCGCGAGGAAAGGCAGCTGATACAGGGACTCGATGACCTTGCCTTCCGGTTTGCTGCCGGCGTTGCGGCCGACGATGGTCGGACCGCTGCGCGAGCGCTCGGCCATCGCTGCGATGATCTTGGCGTTGTCGAGATCCGCATTCGCGCCGCGATCCCAGCTGATATCGAGCGCATCGAGCCCTTGCTTGGCGGCCCAGAAGTGATCGCCCACGACCGCGACCGCATCCTCGATCTTGATGACCTCGACGAACCCCGGCACCAACCGCGCGCGGCTCTCATCGACGGCCTTGAGCTTGCCGCCGCGCGTCGGACAGGCGCGCACCGTGGCCACCTTCATGCCCGCAACCTTGACGTCGATGCCGAACTGCGTTGCGCCCGTGACCTTGTCGGCGGAGTCGACGCGCCGCAACGGCTTGCCGATGAGAGCGAACTCTCGAGGCTGCTTGAGCTCGACCTTGGCGGGCATCGGCAGAGCAGCAGCGGCCTTGGCGAGCTCGCCGTATCTGAGCTTGCGACCCGACTTGCGGTGCGTGACCACGCCGCGCTCGACCGTGCAATCGCCCGGATCGACGCTCCAGCGATGTGCCGCGGCGCTCACCAGCATGGTGCGCGCCACCGCCCCGGCCTCGCGCAGAACTCCCCAGTGATCACGCGTACTGCTCGAGCCGCCGGTGATCTGTCCACCGAGCAGGGGGATCCCGTACAGCTCATCGCTCGGCGGCGCGTGCTCGACCGTGATCTGATCCATGCCGACGGCGAGCTCTTCGGCCAGCATCGCGCAGGTCCCGGTGTAGATGCTCTGGCCCATCTCGACGTTCGGCATCACGAGACGCACCGGGCCCTCGGTATCGATGCGGATGAATGCGTTCGGAGCGAACGCGGGATTGCCGTCCGCGGCTGCCGCAGCCGGGTCTCCGGGCTGGCGGCGGGCGTTGATGAAGGCCTGCACTCGGCCCGGACCGAGCCAGGCGAACGCGAGCGAGAGTCCGCCGAACGCCAGCACGCGCCGCCGCCCGACGCTGACCGGCGCGGCGCTGACCGGCGCGGCGCTGACCGGCGCGGCGCTGACCGGCGCGGCGCTCATACGGCCCCCGCGGGAATGGTCCGCAGGTACTCGGCGTTGCCGGTTGCCGCCTGCTTGATCGCGGCGCGAATTCTCACGTAGGTCCCACAGCGGCATATGTTGCCCGACATCGCCGCGTTGATGTCCGCATCGCTCGGGTTCGGATTGGCGGCGAGCAGCGCCGCCGCCGACATGATCTGGCCGCACTGGCAGTAGCCGCACTGGACCACATCGACCTCCAGCCAGGCCCTCTGCACCTGCTGACCCACGGCGCTCGCACCGATCCCCTCGATCGTCACGATGGGCTTGGCGCCGACCGAGCTCACCGGCAGCACGCATGAGCGCACGGGCGCGCCGTCGAGATGCACGGTACATGCGCCACACTGGGCGATCCCACAGCCGAACTTGGTTCCGGTGAGCCCGACGATGTCACGCAGCACCCACAACAGCGGCATGTCGGGGGGAACGTCGACCGAGTGCTTCTCACCGTTGATGCTCAAGACAAACATTATTCTGTTCCCCCATGCGAGTGGGCCGGATCGGGGATCCCGCTGGCGAGCTTAGCAAAAGATGCGCCGGGAGTTCATGGATCCTCGTCATCGGGAAAGGCAGGGCACGGCACGGCGCGCTGCGTGGCATCATGCCGCCATGAACGATACAGTCCCCGTCCCGCCGGCGGATCGCGATCCGGGCGCATGCGCGCGCAGGCCGAGCCACGTCGATGCACCGGATCTGCGGCTGTTCGTGTTCGCGCTGTTCTTCATCTTCGGTGGCATTACCAGCCTCAACGATGTGGTGATCCCGAAGCTCAAGGGGCTGTTCACGCTCAAGTACGCGGAAGTCATGCTGGTGCAATCGGCATTCTTCGCCGCCTACTTCATCATTTCGCTGCCCGCCGCGGCGGTGGTGCGCCGCATCGGCTACATGCGCACGGCCGCGGTCGGACTCCTGCTGATGACCGGCGGGTGCCTGCTGTTCATTCCGGCGTCTTCCTCGGGCGTATTCGCGACCTTTCTCGCCGCGCTGTTCGTGCTGGCATCGGGAATCACCGTGGTTCAGGTGGTGGCAAACCCGCTCATCTCCATGCTCGGGCCGCCGGCCACCGCGCACAGCCGGCTCACCTTCGCCCAGGCATTCAACTCGCTCGGCACCACGGTGTTCCCGTATGTGGGGTCGATCCTGATCCTCGGCTCGATATCGAAGGTCGATCCCTCGCGCCTCGCCGGAGCCGCGCTCGACAGCTTCCGCATCGAGGAAACGCACGTCATCGTGCGCACCTACCTGGGCCTCGCCGCAGCTCTCATTCTGGTCGCCGCGGTCGTGTGGATCCGCCGCAATCGGTTGAAGGAAGTGAAGGATGAGGACCATTCGATCATGGGACATCCTTTCGCGCTGCTGCGTCGCCGGCGTTTCGCTTTCGGCGCCGCCTGCATCTTTCTCTATGTCGGCGCCGAGGTCGCGATCGGCTCGCTGATGGTGAGCTATCTGATGCAGCCGAGCGTGCTCGGGCTCGGCGCCGAGGATGCCGGCAAGCACGTGCCGTTCTACTGGGGCGGCGCAATGGTCGGTCGGTTCATCGGCGCCTACCTGTTGCGCGTGTTCGCGCCGGGCAAGGTGCTCGCGGCCTTTGCGAGCATCGTGCTCGCGCTCCTCTTGAGCTCGGCTCACTCATCGGGAGCACTGGCCGGCTGGACGCTGCTCGCAGTCGGCCTGTTCAATTCCATCATGTTTCCGACGATCTTCTCGCTCGCCTGCGAGGGCCTCGGAGCGCGCGCGGCGGAAGGCTCGGGAATCATCTGCGTGGCCATCGTGGGTGGGGCCGTCGTTCCCTTGCTCACCGGTCGCGTCGCCGACTGGCAGGGGTTGCAATTCGCGCTCGCAGTGCCCGCGCTCTGCTATGCCGGCATCTTGAGCTTCGGGATCTATGCGCGGCGTCCAGCCGCCGAGCGCGGACGAGGATGACGGGCGCGTCTCGCGGTGCCGGGCGCCGCCGGCGCTGCGCGCCGCAGCAGCGTGCGGCAGCTGCCGCGGCCGGGCTAAACCATGCGCTCAGCCGTGAAGGGCACGCTTCAGCGCAAGCAGGCTGTCGCGACGCGCCTGTCGGGCCACCTGGGCTTCCTCTGCCAGCTCGAAGGCATGGAAGGCGCCCGGATAGACGTGCAGCTCGACCGGTACCCCGTGCCGCATGAGCCGTCGTGCGTACTCGAGGTCTTCCTCGAGGAACAGATCGAGTGCCCCGGTAGAAAGGTAGGTCGGCGGCAGTCCGTGTAGCTCGGTCGCACGAGCCGCCGCCGCATACGGGGAGACATCCGCCGACCCCGGCGCAGCGCCGAGGAGCGAGGACCAGCCGAAGGCGTTGTTGGCCGGACTCCATACGAACTCGCCCACGTAAGGACTCAGGTCGGGGGCGGTGCAGGTGCGATCGTCGATCATCGGGTAGATCAGGTGCTGAAAGGCGAGCGGATGCTCTCGACGGTCGCGGGCGAGGAGGGCGAGCGCGGCGGTGAGGCCGCCGCCCGCGCTCTCGCCCAGGGCGCCGATTCGCCGGGGGTCGATGCCGAGCTCACGCGCGTGCGCGTGCAGCCAGCGAAGTGCCGCATAGCAATCCTCCACGGCGCCGGGAAAGCGCGTCTCGGGCGCGAGCCGATACTCGACCGATGCGACGACACACGCGGCGTCGAGCGCGAGAGGCCGGTGCACGGCTTCCATGCCGGATGCGCTACCCATGACGTAACCGCCGCCGTGGATGTGCAGAATGCAGGGTAACGGCGCGCGCTTTGCGCGTGGCGTGTAGACGAATACCGAGACCTCGGGGGCGCCGGGCGGCCCCGCAATCGTATGCGACTCGAGGTCCACCTGCTCTCTGATGTTGGCGGCGCTTGCAGCGCGGCGCGGCGGCATGCAGCGTATCAGGGGCAAGAGCTCCGTGCTGAGCTCGAGCGGCGGGAAAGTCTCGAGCAGCGGCAACAGCTGCGGATCCACCAGGTGTCGGCTGGGCGAAGGCATCGAAGGCTCCAGGTCAAAGAGCGGCGACAGGAATTTCCGCATCGCGTGCCGCGCTACCGGACTCGAGCGACATGCACTGGCGAGTGGCATCCTCGTAGGGAGCCCACGGCAAGTGCCCGTCGATCACGAAGTCGGCCCAGATGCGATGGGTGCGCTGCGCGAGCGCGCGCGGGGGATCCAAACCGGCGATGCCGGTCGTGCCGGTGCAGGTCGGGAGCGTGTTGAACACGAACGGCAGCTCGAGCGCATGGCACGCGCCGAGCTCGCCGCCACAAGCCGGCGAACGCCATCCAAACTCGTACAGATGGGCGCGGCCGCGATGAGCCGCGGCAAACTGCCGGGCGGGCCAGCGAAATACCAGGTCGGTCATCGCCGCCGCGAGAGCGATTCCCGGGATGGCGCCGGGCTTGCCGTACAGGGCCAGAGTCTCGGCGGCCTTGGGGTGGAAAGCCCCGAGGAGGCGTTCGGCGACGAGCCGATCGATGTTATCGCGCACACCGGTCGACACCAGGTACAGATTCATCTCTTCCCGGTTGGTGCCGATCAGCAGTTCCACCTCCGACCCTGCGCCGGCGGCCAAAGCCTCGAGCGGCGGGCGCGGCAGCACATCGTCGCCCCAGACCGGCAGAAATTTGCTGAGGCCGTACGCCGGATTGGTTCCGTCCGGATCGCGCAAATCGAGGCTGACCTCCGGTCCCGATACCGTCTCGACGGCCGCCGCGCATTCCTCGAGCGAGCGCTGTCGAAACCCCGCGAGGTCCGCGCTCACGCCGAGTTGCGCAGCGACCAGGCGGGCGACGCGGCCCGCCGTCTCGCGGGCGCGGACCATCGATCCGTGTCCGCTCTGGACGATGGCGCGGCGGAAAAGTCCGCGTGCCAGGGGCGAGGCGAGCAGATTCGCCACCGACATCCCGCCGGCGGACTCGCCGGCGACCGTCATCCGCGCGGGATCGCCGCCGAAGGCATCGATGTTGGCTTTGACCCAGCCAAGGGCAGCCAGCTGATCACGCAAACCGAGATTCGTGGGCACGCCCGGGATGGCGAGAAATCCCTCGGCGCCCAGACGGTAGTTGATCGCGACGTAGACCACGCCGGAACGAGCGAACTCGCATCCGTCGTGCACCGGCGCATCGCTCGAGCCGCACACGAACGCGCCGCCGTGGATGAACACCAGCACCGGGCACTTACCGGGCGGGTTCTCGGGAGCCCATACATTGAGCGTGAGGTAGTCGTCTCCGCGCTGCCAGCCGCGGCCGACCAGTGCCGTGACGTCGATGCCTGGGAAGCCGCGGACGAACTGCGGCGAGTTGCAGCCCGGGACGGTGGCGTCGCGCAGAGTGCTCCAGGGCTCGGGCTCGTGCGGCGCGGCAAAACGTCGCTCGCCGACCGGCGGCGCCGCATAAGGAATCCCGAGGAAGCGGCGTACGCCGTTCGAGCGCAGGCCGCGCAGCGCACCGTAGCGCGTATCGACCACGCACTCGCGCGGCTGAGCCGTGTGGATCACGCGACGTCGCAATGAGCGAACATGTTGGAGGCGGCCCCCATCGGGCCGCCGGCACGAGCGGGCTTCGGTCGGCGAGCGCAGCGCATGCAGCAAGAGTCTAAGGGAGAGACAATCGAGCTGTCCAACGGCCGCACCCGCAGGAGGCGCCTGCAGGAGGCGCCCGCAGGAGGCGCCCGCAGGAGGCGCCCGCATAAAAAATTCTCACCCTATAACAGAATGTAATTTGTAAGATCGAGCGCAACCCTCATTCACGCTGCTTCACCAAGCACGCACGACGACAACGGAGTCCGGGTGGTCAAAATCAATCGCTTTGCCATTGCCACGGGTATCGCTTGCGCGGCGGGTTTGATCGGCGCCTGCGCCAAGTCGGGCGGCGCGCCTGCGGCGCCGCAGGCGCCGCAAGTGAGCGTCGCCAGCGTCCTGGAGCGCAAGGTCAAGGATTGGGACGAGTTCACAGGCCGCTTCCAGGCGGTCGAGACCGTGGAGATCAGGCCGCGCGTCTCCGGCTACATCGACAAGGTCGCCTTCAAGGAAGGCAGCATGGTGAAGAGCGGCGATCTGCTCTTCGTCATCGATCCGCGGCCCTATCAGGCGGAGTTCGACCGTGCGGCGGCGGACCTCAAGCGCTACAAGACGGCGCTCGATCTGGCACGCATCGAGTCGGCGCGCGTGCAACGGCTGCGCGAGAGCGGCGCGGTATCCCAGGAGGAGCTCGATGAGCGCACCAGCACGGTCGCGCAGGCCGAGGCGAACGTCGCCGGGGCGCAGGCTGCCCTCGAGTCGGCGCAGCTCAATCTGAGCTTCACCCGCGTGACCAGCCCGATCACGGGGCGCGTGAGCCGTGCCGAGGTCACGCGCGGCAATCTGGTGACCGGAGGCAGCAACGGCGGAACGCTGCTTTCCTCGGTCGTGTCGATGGATCCCATCTATCTGTACTTCGATGGCGATGAGCAGGCCTACCTGCGCTACACGCAGATGGCGCGCGACGGAGAGCGGGCCAGTTCGCGCGATGCGCCCAATCCGGTGCGCGTGGGCCTCGCGAATGAGGAGGGCTTTCCGCACGCCGGCACCATGGACTTCGTCGATAACCAGCTCAATCCGCAAACCGGCACGATTCGCGCGCGCGCCGTGCTCGAGAACAAGGATGGCGAGTTCACGCCCGGGCTGTTCGCGCGGGTGCAGCTCCTCGGCAGGGACGAATACGACGCCGTTCTGATCGATGACCGCGCGGTCAATACCGACCAGAACCAGAAGTACGTGCTGCTGCTCGCTGCCGGCAACAAGGTGGAGTACCGCAAGGTCAAGCTCGGTCGGCTGGTCGACGGACTGCGTATCGTGCGCGAGGGACTGAAGGCCGGTGACGTGATCGTCGTGAACGGCGCGCAGCGCGTGCATCCCGGCGTGACGGTCACGCCCGAGCGGGTGCCCATGGGCGGTGATGCCGCCGCTGCGGCGGCTTCGTAGGGCACCCGCGCCGTATGAACATCTCCTCCTTTTTCATCGAGCGCCCGATATTTGCCTCGGTGCTCGCGATCATCATCACGGTCGCGGGGCTGCTCGCCATTCCGGCGCTGCCGATCAGCGAATATCCCGAGATCGTGCCACCGACGGTGGTGGTGAGCGGGCAGTATCCCGGCGCTTCGCCCAAGACCATCGCCGAGACGGTCATCACGCCGCTCGAGCAGCAGATCAACGGCGTGGAGAACGCGATCTACACCAGCTCGACGGCCACGCCCGACGGCAGCTTCTCGATCACCGTGACCTTCAGGCTCGGGACCAATCTCGACATCGCGCAGGTGCAGACGCAGAACCGGGTGTCGCAGGCCGAGCCGCGCTTGCCCGATGTGGTGCGCCAGGTCGGCCTGGTGACCCAGAAGCGCTCGCCCGACCTGACCATGGTGGTGTTCTTGCGCTCGAAGGACGGTCGCTACGATTCGCTCTATCTGCGCAACTACGCCGTCATCCAGATACGCGACGTGCTGGCGCGGTTGCAGGGCGCCGGCGACGTCGAGGTGTTCGGCTCGGGCGACTATGCCATGCGGTTGTGGCTCGATCCGGGCAAGATCGCCGCGCGCAACATGGACGTCGACGAAGTGCTGGCGGCCGTGCGCGAGCAGAACGTGCAGGTGGCGGCGGGGCAGATCGGCGGCCAGCCGGCGCTCCCCGGAACGCAATTTCAGTACATCGTCAACGCGCAAGGGCGCCTGCAAACCGAGCAGGAGTTCGGGGACATCGTGGTCAAGAACGGCGCCAACGGCGAGACCACGTATTTGCGCGACGTGGCGCGGCTCGAGCTCGGCCCCGACAATTACGCCTTGCGCAGCATGCTCGATGGCGGGCCCGCGGTCGCGATCCCCGTGTTCCAGCTGCCCGGCGCGAACGCCCTCGAGCTGTCGACGTCGGTGCGCGCCGCCATGAAAGAGCTTGCCAAGAGCTTTCCCGAGGGCGTGAGCTACGAGATCGACTACGACCCCACGGTGTTCGTGCGCAGTTCGATCGACGCGGTGGTGCATACGCTGTTCGAGGCGGTGCTGCTGGTGGTGTTCGTGGTGGTCCTGTTCCTGCAGACCTGGCGCGCGAGCGTCATACCGCTGGTGGCCGTGCCGGTCGCGATCGTCGGCACCATGGCGGCGCTGCTGCTCGCGGGATTCTCCATCAATTCCCTGACCCTTTTCGGCCTGGTGCTCGCGACCGGTATCGTGGTCGACGATGCCATCGTGGTGGTGGAGAACATCGAGCGCAAGATCGAGGAGGGCTTGAATCCCCACGCCGCGGCACACGCGGCGATGGGCGAGGTCACCCGGCCCATCATCTCGATCATGCTGGTGCTGTGCTCGGTGTTCATCCCGGTGGCTTTCGTGAGCGGATTGACCGGCCAGTTCTATCGCCAGTTCGGCATCACCATCGCCGCGAGCACCATCATATCGACCTTCAACTCGCTCACGCTCTCCCCGGCGCTGGCGGCGCTCCTGTTGAAGCCGCGAAGCGCGCCGCCGGACGCCTTCCAGCGCGGTCTGAATCGCGCGCTGGGCTGGTTGTTCCGGCCGTTCAACCACGGGTTCGAGCGGGCATCGGAGCGCTATGGGCACGGCGTATCGCGACTCACGGCCATGCGCGGCGCGGTCCTTCTGGTATTCGTCGCACTGCTGCTCGGCACCTGGGGCATGTTCCGGCTCGTGCCCGGCGGCTTCATACCGCAGCAGGACAAGCAATATCTCGTGGGCATCGTGCAGCTCCCGGACGCGGCCTCGCTCGACCGCACGGAGCAGGTCGTGCGGCGGATCTCCGAGATCGCGTTGAAGACGCCGGGCGTCGACCACGTGATCGGCTTCTCCGGTCTTTCGGTGCAGGGCTTCGTCAACCTGACCAATGCGGCGGTGGTGTTCTTTCCGCTGAAGTCGTTCGAGGAGCGCACCAGCCCGAATCTGTCGGCGGGCGCGATAGCCGGTGCGCTCAACAAGCAGTTCGGCGCCATTCAGGACGCGGTTATTTTCGCCGTGCCGCCGCCGCCGGTGCAGGGACTCGGCAACACCGGCGGCTTCAAGCTCTTCATCCAGGACCGCGGCGCGCATGGGTACGATGAGCTGGCGCGGGTGACCGCCGAAGTGCTCGACAAGGCGCGCCAGCAACGCGAGCTCAATCCGTATGCGACCTACACCACGTTTCAGAACAGTGTGCCGCAGCTGTTCGCGGACGTGGACCGCGTCAAGGCGAAGCGCGAATCGGTTCCGCTGTCGAGCGTTTTCGATACTTTGCAGGCCTATCTGGGCTCGGTCTACATCAACGATTTCAACCGCTTCGGGCGCACTTACCGCGTCTACGCGCAGGCCGAGCCGCAGTTCCGCAATCAGCCGGAGGACATCGCCAACCTCAAGATGCGCAACTCGAACGGCGACATGGTGCCGATGGGCGCGGTGGCCGACGTGCGCTTCGAATCCGGACCCGATCGCGTCTCGCACTACAACGTCTACCTCGCATCCGACATCAACAGCCAGGCCGCGCCCGGCGCCTCCTCGGGACAGGCCAACGCGGCGATGGAGCGGGTGCTCAAGGAAACGCTGCCGAACGGCTTTGGCTACGAGTGGACCGACCTCACCTATCAGCAGAAATCCGCCGGCAACACGGCGCTCATCGTATTCCCGATCTGCGTCATGCTGGTCTTCCTCATTCTCTCGGCGCAGTACGAAAGCTGGGCGCTGCCGCTCGCGGTGATTCTCATCGTGCCCATGTGCCTGCTGTCGGCCATGCTGGGAGTTTGGCTCAAGGGCTCCGACAACAACGTGCTCACGCAGATCGGCTTCATCGTGCTCGTCGGGCTCGCCTGCAAGAACGCCATCCTGATCGTGGAATTCGCGCGCGAGCGGGTGGAGCACGGCCTGGCACCGATCGACGCGGCGATCGAGGCATGCCGCCTGCGTCTGCGGCCGATTCTGATGACCTCGTTCGCCTTCATCATGGGCGTGATTCCGCTGGTCACCGCCCTCGGGGCCGGCAGCGAGATGCGCCAGGCGATCGGCATCGCGGTGTTCGCCGGGATGCTGGGGGTGACCTCGTTCGGCCTGTTCTTGACTCCGGTGTTCTTCGTGACCATCGAGATGTGGCTGGCGCGCCATCGTCCCGCTCCGGCGGGCCAGCCGCTCGGCTACGCTGCCATCGATCGGGAGGAGCCGCGCCGTGCGTGATGCCGTGATTGGGCTCGCCGCGCTCGCCCTTGCCCTGCAGGCGGGTTGCGCCGTCGGTCCCAACTATCATCGCCCGCAGATGCCGGTCGCCGCGAGCTTCGCGAATGCCGGCGAGCCGGGGCTCGCGCAGGGCGATCCGGTCGAGCGCTACTGGATCTCGTTCAAGGATCCGCTGCTCACGCAGCTGGTCGATGATTCGATCCTGCACAACAGGGATCTGCAGGCCGCGACGGCCAATTTACAGGCCGCGCGCGCGGCGCGGCGCCTGGCGGGCTTCGATCAGTATCCTACCGTGACCCTGGCGGGAAGCTATACCCACAATCTGGAGGCGCAGCAGGAGCTGCCGGGCTTCCCGTTCGCGGACCGCGAGTTCGACACCGCCCAGGCATCGTTCGACGGCCTGTGGGAGCTCGACCTGTTTGGACGCGTGCGCCGCAACGTCGAAGCGGCGCGAGCGGATGTGCAGGCGAGCGAGGCAAGCCTGCGCGATGCGCGCGTCAGCGTGATCGCCGAGGTGGCGCGCGACTATTTCATTCTGCGCGGCCTGCAGGATCAGCTCGATCTCACCCGGCGGAACGCGGACAATCAGCTGAGCACCGTGAAGCTCACCCGCACTCGGCTCGAGGCGGGACGCGGCAATGAGCTCGATACCTCGCGTGCCGAGGCCGAGTGGCAAACCACCGTGGCGTCGATCCCGACGCTCGAGGCTTCGATCGCCACCACCATCTACCGTCTCAGCGTATTGACGGGGCGCGCACCCACCGCGCTGGTCGCGCAGCTTGCGCCAGCGGGTCCGCTGCCGGCTCTGCCGCCGTTCAGCGCCGTGGGCACTCCCGAGCGGCTGCTGCGCCGCCGCCCCGACGTGCGTGTCGCCGAACGGCAGCTTGCCGGCGCCACCGCGCGCATCGGCGTCGCCATGGGCGATCTGTTTCCGAAGGTCACCTTGACCGGCGAGGTCGGTTACTGGGCACCCACGTTCGGTGAATTCGGCCAGCAAGAGGCGCGTTTTTTTTCCGCGGGGCCCAGCATTTCCTGGGCCGCGTTCGACATGGGACGAGTGCTCGCGCGCATCGGCGCCGCACGTGCCCAGACCGACGCGGCTGTTGCCGAGTACCAGAGCGCGGTGCTCGGAGCGCTCGAGGATGCGGAGGGCGCCATGGTCACCTACGGGCGCTCGCAGTCCCGCCGCGAGGCGCTGCAGCTGGCAGCCGCCGCCAGCGACAAAGCCGCCGATCTGGCGCGCAAGCGCTTCGAGGGTGGCTTGATCGATTTTCTCGAAGTCCTCGACGCGGAACGTACCGCCCTGAGCGCGGAGCTGCTGCTTTCGCAGAGTCGCACCGATTCAGCGACCGCGCTCGTCGCGGTTTACAAATCACTCGGCGCGGGCTGGGCGGTTCCGGAATCGAGCGCGCCGCCCGGATCGAGCGCGCCGGCAACGGCGCAGCGCTAGACTAGGTCGCTCATTCGTGCCGCGCCTGCTGGTCGCTTCTCGAAATACCAGCCAGGCAAGCGCGGCGGTCGACACCGACTCGAGATTCAGGAGAAGGGCGGCATCGGCAGCGGTGGCGCGCGCGAGCCCGGGCATCAGGAGCAGCGGCGCGAACACGCCGCCGCACAGCGTGGCCCAGGCAAGCCACGCGCGATCGGCTCGCGAAAGCGCGCTCGGCGCCCGCCGGCTCGGCGCCCGGCGGCCTTCCTGTCAGCGCACGCCTACCCCGTCTCCAGCATATTCAGGACTGTGCCGCCGTACACCCGCCGCTTAACGTTGGGCAGGAGCAAACCGGAGGAGCACGCCATGGGCAAGCCCGACAAACCCGTCGTTCCGCCCGCCAAGCACGGCCCGAGTCATACGGACAGGCACCCGGACAAGAATGAGAAGCAAGCGGTCGAGGAGAGCAAGCAGCCGACCGTGTCGCATCCCGGCGGGTTCAACAACGATCCGGACGATCCGACCAATCCCAACGAGGCGATCGAGCGGGAGCGCCGCCAGCTGCGGCGCGGGGCGCGGCGCAGCTGAGGTCCCGCAATCACGCGCTTGAAGGGTAAAGTTCGCGACTTACGTTCCATCGTCGTCCAGTCGCTCTCCGCATGGATCGCTCACAATGCGTCGAGCATGGGCGCGGCGCTCGCCTTCTACACGCTTTTTTCGGTCGCTCCGATCCTCATCATCGCGCTCGCAGTCGCCGGTTACATCTTCGGCCCGCACACGGCGGAGTCCGATCTCCTGTCGCAGCTGCGCGCACTCACCGGTAACGCCGGCGCCGACGCGCTGCGCAGCCTGCTGTCGAGCGCCCGTTACAGCGACCAGCGCGGCATGGCGGCCGCCGTGGGCCTGGTGACGGTGCTGATCGGCGCCACCAGCGTATTCGGCGAGCTGCAGCACGCACTCGATGTGGTGTGGAACTCCGCGAGGCGGCGCGAGGGCGGCTGGTGGGAGCTGCTGCGCAGGAGACTTCTGTCCTTCGGAATGGTACTGGGCGTGGGCTTTCTGCTGCTGGTTTCGCTGATCGCGAGCGCGCTGCTGGCGGCCTTCGGCGGCTGGCTGCAATCGCGACTGGTCGAGCTCAGCGTGGTGCTGCCGCTGCTCGATGTCACGCTGAGCTTCGCGATGACGGTGCTGCTGTTCGCGATGATCTACAAGTACGTGCCGCGCGAGCGCATAGCATGGCGCGATGTATGGGTGGGCGCGGCGGTCACCGCAGCCCTGTTTGCGATCGGCAAATCCCTCATCGGCATCTATCTCGGCAGAAGCTCCTTCAGCAGCGCCTACGGGGCCGCGGGCTCGCTCATCGTGCTGCTCCTCTGGATCTACTACTCGGCGCAGATCTTCCTGCTGGGAGCAGAGTTCACGCGGGCGTTCGCCTATGCCCACGGCTCGCATGTCACGCGCCTCGGAGCGATCGATGCCCCTGCCCATTGAAAGCTATGCACTGATCGGAGACTGCCACACGGCCGCGCTCGTGGGCACAGACGGCTCGATCGATTGGCTGTGCCTGCCGCGCTTCGACTCCGGCGCCTGCTTCGCCGCGCTGCTCGGCCAGCCGGAGCACGGGCGCTGGCTCATTGCGCCCTGCGGACGCGTCAAATCCGTCCGCCGCCGCTACAGCGACCACACGCTGGTTCTCGAGACCGACTTCGAGACGGCTCGGGGAAGCGTGCGCCTGATCGATTTCATGCCGGATTCGGACACGCGCTGGGACGTGGTGCGGATGGTCAAGGGGCTGCGCGGCCGCGTGCGCCTGCGCATGGAGCTGATCGTGCGATTCGATTACGGATCGATCGTGCCCTGGGTGCGGCGCTGCGACGACGTGCTGCTGATGACGGCGGGCCCAGACACTCTGGAGCTCCGATCGTCGGTGCGGGTGCGCGGCGTCGACCTCAAGACACTCGCCGAGTTCACGGTCGAGAAAGGTCAGTGCGAGTGGTTCTCGCTGAATTACCGGCCTTCGCATCTCGATACGCTTCCCAAGGTCGATACCTCGCGGGAGCTCAAGCGCACCGAGTCGCGCTGGCACCGATGGTCGCGGCGCTGCAAGGTGCGCGGTCCCTGGCAGAAGGCGGTGATTCGCTCGCTCATCACCTTGAAGGCCCTCCAGTACCGGCCCTCGGGCGGCATCATCGCCGCGCCCACGACCTCGCTGCCCGAGCGACCCGGTGGGGTGCGCAACTGGGACTACCGCTATTGCTGGTTGCGCGATGCCACCTTCACGCTCAACGCGCTGTTGCTCGCGGGTTACATCAAGGAGGCGACCGCCTGGCGCGAGTGGTTGCTGCGTGCGGTGGCGGGCTCGCCCGCCGACCTGCAGATCCTGTACGGCGTGACCGGCGTGCGCCGCCTCGACGAATCGCAGATTCCCTGGCTGCCGGGCTACGGGGGGGCGGCGCCCGTGCGCGTCGGCAACGCGGCGTCCAAGCAATTCCAGCTCGATGTATATGGCGAGATCATGGATACGCTGCACCTGGCGCGAGTCAGCGGTCTCGATCCCGAGCCGGCCGCCTGGAAGCTGCAGGTCGCGCTGCTCGAATCGCTCGAGACGCACTGGCAATTGCCGGACGACGGTATCTGGGAGGTACGCGGGCCGCAGCGGCATTTCACGCATTCCAAGATCATGGCGTGGGTCGCCTTCGATCGAGCCATCAGGGATGCCGAGAGCGATCGCCTCGAGGCACCGCTCGCCCGCTGGAAGCGCGTACGCAGCGCGATTCATGCCGAAGTGTGTGAGCGCGGGTTCGATTCGCGGCGCAATTCCTTCATACAGTCCTATGAGTCGCCGCATCTCGATGCGAGCCTGTTGCTGATCCCGCAGGTCGGATTCTTGCCTGCCGACGACCCGCGCGTGCTCGGCACCATCGCCGCGGTGGAGCGCGAGCTCCTGGTGGAAGGGCTGGTGATGCGCTACTCCACCGAGAGCGGTGTCGATGCATTGCCGGCCGGGGAGGGCGCCTTTCTGCCGTGCTCGTTCTGGCTCGCGGACTGCTATGCACTCAGCGGACGGCGCGAGGAGAGCGTGGCGCTGTTCGAGCGGCTCCTGTCGCTCTGCAACGACGTCGGTCTGTTCGCCGAGGAGTACGACCCGCGTGCCCGCAAGATGCTCGGCAACTTTCCGCAGGCGCTCACCCACATGGCACTGGTCAATACCGCGCGGCTGCTCTCGATCCCGGCGCAGCAGGCCCGCTCGGCAAGCGCCCGCGGCGACCGCCCGGCGGTCTCCGCCGAGCATAAGGGGCGTCGCCGGCGCAGCGCCTGAGCTCGCCGCCCTCAGAGCGAGACGATGCCCTCGCGGATCGCGTGCTTGGTGAGCTCCGCCACGGTGCGCAGCCCGAGCTTGCGCATGATGTTGCGGCGGTGAGCCTCGACGGTGCCGACCGCGATGTGCAGATGCTCGGCGATGGCGGACGAGCGCAAGCCCTCCGCGATCAGCCGCAGCACTTCGCGTTCGCGGCGCGCGAGGCGCGGCGGTTCTCCCGCGGGCGCTTTATCGCGCGCCGCGCTCGCCAGCGTGCCGGCGACATCCGGAGAGAAGTAGCCCTGGCCTGCCACCACCGCGCGGATGGCATGGACCAGCTCGGTGCCGGCCGCGGACTTGCTGACGTAGGCCGAAGCTCCCGAGCGTAGCATCTCGGCGACGAAGCGCTTGTCAGAGTAGGCCGAGAGCACGACGATCCGCGCATTGCTGCCGGCTTCGCGCAGCCGCAAGGAGACCTCCATGCCGTTGAGGTCCGGCAGGCCGATGTCGAGCACCACGACGTCCGGCGCATTCAGCAAGGCCTGCTCGAGGGCGGTACGCGCATCGCCCGCCTCCGCCACGACCTCGATGTCCTGGACCTTGGCGAGCGCATCGCGCAAGGCCTCGCGCACCATGCGATGATCCTCGACCAGCAGTACCCGAATGGTCACGTTGGGGAGCTCCCGCCTTCCTCGATCGCGAGCGGTGCGCTCAGCATCGCCACGGTACCCGCCTCCGGGGTCGACAGCACCTGTGCCGTGCCGCCGATCAGGGACAGCCGCTCGCGCACGCTCAGAAGCCCGATGCCGCGATTCGCCTCGGCTTCCGTCTGCGCTTGATCGTAGCCGATGCCGTCATCGACCACGCGAATCCAGATGCGATCCGCGCGCCGCTCCGATTCCACGCGAGCGCGGCCGGTGCGCGCGTGCTTGGCGACGTTGATGAGCAGCTCACGCACCGCGCGATACAGGATCGAACGCGTCTCCTGCGACAGGGGCTTGGGCTGTCCGTCATCCACGACCGAGACCTTGAGACCGAAGATGTGCTCGATTTCCTCGCCGAGCCAGTCGAGCGCGGGGCTCAAGCCGAGCTCATAGAGGACCGCCGGGGAGAGCTGCGCGGCAAGCGAGCGTATGGAATTGTTCGCAAGATCGATGAGTGCGCCGACCTCGGCAGCCGTCTCGCGCACCTGCTGACGCTCGTGACCGCACAGATCCGACAGCCGTATGCGTGCAGCCGCCAGGGTCTGGCTGAGATCGTCGTGCAGGTCGCGCGCGATCTGCTGCCGCTCCCGGCTTTCCGCCGCCTCGAGCTGCGAGGTGAGCACGCGCAATTGCTCCGTGCGCTGCGCGACCCGCGTTTCCAACTCCTCGGCGGCGATCTGTACCGCGGCGAACTCGCGCTCGCGGCGCCTGAGCTCGGCGATCTGCAGCATGCGTTCCAGAAGGATGACGCGCAACGCTTCGGCGGCCTCGAGATCGACTTCGCTCCAGGGAGAGGACTGCATCTTCTTCTCCTCGAGCCATTCGGCGAACGAGCCGCGCGGCGTGAGCCGCGGCCCGAGCGGGCCCCACTGGATGCTCTTGCTGGGATCGCCCGCCCAGCGCACCGTGACCCCCACTTCCGGCCGCAGCCACAGCACGTAGTCGCGCGGCACGCGAGATACGCCGAGCGCGAGCAGGCCGCTCGCCACAACGGAGAAGCCCGCCGCCTGCGGATAGTCCACCGACAGGTGCTCGGTGGCGAACAGCGGGAGGCTGAGTCCGTTGAGCCAGTGAACGAGCGCGAGGATCTGCGCGCGCTCGGGCGTATCGCCCACGCAGTGCATCGCGCCCTCGACGTAGATCACGGCTCCGCTCGCCCCGACATAGCGCAACAGCTCCGGCACCGCAAGCGCCGCGGCAATGTCGTTTGCGTTCATCAGGCGAGCTATGAGCTCCTCGAGGATACTGCGGGTCCCGATTCGCAGCGCGGACGTCTCGGCCTGCATCCTCGCCTCGATATGCAGCGAGAACATCTGGGCGAAGGTCTCGCAGGCCACGCGCAGGTCCGCCGAGACGTGCCGCGGCGAGTAATGGTGCAGGACCAGCATGCCCCATAGACGGTCGCTGCAGACGATGGACGCCGACAGAGACGCGCGCACGCCCATGTTGCGCAGGTATTCGAGGTGAATCGGCGAGACGCTGCGCAGTGCACAGTGGCTCATGTCGACCGGTTGCCCGGTGCGCGGGTTGAGCGCCGGCGCGAGCGGCGCTGCGACATAGTCGACGTCGGGGATCGCCCGCAGCCAGTTGCGCCGGTAGAGCTCGCGAGCCTGCTTCGGTATGTCCGAGGCCGGGTAGTGCAGGCCGAGGAATGACTCGAGCCCGGAGCGGGCATCCTCCGCGGCGACCATGCCCGAGTCGTCGGGCAGGAATCGATACACCATGGCGCGGTCGAAACCGGTCGCCGCGCGCATGGCAACGGCGGCCGCCGTCAGCGACTCGGACAGGCCGGGGGTGCGCTGGATGGCGGCGAGCAGTGTTTTGAGCTGTGTGATCGGATCCCCGGCGCTCGACATCGTACGCCGCGCGGGCTCGAGCTCGACGATCGCCATGCGCTCGAGCGCATGGAAGCTGATGTCGAGCGGCAGCGATCCGCAGCGCGAGCGCATGCCCAGACGAATGTCCGGTGGCACGAACGGTGCCGTGAGGGCGCACTGCGCGCTCACGAACGCTTGCGCCTCGGCCTCGAGAACCTCCGAGAGCGGGAGCCCCAGAATGCGCACGGGCTCGATCCCGAGCAGGAACTTGGTATCGCCCGCCGACTGTTCGATGATGCCGCTCGCGCGATCCAAGACGAGGAGCGCGCCGTGCGGATAGATCGATCCGGGTATATGAATGGGCTCGCGATCGCAGGTGCTGAGGTCGGCCTGTCCGAATGGAATCGAGCGCTCTTCCGGAGCCGCGGAGCTCATCGATGCAATCATATCAGGATGTAACGCATCGCGGATGTAATTGATTATCGTTCGTAAGTGAAGACTGTCTTCGTCCGACGCTCGGCCGATAAAAATTATTTTTCAAAAACGCCTGCGAAACGCGGACAATGGCGCCATCTTTCCACCGACAGGACCTCAAACAATGCAACACAAGATGACTCGGCGCGCGATGGTGAAGGGAAGCCTCCTGGCAGGAGCGTTGGTGCCGGCCATGGGCCTCATCGGCACGGCCGACGCCGCGGCGATGACGCCGCTCGATCCGAACGATCCGCAGGCCAAAGCGCTCGGCTTCGTCACGGATGCCAGCAAGGTGGCCGCAGCCGCCAATCCAACCTACAAGGCAGGCCAGAAGTGCGCAACCTGTGCGCAATACACAGGCAAAGCCGGCGATCCGAGCGGCGGTTGCAACATCTTCGCGGGACATACCGTTCCGTCGGGCGGATGGTGCAGGGTCTGGGCCGCCAAACCGGGCGCCTGAGGAGCGAGGGCGGATGCCGCGGCGCAGATGGCGCCGCGGCTTGACTCCAGCACGACCCGAGGCGGATCAGCGCGCCGTGTAGACGGTCTTGCCTCCCACCATCGTCATCACCACGCGGGTCTTGCCGATGTCCGCGGGCTGCACCGCGAAGATATCCTGCGACAGCACGGCGAGATCGGCGAGCTTGCCCGCTTCGAGCGTGCCTACCCGATCGTCGAGGAACCCGGCATAGGCGGAGCCCTGCGTATAGGCTCGCACCGCCTGCGCTACCTGGATGCGCTCCTCGGGCACGTAAATGCTTCCCGTGGGCAGCGCCCCACCTTGGGCCGCCCCGTCCAGCGGCTCGCCGGCGACGTTGGCCGTGTCGGCGGATTTCCAGACCTGGCGCATCACGGCTTGCTGGATCGCGACGAATGGGTTCGGCGGCCAGGTGCACGGCCAGTCGCTCGAGAACGCGAGCGTCGCGCCTTGCGCGAGAAGACTGTGCCAGCGGTCAGAGGGGATCGACTCGGCCGGGTCGAAATTGCCGCCGTCCTCGCCGCAGCAGAACGTCGGTTGCATGTCGGCGATCACGCCGAGTTCGGCGAAGCGCGGCAAGTCGGCCGCATCGATCAGATCGGCGTGCTCGATGCGCAGGCGCCGATCGCGCGGACCGTGGGCATTCTCCATCTTCTGATAGGCGTCGAGCACCATGTGAACGGAGTCGGCTCGCAGCGCATGCGTCATGAGCTGATAGCCGCGCTGATCGAGCGCCATGACGAGCTGCTGGTATTCCTGCGGCGTGTACACGAGCGGCGGCACGAGACCGCTGCTGCCGTCGGCGAAGAATTTCACCAGGTTGGCCTCGACCCAGTCGTCATGATACAGGCGCCGCGCCTCTTCCAGGTCGGCCAGCAGTCGCGGAGTCAAGCGATGCGGCACGGCAACGGCGCCGAAGGCGGTGCGTGTGCGCACGCTCAGTGTTCCGCGGTCGCGCAGCATACCGTAGAGCTTGAGCTCGGAGAGATCACCCGTGGCATTGACGATGCTCGTGATGCCGAAGCTGTTGAGATAGCGGCTGGCCTGCTCGAGCATCGCCAGCTGTGCGTCGACGGGGAGGCGCGACGCCAGCGCTCGCGCGGTGAGCTGCATCGCAGCCTCCAGCAGCACGCCGCTGGGATGTCCGCTCGCATCGCGCACCACGCCGCGCTCCTCGAGCGGGTCGCCGGTCGGCTCGTTGGTCAAGCCGGACATCGCGAGCGCGGCGCCGTTGAGCCAGAGCGCGTGCTCGGAGGTGTTGTGCACCACCACGGGTCGATCGGCGACCGCGCGATCGAGGATCTCATGACGGGGTGTGCTCGGGGGAACCGTGCTGAAATCGGCGCGCGCGAAGATCACCGCATCATCCGGGTGGGCCGCGGCGTAGGTGCGCAGCCGCTCGATCAGCAGGTCGGGCTTGTCCGGCGTGATGCTTGATTCGGGCGTGGAGAGGTTGAGTCCGTGCAGCGCGAATGCACCGTACAGCATGTGCATGTGCGAATCGACGATGCCGGGTATGACGGTCTGACCCTTGAGATCGATGATGCGCGCAGATGCGCTCCGATGCTTGCGGATCTCGGCGTCCGAGCCGACGGCCTCGATGCGCGCTCCCCGGATGGCCAGCGCCGAGGCCCACGGTGCTGCGGAATACCCCGTGTAGATGTGCCCGTGAACGAGCAAGGTGTCGCCCGCGCGTACCACGGCTGACCAGCCGCACGCGAGCAGGACGGCGCACGCGCCGGCTCGGCCTGATGGTGACATTCCCGCGATTCCCCCTGGTGCAGTTCCGCCCCTCAGTATGCGTCAAACGGCCGTACGCCTGCCAACTCTCGGGCGCGCACCGCCGCCGGCTCGGCACAGCCCGCGTTGTCGCTCGACGCTCCGGCGCCTATGATGTCGCGCATCTTGGGGAGCGGCTTGCAGCAGTCCGTACGCGATTTGTGTCTCTGGCTTCCGGAGGCCGAGGAGTTCCTTTCTCATGGCACTCCCAACTTTCGTGTGCGCGGCAAGACCTTCGCGACATTCACCGTCAATCATCACGGCGACCGGCGGGTTGCGCTGTGGCTGCCCGCGCCCGGCGGCGCGCAGGACCATTACACGCGCCTGGACCCGGAGAATTTCTTCATCCCGCCCTATGTGGGACCGCGCGGCTGGCTCGGGGTGCGGCTCGATGGGACTCTCGCATGGAAGCGCGTTGCGGCACTGGTACGCGGGGCCTACGAGCACGTCGCACCCGCGAGCTTGCAGAGCCGTATCGGCACGACGCCGACCCTCAAGGCGCCGCGCAAACCCTCGGCGCGCGAGCTCGATCCGTTTCGCGCTCCGCGCGCCAAGGCGGTACTCGAGCGTCTGCGCAAGATCTGCCTGAAGCTGCCCGGGAGCCGTGAGATCGAGCAGTACGGCCATCCGGTGTGGCAGGCGGGGACCCGCAGCTTCGCGCTCGCGCGATTCGACGGGCCGCGGCTGCTGCTGTGCTTCTGGGTGGGCGCGGAGCGGCAAGGGTTGCTGACGCATGATCCGCGCTACACGATCGCACCCTACATGGGCCATCGAGGCTGGATTGCGCTCGATGTCACGGCGCACTGCGAGCGTGCGGAGGTCGCGGGCCT
>Ga0335073_10002650_pt1 | contig 24568 bp, 22 predicted proteins | sample Lox_Sample_22_FD_207093 | JGI IMG/M metagenome (GOLD analysis project Ga0335073, IMG submission 207093) | Soil microbial communities from Loxahatchee National Wildlife Refuge, Florida, United States - Lox_Sample_2.2 | ecosystem: Environmental > Terrestrial > Soil > Wetlands | place: USA... | reverse complement strand
CGAACGCCACGGCGCCGGTGAGCAGATCGCCTTCCACGATGCGATCGACAATTCCCGCCGCCAGCGCGTCGGCCGCCTTCACGGGCGCCCCCGTGACGCACATCTCGATAGCGCGAGCCACGCCCGCGAGGCGCGGCAGCCGCTGCGTGCCCTCCGCGCCGGGGATGATGCCGAGATTCACTTCGGGTTGGCCCAATTGCGCGTCCGGAGCCGCGACGCGATAGTGGCAGGCCATGGCAATCTCGAGGCCGCCTCCGAGGGCGGCGCCATGAATCGCCGCCACGAGTGGTTTCGGCAGGTTCTCGCATTTGGCGAGCGAGAGATGGATGTTGGGCGCGCCGCCCGGCTTGCCGATGCGAGTAATATCGGCGCCCGCCATGAACGTGCGGCCGGCGCCGATCATCACCACCGCGCGAACCGATGGGTCGGACGCGGCGGCGGCGAGGGCATCCGCGATTTCTTCGGGCACGCCCGGACCGACGGCGTTCACCGGCGGATTATCGATGGTGACAATGCCCACGCCATCGTACGTGGAGTACTTTACGTGTTCGCTCACAGAAGCCCCCCGAAGAATTGTACGGCGTTTTCCTTGAGAATGAGCGGGCGCACTTCCGGCCGGATATCGATTTTGGCGAAATCGGCCAGCCAACGATCGGGCGTAATCAGCGGGTAGTCCGACCCGAAGAGCATTTTGTGCTTCAGCAGCGTGTTGGCGTACTGAATGAGGATCGGCGGGAAATATTTCGGCGACCAGCCGGAGAGATCGATGCAGACCGTGGGCTTATGCAGGCAGACCGAAATGGCCTCATCCTGCCACGGAAACGAGGGGTGGGCGAGGATGATTTTCAGCTCGGGGAAATCCACCGCGACGTCGTCGATGTGCATGGGGCTGCCATATTTCAAGCGCACACCGCCCCCGCCCGGCATCCCCGTGCCGATGCCGCTGTGGCCGGTGTGAAAAAGCACGGGCAAACCAGCTTCGGCGAAGACTTCATAAAGAGGGTAGGCGATGCGGTCATTGGGAAAGAACTGCTGGAGCGGAGGGTGGAGTTTGAGCCCGCGAATTCCGCCCGATGAGACCAGGCGCTTCGCCTCTTCCACCGCCGCCCCGCCGCGGGTGGGATCGATGCTGGCGAACGCGATCATAATGTCGGCGTGTTGAGCCGCGAAATCTGCCACGCGCTCGTTCGAGATCTGCGGCTTTCCAGTGAGATTTTCGGCCACCGGAAACACCACGCAGCCGATCTTGCGAGCACGGTAATATTCAGCCAGCCTGTTCCAATCGTGCGAGGCGCCGCTCTCGCCGAAATATTCTTTGGCGGCACGGTCGGAGGCGCCGCCGGCGTCTTCGGGCTCGAGATGAACGTGGGTATCGATGGCGATTAGCTCGGAAGTGTGCATGCAGAAAAGGTCGAGACATTGTATCATGTGCGGATAAGCGCTCAGATTTTCGCTGAATTGCATGCACAGTCGACCCTCTTCGGCTCGGTCACTCGATATCGCCACCTGGAGTGTGTCGGTCGACAGTACCGATGGGTGCTATTACGTGCGGCCGGAAACGGAACTCGGCAGTTACCCGGCGACCCTCACGGAACGGATCGATCATTGGGCGAAGCACGCGCCGGAGCGGGTATTTCTCGCCGAACGCGATGGCGCGAATGGGTGGCGAACGATCACCTATGCAGAATTCCGCGAGCGCGCGAGGAGCGTGGCGCAGTGGATGCTCGACCATAAGCAGCCGCCCGGCCGGCCGATCGCAATTCTGTCGGGAAACGACATCCAGCACGCCTTGATGGCAGCGGCGGCGATGTATTGCGGGATTCCATACGCCCCGGTCTCGCCGGCGTATTCGCTGGTGTCGTCCGATCTCAAGCGTCTGCGGCATATCTTTCGATTGCTGGCGCCGTCGCTGGTCTTCGCGTCGGATGGCGCGGCGTTCGTGACGGCAATTTCGGCCGTCATTCCCAAGGAGACGGCGCTGGTGGTTGGCCGGAATGTGCCGCTGGGGCGTGCAGCGATGTCATTTGCGGAACTCGCCGCTACACCGGCGACGGCGGCGGTGGATGACGCGCAGGCGGCAACCGGCCCCGATACCATCGCGAAAATCCTGTTCACATCGGGCTCGACGGGCGTACCGAAAGGCGTGATCACTACTCAACGCATGCTCGCGAGCAATCAGCAGATGCTGCGCGAAGTGTTCCGATTCTTTGCCGATGAGCCCCCGGTGATCTGCGACTGGCTGCCGTGGCACCACACTTTCGGCGGCAGCCACAATGTGGGGCTGGTGCTCTACAACGGAGGAACGCTCTACATCGACCGCGGCAAACCCATGCCTGGCGCATTCGACGAGAGCCTGCGGAACCTGCGTGCGATCGCGCCCACGCTATACTTCAACGTGCCGAAGGGGTACGAACTGCTGGTTGGGCATCTCGCGGTGGATGGCGCGTTTCGCGAGCACTTCTTTTCGCGCCTGCGGATGGCTTTCTATGCGGCGGCGGGACTGCCGCAAGCGGTTTGGGACGAATTCGACCGGCTGGCAATCGACGCTACAGGCGCGCGCGTTCCCATGCTCACCGGGCTTGGCGCGACGGAGACGGCGCCCTTCGCGCTGTGCGCTTCGCAATCGAACCGGCGGGCCGGGGTGGTCGGGCTGCCGGTGCCGGGCGTCGAATTGAAGCTCGCGCCGGTGAATCACAAGCTCGAGGCGCGCGTGCGCGGTCCGAACGTGACGCCGGGATTTTGGAGCGAGCCGGCGCTGACGCGCGCCGCATTTGACGAAGAAGGCTACTACCGCATGGGCGACGCGCTGGCGTTCCTCGATTGCGATCATCCCGGGGCTGGATTCCTATTCGACGGACGTATCGCCGAGGATTTCAAGCTTTCCACCGGAACGTGGGTGAGTGTCGGACCCCTCCGTGCGAAGTTCCTGATGCACGCGGCGCCATTGGTGAAAGACGTCGTGATCGCCGGACACGATCGCGATGAAGTGACAGCGATGATTTTTCCCGACCCCGGCGAACTCGCGCGGCTGGAGACGAGCGGGGAAACGCGCGCCGCCTTCGAGCGTTTGCTGGCGGAATTCGCGCGCCGTAGCACTGGGAGTTCGAATCGCATTGCACGCGCCATCGTGCTGCGGGAGCCGCCTTCGATGGATGGCGGCGAGATTACCGATAAGGGATCGCTGAATCAGGCAGCGGTGCTGAAGCGGCGCGCCGCGCTGGTGGAGCAGTTGTATGCGAGTCCCATTCCCGAAGGAGTGATCGAATGCAAAGAGGTTTGACGCTGTGCCTGGCGGCCGCGCTGGCGGCTCCGGCCGCATGGACGCAATCGGCGCGCGGATGCGCCGGTGCCGCGACATTTCATGCGAGCGGCGTCTCGCTGGAAATCGGCAGGGCCGCGCCGGTGGCGGCGGCGAAAAACTTGCCGGCGTACTGCCGGGTCAATGGCGTGATCGATTCACGCGTAGGCGTGGACGGCAAGTCTTACGGAATCGGATTTGCACTGGCGCTGCCCGAGCGATGGAACGGGCGCTTTCTGTTTCAGGGCGGCGGCGGGTTGAACGGAACTGTCGGCAATCCCACGGGAACGAATGCTGCCGGCGATGAGCCGGCGCTGGCACGCGGATTTGCCGTCGTCTCCACCGACAGCGGCCACAAAGGGCAGGCATTCGATGCGAGCTTCATGCGCGATCAGCAGGCCGCGCTCGATTTCTATTACCTGGCGATCGGAAAGGTCGCGGCGCTCGCCAAGGAAATGATCGCCTGGTATTACGGGCGAGCAGCCGAGCATTCTTATTACGACGGTTGTTCCACCGGCGGGCGCGAAGCGATGATCATGTCGCAACGCTATCCAGCATATTTCGATGGCATCATCTCGGGCGATCCCGCGATGCGAACGGGGTATTCCAACCTCGCGCTTGGGTACATCGCCTCGGTGTTCGCCAAGGTGAGCCCGTCGCCGGCGTTCTCGGATTCCGACCGCAAGCTGATCGTAAAGGCGCTGCTGACGAAATGCGACGCCAGGGATGGGATCGCCGACGGCATGATTTTCGATACGCGCGGATGCGATTTCGACCCCGCGGCGCTGAAATGCGCCGGCGCGAAAACGGCTGAGTGCCTATCGGCAGCGCAGGTGGACGCACTGCACGCGGCATTTGCCGGTCCGAAGAGCCTGCATGGCGATCCGTACTATCCGGGGATGCCGTACGATGCGGGAATCGACGAGGGCGGCTCGTTTCTGCCGGGAATCCTGCGCGGGCCGCGCATTCCGGTCGATACGGGCGCCGATCCCAGCCACTTCGACGTGGATAAGGAAGCGGCGCGGATCGCGGCCAACGGAGGCGCGTTACTCGGTGACACGACGGCGACCAATCTGAGTACATTCGCGGGCCACGGAGGGAAGTTGATCTTCTACCACGGGCTGAGCGACCCATGGTTCTCGCCCTACGACACGCTGGAATATTACGAGAAGATAGGTAAGGATACGGGCGGCGCCCCGGTGGCCTCATGGAGCCGGATTTACCTGGTACCTGGGATGGGACATTGCGGGGGCGGGAGCGCCACGCTCGACCACTTCGACATGCTCACGGCGATCGTGAATTGGGTCGAGAAAGGCGTGGCTCCCGATTCGGTGATCGCTACCGGCACGGGGTTTCCGGGCCGCAGCAGGCCGCTATGCGCCTGGCCGAAATTCGCGCACTACAGCGGCAAAGGCGATCCTAACGACGCGGCAAATTTCACTTGCAAAGAGTGAGGCTCACCCCTCCCAGAGCAAGCGCTCTTCGCGGTAGGGGTCGTTCACCACGCGGCATTCGTCGTCGATGAACATGGTGGCGCGCTCGCCGAGCGTGTAGGCCGGCCATCTGGGGATCTGGTCATGGCTGGGATCGCCGTTGCGCGCGAACGATGCCCATGCGCGGCTCATATTGCGCGCCGTTTTGCCGGGGACGTGATCGAATTTGTACTGCATTTCGGAGGCATGGCCGGCAGCGCCGTGGGCAAACACGTACATGAATACCGGCGCGGCGTGGAGCGCCACCTTGCGCTCCGCCATGCGGATGGCGTCCATGCCCATCCACTGCGCGGTGGTGATCGCGAGGAAGAGTTCGCCCGGCGAGGCGTCGGGGCGGCTGCGGCGGTACACGTCAAACACGTGCGCCGCCTTGTCCGCGAACATGGCGTCGAGGCGCTGGCGGAGAGCGGCGTCGTCCATTTTGAGAATGGCGGGATTGCCCCGAAAGATGAACTGGGTCTCGAACTTGTTGGTGCCGACAATCATTGGGACCTGCGCGGAGATCTTCGGCGCTACAGGATCGTATGGGTTGGCGGGAATTTCGTGGCCGTCGACCATGGGCGCGAAACCAAGGCCGTCGGCCATGCCGCTGGTGACCGATGGAAAGCCTCCGGTTGCACGAGGACGCGGCAGCGACTGCCCGGCAGCGATCAACTTACCGGTCGGCACGGTGAGCAATTGGCGCACGTCTTTCTCCGTGAGATCGAGCGATTTCAGAACCGCGCGCGTGGTATCGGAGGCCGATTCACGCGTCTTCAGACGGAGCATCGATCCGCTTTCGATGGAGGCGAGCTGGTAGAGCCCTTGCGCGCGCGGCATGGCGGTCAGGGTGGTGGTTTTCGCGCCGCCGCCCGATTCGCCCCAAATCATGACTCTTTCGGGGTCCCCGCCGAATTCGGCGATGTTGTCGTGGACCCACTGGAGCGCCGCGGCGATATCGAGCATACCGGCGACCCCGGAAGCAGCATACTCTTCGCCCAGCAGATCGCCGAGGTAAAGGTAACCCATGATGCCCAGGCGGTGATTGTGAGTCACCACCACCACGTCGTAATCGCGCGCCAGCGGGCCGCCGTCGTGCATGGCATCCTGCGGGGCGACATCGGCGCCGCCGTTCCCGGTGGCGAATCCGCCGCCATGGGAATAGAACATTACGGGGCGATTGGAGTGGTCCACCGCCGGAGTCCAGACGTTGAGGAATAAGCAATCCTCGCCGGAGCTCGCGGGCTTCCACTCCTTGGGCCAATTCGGGTCGGGCGGCTGCACCGATTGCGCGCCGTAGAGTATCGCGTCGCGCACACCGGCCCACGCCTTGAGCTTCGGCGCGGGCTTGAACCGGCCCGCGCCCTCGGGCGAACCGGCGTAGGGAATGCCTTTGAAGACGACGAAGTGATCCTTGCGCGCGCCGCGCACCTGACCGTAGACGGTCTTCGCCGTTACGGTTTCCGAAGACTGCGCCCGCGCCGCGGCGAGCGTTCCAAGCGCCGCGGAAAAAGTGTGCAGAGCGGTCCTGCGAGTGATTTCCATTTCAATCCAATTATTGCGCCGCGCAGGTAAAGTTGGCAGCGTCGTCCGTGCTGCCGGTGCCTTTGTATTTGGCCACCTGTGGGAACTGGCACAACGGGCGCGTGTGAGTGGCACCGTTCGCGCGGCTCAGGGCAGTTAGCGTCTCGGGCGCTTTGCCGTCCTCCACCCATTTCACCACGGCGTCGAATTGCCCTTGCGGCGAAGGCCCGGGACCGCCGCCGCAATGCCCCACTCCAGGCGCCAGGAACAGCCGTGCGAATTTCATGGTGTTCTCCGCACCGCCCATCTGCTTCTCGACACGCTGGTAATAGTCGATGGTGCCTTCAGGATAAATCAACTGATCGGACCATCCATGCCAGAGAACGAGCTTGCCACCGCGATCGCGGAAGGCCGATAGATCGGGATTGTCCGTTGCGAGCACGGCGCTGAACTCCTCCACCGATTGATCCCAATACTGCTCGTAGGAAGCCGGCGTGAGATTCATGTAGTCCCACTGCGGATTCTGGTTGAGAAAATAGCGCCACCATTCCATCGTGATGGGATTGGGCCGCGGCACGAGCGGCGCACCGCCGGTGGAACTCAAGCCGCTGAAATCGCCGCCGCGCTGCAAGCCATACCAAAGGAACGATCCATCCTGGCGCCGCGGGCCTTCCCAGATTTTGCGGATAACGTTGGCATCGGCCGCGGTGAAATCGCCGCAGGGAGTGGAAGTGCCGATCAATTGCCTGGGGTCGAATTTACAGGCACGCGGGTTTTCGATTACGCCGTCTTTCACGCCATCGTTAGCATCGCAGGCGGCCACGGCGGCGGAGGTGGCGGCGGCGAATTTGCACTGCGGAACAGGATTGTGAGTCGCGAGCATGACCACCGTGCCCCACATCTGCTCCACGTGGAGCCTGGTCCAATTGATGGCCGGCGCGCCGGAGAGAATGCCGTCGTAATCGGCGGGATAGCGCTGGGCTTCCGAGAGCCCCTGCCGTCCGCCGGTGGAACAGCCGTTGAAATAGGCGTGGCGCGCGGGCGTACCGTAAAATGCATCGATGAGCGCCTTGGCCGTAACCGTCATCTCGTGCGTGCCGAGATAGGCGTTGTCGCGAATCAGCAGCCAGTTCAAATGGCCGGTGGAATCGAGCGCGAAACTGCCGCTGCCGCCCTCGTGGCCGGTATCCGTCGACCCCGCGGCGTACCCCTGGCGCACCGGCCCAGTCAGGCCAGAAGCGCTGCCCCCGGAGAATCCACCCCCGCCCAGGCCTTCGAACCGGCCATTCCAGCCGGTGAGCGGGAGCCCGATCCAGATCTTCACGCGGTCGCCCGCGGGAGGGTGGGTGGTCACGGCCGTCACGCGGCAGAACGCGGGTGTGTTGCCCGCGGCTTCCTGGACGGCTGCCGACTCGATAGTAGTATTCGGCTGGGAGAGCGAGGTCAGGCTCTCGCAGGTGCGCGCGGGCTGCTGTGCGAAGGCTGCGGCGGAAAGTGTGAAGACGATGGTCAGGCGGTGCATGTTGGCTCCTCTCATTCCATGGGCAGGCCGGTATAATTTTCGGCGAGGCTGGTCATCGCAGCGCGCGAACCGGTAAGGTAATCGAGCTCGGCGAGTTGACGGCGATAATCGAACTCGTTCCCGTGTACGCGGTGGAGCATGGTGGTCATCCACCACGAGAATCGCTGCGCCTTCCAGACGCGGCGCAGACAGCGGTCTGAGTATTCGTCGAGCAGAATCTGGCGGTTTTCTCGATAGTATGCGGCCAAGGCGCACGAGAGCACGCGCACGTCGGCCGCGGCGAGGTTCAGGCCTTTGGCACCCGTCGGCGGCACGATGTGGGCGGCGTCCCCGGCCAGGAACAGGCGGCCGCATCGCATGGGCTCGGCCACGAAACTGCGCATGCCGGTGATTCCTTTTTGCAGGATCGCGCCGCGATTGGGCCGCCATCCTTCGCTCGAAGACAGACGCGCTTCGAGTTCGTACCAGATGCGGTCGTCCGGCCATTCGCGCAGGTCTTCGTCCGGCGCGCATTGGAGGTAAAGGCGCGTGACGGCGGTCGACCGCATGCTGAAGAGTGCGAACCCGCGTTCGTGAAGCGCGTACACCAGCTCATCGGAACTTGGCGGCGCGGCAGCCAATATTCCGAGCCAGGCGAATGGATATTCCTTTTCGTAGAGACGGACGTTTTCGGGCGGAATGGAAGGGCGGCAGATACCGTGATAGCCGTCGCATCCGGCGATGAAGTCGCATGCGATTTCGTGGTCTTCGTCGCCGGCGCGGAATGAAATGCGGGGAGCCTGTTCAAAATCGGCGATGCGGACATCGGCGACTTCGAAATAGAGCGGACGGCCGGTGGCGCATCGCGCCGCGATCAGATCTTTCACCAGCTCGTTCTGGCCGTAGACGGTGATCGATCGGCCGCCGGTAAGTTCTTCGAAGTCGATGCGGTGCCGCCGGCCCTGAAAGCAGAGATGGACGCCCCCGTGGCGCATGCCTTCGCGGCGGAGGCGTTCGCCGAGGCCCGTGACGTTCAGCAGGTCGACCGTGCCGTGTTCCAGTACGCCCGCGCGCACACGCTCGATCACGTGCTCTCGGCTGCGATCTTCGATGACGATGGAATCGATGCCTTCGAGGTGGAGCAGATGGCCGAGCAGGAGTCCCGCCGGCCCGGCGCCCACAATGCTTACCTGCGTCGAAAGCCGCTTCATACGCGCTCGATGACGGCCGCGATTCCCTGCCCTACCCCGATGCACATGGTGCACAGCGCATACCGTCCGCCGGTCCGGGCGAGTTGGTGGACGGCCGTGGTGGCCAGGCGCGCGCCGCTCGCACCCAACGGATGGCCGAGCGCGATGGCGCCTCCTTGCGGATTGACGTTGGCGGCGTCTTCGGGAAGGCCGAGTTCGCGAAGCACGGCGACGGCCTGCGCGGCGAAAGCTTCGTTCAGCTCGATAATGTCCATCTGATCGAGGCGGAGGCCGGCGCGGTCGAGGGCTTTCCGGGTCGCAGGCACCGGTCCCATGCCCATGATGCGAGGAGGGACTCCAGCGACGGCCGAGGCGACATATCGCGCCTTGGGTGTGAGTCCGAATTTTCGAACCGCGGCGTCCGAGGCCAGGAGCATGGCGCAGGCGCCGTCGTTGATGCCCGAGGCGTTTCCTGCAGTGACGGTGCCTCCCGTTCGCACGACGGGCTTGAGCTTCGCGAGCGCTTCGATGGTGGTGTTCGGGCGCGGATGTTCGTCGGCTGTTACCTTGCTGGCGGGAATGAGTTCGTCGGCGAACCAGCCGGCAGCGATGGCATTCGCCGTGCGCTGCTGACTGCGGAGGGCAAAACAATCCTGCGTTTCGCGTGTGATCCCATACTGCTCGGCCACGTTTTCCGCAGTCTCGGGCATGGTGTCGGCGCCGTGCGCCTCTTTCATTTTCGGGTTCACGAAACGCCAGCCCATGGTGGTGTCTTCGACGCGCTGCGAGCGCGCGAACGGCTCGTCGGCCTTCCCTATGACGAAGGGCGCGCGCGACATGCTCTCCACCCCGCCGGCGATGACAAGTTCGGCATCGCCGGTGAGAATCGCGCGGCTAGCGATGGCAAAGGCGTCGAGGCTCGACCCGCAGAGGCGGTTCACAGTGACGCCGGGCACGCGATCGGGAAGCCCGGCAAGAAGCAGCGCCATGCGCGCTACGTTGCGATTGTCCTCGCCGGACTGATTGGCGCAACCGTAGACCACGTCATCGAGTTGCGTCCAAGCGACCCCGGGATTGCGGTCGATGAGGGCGCGGATGGGGATGGCGGCGAGATCGTCGGCTCGAATGCGCGCCAGAGCTCCGCCATAGCGGCCGATAGGCGTCCGAACACAATCGCAGATGTAGGGAGTGGGCATGACGATTAAAGTCAAGGTATCATCTGCCCGAGCATGCGCGCGTGGTCGCGGAGAGCGGGCAAAATGCGCTCCACCAGCTCCAGGCAGGAAACGCGGGCGGCATGCACCCCGGAGTTCATCGCGGCCACCACGCGGCCGGTCTGCGAGAATACAGGCACCGCGATGGAGCGCAGTCCGAGTTCCAGCTCCTCGTCTACCAGGGCATATCCGTGATTGCGGACACCCTCGATGAGGGGCATCAACTCTTCGCGCTCGCAAATGGTTTTGCTGGTGAGCGCCATCAGTTCCGCCTCCGCCAGGTATTGCTCGAATTCGGATAGAGTTAGCGCGCCGAGAAGCACGCGACCCATCGAGGTGCAATACGCGGGGAGGCGGCTGCCGACGCCAAGGTCGATGGTCATTACGCGCTTGGGCGCGGAACGGGCGACGTAAACGATATCGCCACCGTCCAGCACGCTTACGGAACATGACTCGCGAATGTGCGCGCTGAGCTGTTCCAGAATCGGCAGACTGAGACTGGCAAGGGATGTGGAACTAAGGAACGAAAAGCCCAGACGGAGAACGCGGCTGGTGAGCCGAAAGTGCGATCCTGCGTGCTCGGCATATCCCAGCGATTCCAACGTGACCAGGAGGCGGCGGACAGAGGCACGGGACAGACCGGTTTTCGCGGCGACTTCGGAGACCGTCATGCCGCGCGGCTTTTCGTGGAAGGCTTCGATGACTTGGAGGCCGCGCGCCAGAGACAAAACGAAGTCGGGATCGCCGGAGGGGACCGCCATACACATATCACGTAATCTCTCATATAATATCCGAATAACGCACGCAAGTACGTTAATCGCACAAATGGCTTCGTTCCAATCTCTATCCGACGCAATTTCGGGTTTGGTCCACGACGGCGATACCGTCGCGCTCGAAGGGTTTACTCACCTGATCCCCTTTGCCGCCGGACACGAGATCATCCGGCAGGGGCGGCGAAATCTCACGCTCATCCGCATGACGCCGGACCTGATCTACGACCAGATGATCGGCTGCGGATGCGCGCGCAAACTGGTGTTCTCTTGGGGTGGAAATCCTGGCGTCGGGTCGCTGTACCGCCTGCGAGACGCGGTGGAGAACGGATGGCCGAACGCGCTCGAGATCGAGGAGCACAGCCACGCCGCCATGGCTAATGCGTACGCCGCCGGGGCGGCGGGAATGCCGAGCGCGTTCTTTCGCGGCTACCGTGGGACGGCACTGCCGGAAGTGAACGCCCGGATCCGCTTCATCGATTGCCCGTTCACCGGCGAGACGCTCGCCTGCGTGGCGGCGCACCGGCCGGATGTCGCCATCATTCACGCGCAGCGCGCCGACCGGAAGGGAAATGTCCTGATCGAAGGCATCGTGGGCGTGCAGAAAGAGGCCGTGCTGGCGGCCAAACGCTCGCTGGTCACGGTGGAAGAAATTGTCGACGATCTCGCCGCCGGCAGCCCGAATTCCGTCGTGCTGCCTTCGTGGACCGTGACGGCGATCGCGGTGGCGCCGGAGGGTGCGCGCCCATCATACGCGCACGGATATTATTCGCGCGATAATTCCTTCTACGTGGCTTGGGACGGGATCGCCAAGGATCGGGAAAGCTTTGGCCGGTGGATGCGCGAGAACGTGCTCAGATGAACTACACGGCGACGGAAATGATGACCATTGCGGCGGCGCGCGCGCTGGCGAACCACGACGTGTGCTTCGTGGGCATCGGGCTGCCATCGGCGGCGTGTAATCTGGCGCGCGCCACGCATGCGCCGGGAGTTACGCTGGTGTACGAATCGGGAACCATCGAGGCCAAACCGGCGGTTCTGCCGCTTTCCATCGGCGATGGCGAATTGTGCGAGACCGCGCTCGCCACGGTCTCGGTACCGGAGATGTTTCGCTACTGGCTGCAAGGCGGGCGGATTTCGGTGGGATTCCTGAGCGGTGCGCAAGTGGATCGCTACGGCAATCTGAACAGTACGGTGATCGGGCCGTACGGCAGACCCAAGGTTCGGCTGCCGGGTGCGGGCGGAGCGACGGAAATCGCTACCAGTTGCGGACGAATCTTCATGATCATGCGCCACGGCGCCCGGGCGATGGTCCAAAAGCTGGATTTCCTGACCACGCTGGGGCACGGTCCGACCGGGCAGGAGCGGCGGCGGCTGGGAATCACGACGGCCGGCCCGGTGCTGCTGGTCACCGATCTGTGTATCATGGAGCCGGAGCGGGAGACTAACGAATTGGTCGTGACGGCGCTGCACGAGGGCGTGATGCGCGAGCAGGTGGCGCAGAACACCGGCTGGGGCGTCCGCTTCGCAAACCAAGTGCGCGAGACCGAACCGCCATCTCCGCTGGAGTTGCACGCGCTCCGCGAACTGAACGCCCGCACGGCGCGGGCGCATGCCGGAGGGACCGCATGAAAATCTATCCACTGCCTCGGGAAGGCGATCATCCGCCTCTGCTCCACTCACCGTACGCCGCCACCGTGCGGCGCGCTCCGTCCATGCCGCCAATTCCGCTGCCGCACACGCTGTCGGAGCTTACGGGACCGCTCTATGGCCACAATCCCATCGGCGAAACCGATAACGACCTCACGCGACAGCATGCCGGCGACCCGCTGGGCGAACGCATCATCGTATCGGGTCGCGTGCTCGACGAAGACGGCCGTCCGATTCCGAACACGCTGGTCGAAATCTGGCAGGCGAACGCGTCGGGCCGTTATTTTCATGTGGTTGACCAACATCCGGCGCCGCTCGATCCCAATTTCTCGGGCTCCGGCCGCACGATGACGGACGAAGACGGCAATTACCGCTTCGTCACCATCAAGCCCGGCGCATATCCATGGCGGAATCATCCCAACGCGTGGCGCCCGGCGCACATTCACTTCTCGCTGTTCGGCCCGTGCCTGATCACGCGCCTGATCACGCAGATGTACTTTCCCGGCGATCCCCTGATGCCGTACGATCCAATCTCGCAATCCATCCGGGATGACAGCGCCCGGGAGCGGCTGGTGTCGCAATTCGACCGTGATCTCACGGTGCCGGAGTGGGCGCTGGGATATCGCTGGGACATCGTGCTGCGCGGGTGCGAGGCGACGCCTTTCGAGGAGCCGAAATGAGCCGCTTGCGCCCGAGCCCTTCGCAGACCGTCGGTCCGTTTTATCATTTCAGCCTGACGGTGACCGAAGCGCTCGGCTGCATGACCGGGCCGGTAGCCAGAGGCGAGCGCATTCGCATCCGCTTCCGTTTATTCGATGGCGCGGGCGCGCCGGTGCCGGATGGAATGGTCGAGCTTTGGCAGGCGGATTCCGCGGGCAAATACGATCATCCGGCCGACACCCAGGAGAAAGCCGCCGACCCGGGCTTTTGCGGCTTCGGCAGGCTGGCCACCGATGCCGGCGGCGCGTGCGTTTTCGATACCGTGCGGCCAGGCCCCACGCCAGATGGGAGCGGCGGTTGCCAGGCGGCGCACATCTCGGTGACGGTGTTCGCGCGCGGGTTACTGCGGCAACTCGTGACGCGCCTGTATTTTGAAGGCGATCCGGCGCTGGCGGACGATCCCGTTCTGAAGCTCGTTCCGGCGGAACGGCGGGGCACGCTTCTGGCGCGGCGCGACGCCGCCGGCGTGTGGTGCTTCGATATTCGGCTGCAAGGGCCGGACGAGACGGTCTTTTTTGAGATATAACGGTCTGTGTCCTCTCACCTGATCGGCTGCCTGGCTACCACGGAGGAACTCGCGGAGGTATTCTCCGATCGATCCGTTTTGAAGGCGATGCTCGCGTTCGAAATTGGGCTGGCGCGCGCCCAAACGCGGCTCGGCATGATTCCCGCCGCCGTGGCCGATGCCATCGAGCAGGCTGCGGCGGGGGCAGACTTCGATGCGGCCGGCATCGCGCGCGCGGCGCGCGAGTCGGCGAGCATCGCCATTCCGTTCGTCAAAGCTCTCATGGGGCGAGCGGGCGAAGCTTCGCGGTATGTCCATTGGGGCGCCACCAGCCAGGACCTGCTCGACAGCGCCATGGTCCTCCTGCTGAAACAGGCGGAAATCATCCTGCACCGTCAACACACGTGGCTCACGCAATCGTTGCGCGAACTGTCTGACCAGCACGCGGGAACCGTGATGCTGGCGCGCACGCTGCTTCAACCCGCGCCGCCGATTACCTTCGGGTATAAGGTCGCGTGCTGGTACGCCGCAATCCGTCGAAGTTGGCCGTTTGTGGACCCTTTGCCGCTACAATTCGGGGGAGCGTCGGGAACGCTGGCGGCCTACGGGAAAGACGGTTCGGCGCTGGCACGGGAGCTTTCGAGGGAACTGGAGTTACCTCTTCCCGGCGCTCCCTGGCATACGCAGCGCGACCGCTTCGCGCTGCTCTTGTCCCGCTGCGGCATATACACCGCCGCGCTGGGCAAGATGGCGCGCGATATTTCGCTGCTCATGCAGCAGGAAGTCGGCGAAGTGGCGGAAGCGGGGGGCGGATCTTCGACCATGCCCAACAAACTGAATCCGTCGGGCTGCGCCGTCGTGCTGGCGGCGGCGAATCGCACGCCGGGGCTGGTGGCGGCGTTCCTCTCGGGGATGATTCAGGAGCACGAACGAAGCGCCGGCGGATGGCAGGCGGAATGGGCCACGGTTGCCGCCACCATCCAGGCGACGGGCAGCGCACTGGCGACCATGTCTGCCACCATCGAAAACCTCAGCGTTTATCGCGACCGCATGCGGGCCAACCTGGCGGCCACGCACGGAGTGATTTTCGCGGAAAAAGCGGCCCTCCTGCTTACCCCCACCTTCGGAAGGGAATCGGCCCGCACGATGGCGGCGGATGCGGCGCGCGACGCGGTGGCCCAAGGACGCCCGATGAGCGAAATCCTCGCCGGGACAGATGGTCTGACGGAGGAGCAGTTGGCCGATCTCGACAATCCGTACGATTATCTCGGCGCGGCGGAGGAATTCCGCCGGAAATTGCTGGAGGAAGACAATGCCGCTGGTTGATGTCGGCGGAACGCGGTTCTTTTATCGCATGGAGGGGCCGGAAAACGCCCCGGTGCTCATTTTTTCGCACTCACTGGGGTGCGATCATGCGATGTGGGATGTACAAGCGGCGCATTTTGCACCGTATTTCCGCGTGCTGCGCTACGATTCGCGCGGGCACGGCGCTAGCGGTGTGACCCCGGGCGAATATTCCATCGAAATGCTGGCCCGGGATGCTCTCGGGATTGCCGATTCACTCGGCATAGAGAAATTTTCGTTCTGCGGGCTTTCACTCGGGGGCATGATCGGGCAGTGGATCGGAGCGAACGCCTCCGATCGCGTGACGCACCTTGTGCTGGCCAACACTTCGTCGCGATATCTCAATCCCGAGCTAATGAAAGAGCGCCAGCAGACGGTGGGCGGATCGGGAATGGCGGGCGTCATTGAAGTGCTGATGCAGCGTTTCTTCACTCCCGAAAGCCTGGCTTGCAATTCCGCGGCCATCGCCAACATCCGGCGCACGGCACTGGCAACCGACCCCGTGGGATATGTGGGCTGTTGCGCGGCCATACGCGATCTGAACCAAACCTCGATACTGTCGTCGATTCGAACTCCCACGCTGGTTATTTCCGGCGATCGCGATCACTCCACGGCGTGGCAAGGCCACGGCGAAGTGCTGGCTCGAGAGATTCCGCGCGCCAGCGTGACGCACTTGCCGGCGGCACACTTATCGAATATCGAGCGGCCGCGCTCGTTCAATGCGGCGCTCGCGAAGTTCTTGCTCCCCGGGCAGGCGGACGCGCTGGCGGCCGGGTTCGAGAAGCGCCGCTCGATTCTGGGCGACGCGCATGTCGATCGCTCCATCGCCAACACCACCGGGTTCACGCGCACATTCCAGGAGTTGATTACGCGCTACGCGTGGGGCGAGATCTGGCAGCGGCCAGGGCTCGACGACCGCATGCGCAGATTGCTGACGCTGGCCGTAACGGCCGCGCTCGGACGGTGGGAGGAATTCCGCCTGCACGTCCGCACGGGTTTGGAGCATGAGCTCGAAGCATGCGATCTGGAAGAGGTCCTGCTTCAGACGGCGATCTACGCCGGTGTGCCGGCGGCCAATACCGGGTTCAAAGTCGCGAGCGAGGAGATGAAGTAGAGTCAGTCACCCCAAACCTTGGCCGCCACTTCCACGATGCGGGACAGCTTTTTCCACTGTTCGTCCTCGCTCAGCGCGTTGCCTTCTTCCGTGCTGGCGAAGCCGCACTGAGGACTCAAGCAAAGTTGATCGAGCGGGACAAAGCGGGCGGCATCATCGATGCGCCGCCTTAGATCGTCCGCCGGCTCCAGCGTGCCGCTTTTCGAAGTCACCAGCCCGAGCACCACAGTTTTGTTTTTCGGAACGAAACGCAGCGGCTCGAACCCGCCGGCTCGCTCGCTGTCGAACTCCATGAAGTAGCCGTTCACGCCGATCTGGTTAAACAGAATCTCGGCCACCGGTTCGTAACCGCCCTGGGCGATCCAACTCGAGCGGAAATTGCCGCGGCAGAGATGCATGGTGATGGTCATATCGGCGGGTCGATCTTCGATAGCGGTGTTGATCATGCGCGCGTAGATGGCGGGGAGGCGTTCCGGGTCGTCGCCGCGCTCCGTGAGGAGGCGGCGCTGCTCGGGATCGCACAGATAAGCCAGGTTCACTTCATCGAGCTGGAGATAGCGGCAGCCGGCATCGGCGAAAGCCTGCACGGCGCCGCGATAAGCCAGCGCGAGATCGCGATAGAACTCTTCCATATCGGGATACAGCTCGCGGCTCACGGCGCGGCGCCCGCCGCGGAAATGGAGCACGCTGGGCGACGGAATGGTCATTTTAGGTGTGGCCTTGGTGCGATCGCGCAGAAACTGGAAATGGCCGATCATCGGGTGCGACGAAAATCCCAGCTTCGCCGTGACGCGCAGGCCTTGAGCCTTGGTTTCGATGCCGCCCTTGAACGCGATGCCGTGATCGGCATGGAACGATTCCACGCCGTCGAGATTTTCGAGGAAATCAAAGTGCCACATCGCGCGGCGGAACTCGCCATCGGTGGCGCTGCGCAGGCCGATTTCGGACTGCCGGGCGATGATCGACTCGACGGCGGCGTCTTCCACGAGACGCAGTTCGTCCGCTGAGATTTCTCCGCGTTCGCGGCCGGCGCGTGCTTCTTTGAGAAAGGCTGGGCGGAGCAGGCTGCCAACGTGGTCGGCGCGAAACGGAGGGGTGAGGCGGGTCATATTTTGCATGCAGCAGGCCGATTCTATCGCTTTTCCCCTGACCTCGACAAGCGAAATGGCCATTTCTGCATGCAGCCCGGCCTGTTATTCTCTTATGATGAATCTCCAGGATTCGACCAACGTTCCCCGCGCGGATGGGGAATCGCAAACGCTGCGCGCTTTGGCTGAGATGCGCGAGTTGTTAGTCCGGGGCGAGTTCAAGCCCGGCGAACGGATCCGCGAGATTCCCCTCGCGGCGCGGTTGGGTGTATCGCGCACGCCGTTGCGGCTGGTGCTCGATCGTCTGGAACACGAAGGGCTGCTCAAAGCGCGGCCGAAAGGCGGGTTCGTAGCCCGCCAATTCTCGCTTCAGGATATTCTCGATGTGATCGAACTGCGCGGCACGCTGGAGGGCATGGCGGCGCGGCTCGCGGCAGAGCGCTTGGGCTCGAAAGCGGAACTGGCGCCGATGTTCGCGTGCCTGGGGGAGATCGATCAGGTGATCGCGCGCAAGCCGATGGACGTCGAAACCGTGGTGGCGTACGTCCCGTGCAACGAACGCTTTCACGCGATGCTGCTCGAACTGGCGAAGAGTACCATGCTGCGCCGCTCCCTGGAGCAGGTGCTGGTGCTGCCGTTTGCGTCGCCGAACGCGTTTGTCTCATCTGAACTCAATTCCGAGGAATGGAGCGAGGCCCTCGAAGTGTCGCAGTGGCAGCACCGCGCGATTGCGGATGCCATCGCCAACGGGGAGAGCGGGCGCGCCGAAGCGCTCGCGCGCGAGCATTCGCGGATGGCACGCCGGAGCGTGATGAAGGCCTGTGCGGAACGGCGGATTCAGGAAATTCGCGGCGGTCCGCTGGTACGGCTGCCGGAAGCCGGTTAGCGCGGCGGCGCGGCCGTCAGGCGGGCGGTCTCGGCGCGCAGCACGTGCGTCATTCCTTCGAGATAACTCTGGATGGCGGTCAGTTCGACCGGCGTATAGCGGGCGTTCAACGCCGCCACGGCGCGCCCGAGAGACGCGAAAATCGGGCCGATTTTCGGCTTGAGATCGCCGAGCCCAAGCGAGCGAATGACGATGCTTCGGCGGTCGCTCGGGTGCGGCTCACGACGCACAAAGCCGGCGCGCTCCAGGCGGTCGACAATGCCGGTGATGGCTCCGGTTGTGAAGCCCGATAGCTGCGCCAGGCGCCCCGCGGTTGCCGGACCGTGCTGGTCGAGCAGGCTCAGGCACTTCCACTCCGTGGCGCTCATGCCGAGTTGCGCCGCGATGGCTTCGTGAAAGAGGACTACGGCGGTGCTCAATTCCCGTCCCAGGACATCGGCTGGCGGCGCGGGTTCCGCTGAACTTCCGGAAGATGCTTTACGTCTAATCATCTTAGATTTAAGATATCTGTATAAAAGCTATCCCTAAGGGAGTTTATCACATGGATTCGCAATGGCGGCGGCTCGCGCCGGTGGTCGCGCTTCTGCTCTTCGCCCCCATCATCGCCGAAGTGCTGTACGGCGCCACACGCCTGAGCACGATCTTTGTGCTGGTTCCCGAGGTCGGGGCTTGGGGATGCGGGGCATTGATGATACGCTACGCCGCGCGCCGATGGCGTCTGGAATGGCCCGGCATGCTGCTGCTCGGGCTGGCATTGGCGGTGGCCGAGGAGTGCATCATTCAACAAACGTCGCTGGCGCCGCTCACGGGCCTCGCGAAGGCGGAATACGGCCGGCTGTGGGGCGTCAACTGGGTGTACTTCGTCTGGGCTTCAGGTTACGAGGCCGTATGGGTAGTTCTGGTGCCCATACAATTGGTGGATCTGATGTTTCCCACGCGGCGTGAAGAGCCCTGGATCGGCCGGGGAGGGTTCGCGCGAGCGGCCATCTTCTTCACGGTCGCGGCATTTCTGGCCTGGTACATGTGGACGCAGCGAGCGCGCACGATGGTGTTCCATATGCCGCCTTTCAATCCGCCGGCCGCGAGTCTGGCTGTTGCAATAGGTGTGATTCTGCTTCTCATTGCCGCGGCATACCGGCTCCGCGGCCGGCGGACTGCCCCGCAGGGCTCGACACCCGGGCCCGCGGCCGCGGGACTCGCGGTCTGCCTGCTGTCGATCCCGTGGGGTGCGCTGGTGCTGGTCGGATATGGGGCGACGCCGCAGATTCCGGCCGGATGGACGATAGCGGCTTCGCTCCTGTGGGCGACTTTCTCTCTTTTTCTGATGCACCGATGGTCGTTCACAGCTGGCTGGCAGGACCGTCACCGCTTCGCCGCGGTCTGCGGCGCGATTGCAGGCTCGATGATCGGCGGGTACGTGATGTTCGCGGTGGGTGGCGCGCTACCCATGGACTGGATCGGAAAAATCATCTTCAACGTGATTGCCGCGGTGTGGCTGGCGCGCCTGCGGCGTCGGCTGACTGCTCGAGGGGCTTAATGATTCGCGTGCGGGCCTAAGAACTCGAGGAGCGATTCGAACGAAATTCCCCAGGCGATGCTCGGTCCTTCATAGCCTTTCAGCTCCACTTCGCGGCGCGAGAAAGGGCAGGTGTAACTGGTCGCGAGTTCGTCGAAAGTCCGTTCGCCGAGAGCGATTCCGAAACCAATCTGCTTGGTGGCCGCCTCCAGACGGAAAGCCGCATTCACGGTATCGCCGAGCGCGGTATATTCGGAACCGCCGACGATCGCCGGACCGGTGTTCACGCCCGCGCCGATGCGCAGCGGTGCCGGCAGGGGCAGCGAGCGGCTGATCTCGGCGGTGGCGTCGTTAATTTCGCAGACGGCGCGGAGCGCGCGTTTGAGGTCGTCCCCCAGGTTTTCCGGGTGATCGTGAACCCACACGGCCATCACCGCGTCGCCGATGTATTTTTGCGCCCAACTTCCAAGCCGCTGGGCGATCTGGCCGGAGCGGAGGAACCATGTACCGATAGTCTGCGATAGCAGCGATTCCGGCACCTGCCGGGCGAGCGGCGTGAAATCGCGGATATCCACCACCACGATGGTGGTGAGGGTGTGAGTGTGCAGCGCCGTGGTGGGCATGTTGCGAGTGGTGACTTCGCGCGCGTCGAGCACCGAATTCACCGCCACCGGATTGCGGAAGATCAACTCCTGATCGCCGAACACCAGGCGGTCTTTATCGTTGAGCAGAAGCGGGAGGCTTACACGGCGGGCGTTGACGAACGAACCGTTGCGGCTTCCGAGATCCACCAGCGAATACTCTCCGCCATCCTTGCGTTGAATGAGCGCGTGGAGGCGGGAGACGGACCGGCTGTCCAGCATGACAGCGCACCCATCGCCCCGGCCAATCGCCCACGACTGGCCGCTGGTTAAAGGGAAGCGCCGGCCGTTGGTCTCAAGCAGTAGAAAGGCTTCCACGGCGGTGGGCGTCACTGATCCACTGTAGCAAAACGTCCAAAAGGAATGTCGGTAATGGAACGCCGAGTTGTAAACTGTACCCTTCGTACTGGAGCGACAGTGCGCATTGTGGTACAGAGAGTACGTTTCGGGCGCGAATTTCCGGCCTATCCGCGGTTAAACTATTTTGTGGAAGGCGCCGATATCAATACTGGGATTCGCAAATGGCGATTACGCAGATTTTCATCTACCTTCAGTTATTGGACCTCCTCACCACGCTCGTGGGGTTCAGGCTAGGCGCGAGAGAAGCGAGCCCCTTCATCCGAATATTGATGCATGCCGGCCCGGCCGTCGGTGTCATGGTCTCGAAGGCACTTTCGCTGGGGTTGGGCGCGCTCTGCCTGTACTACAAAAAGGATCACCTGGTGCGCTGGATTTCCTATTGGTATGGCGGTCTGATCGTCTGGAATCTGATGGTGCTTCTGGCGTCGCCGGCCCCGATGGTGCGGTAAGAGCCTTTACCCCCGCAACAACCACGAAGCCGTCAGCAGCAGCGCCGCGGCGAGCGCCGTTTCCCCAAGAATCCGCCGCACATTGACTAGAGATCTTCGAGCACGTTCCATTTGGTACTCCCGCAAGGCGCTCCGGCCTTTAAACTCTTCAGGACCATTTGCCCGCTCTGGTCCAGGTCCACCTGGTAGAGCGGCAAGTCGCGATCTTTGACCACGTAAAAGCCCATCTGCATCAGCCACGAATCCTGGTAGGAGTTCGTCACGTAGGAATTTTCCGCGTCGGCGCGGATGCGAAACTGCGCCGTCGAGGGTTCGTAATTGGCGTAACTGTAGCAGTGGCCGATGCAGGCGCGGTCGATGGTATGCGCCAGCGCGTTCACGCGCAGGCCGGGGTCGTCGATGGCGCTGATCACGCGCTGCCCGGGAGGCAGCCCGGCCACAGTTTCCTGCATGCGGTCTTCAAAGCCATTCAGCGCGCGCTCGTCGTGGAAGAGGAACGCGAAAAATACTACCGCGATCGCGATCGCTGCCACGCGTTCGAAGCGGCGCGGGCGCGCGCCGGCCAAAAGCGCGCAGAGGCAGACCCCAACCCCCAGCGACATGCGCTCCGCAATATAGACCAACGCGTGATGGTACTGCGGTAACTGAATCGCCGTCGGCAGAATGAAGACCGCTGCCGCGCTGATCAACGGGATCTGAAGCGCCATGCTGCCCACTATCTGTCCTGCGCCGCTCATGCGGATGAGATGGATGAACAGCAATGCCCAGACGAATAACAACGCCGCCAGCACCGCATAATATTTAGAATCGAAGACCCAGACCTGGTCGAGCCCCGTCGTCAGCGTGACTTGCCGAGCCGACCAGCTCGACAACATGTGGCTCGCGATCAGGGCACGCAACACGATCATCGCGAGGATCGATCCGGCGACCAGGTACCGGCGCAGTCGCGACGAAAGGCGGCCCGCCACCGCCGTGTATGCTGCCAGCCCGGCAACCCAGACTACCGGGAGAGCGTGCGCCAGATATGCCACGATCAGAATGGGAACGGCCGCGGCCACCCGCCGGGGATTTGGCTTCCACAGGAGCGCGAGCGCCCAAAAACAGAGGCCCAAGGCGAGATAGAAGTTGAAAAAGCCCATGTGAAACACCCAGCCGTAAGCCAGTATGGCGAGGCACGGGAGCATGTTCCAGGGATCGCGCTCCGAGACTACCTTCGCGAACACGAACGCGCCCCAAATGAAAATCAGCACCGCGAGCGAAACCGCAATGTGCTGGGCCGCGCCCGGTCCGACGGTTCTAAAAAGACCACTGAGCATCAGATCGAACAGAATATTCGTGGTCTGGCTCACGATCTGGAGGCCGTGGATGGCGCCGCTTTCAATCAACTGCGCCAGCCATGCGTTGTAGATATGGCTCGAAAGATCGCCCGCTTCGATGCGCGGCTGCCAATAGCACGGCGCCAGCAGGAGCAACGACACCAGCACGTAAAGCCAGCGGCTCCGCTTCAGGGCGGAAACCCAGGCCCTCTCGGGCCTGGGGGTCGCCGGCGGAGGAACGCGCGATGTGGTTTTCGTTCGCATCTAACCATTTTGCAACCGGAACGATTGGAATTCCGGGATGAGGTCGAAAGGTGTGGCCACCGTGGCGACGGCTTCGCCTGCCTGCACGATGTTCCGCTCGGAAATTCGCGCTTCCACACCATCGCTGGCGATTTGCAGGTACGGCACACGATTTGGATCGATGCGCATGATGCGGCAGCAGGTGGCATCGACAGCTACCGGATCGCTGCCCGCCACCACAACGCCCGCGTACTTGGCGGTTCCTTGGATGGGACCGTTACCGTGCATGCCCACGATGCCATCCACAATGGCGAACTGGCGCGGAAAAGCGGCGTGCAAGTCGGCGATGCTCTCGGCGATGCCGGCCCAATGCAGCACGTTCTTGGGCCATCCATAGATGCCGCCGGGGACCAATCCGAAGAGATTCTTCATGGCGAGTGTGGCGCCCACCCAGTGGTGCGTCTTCATCTTCGGCATCGAGACCAGGAGATCCGCGCGGAGCGCGGTGTTCGGCAGATACAGCTTGCCCAGCCGCGAGAACTGGCGTGGCAGGTGGATGTGCGAGACATCATCGCAGTTGAGATCGACGAACAAGTCTTCGAACTTGGGGACGATTCTGAAATAACCGGCCGCATCGGCGAGGTCGAGAGTATTGCGGCGATGGCCGGGACCTTCGGCGATGCGGACACTGGAAGCGCCGCGGGCGCGGAATGCTTCGAGAGCGGCATGCACCAACAGGGGGTTGGTGTTAATGAAGCTTTCCGGCTCGAATTCCACCAGGTTCGGTTTGATCACCACATCGCGGCCGCGGACTTCGACCGCGTGGTCGTCAAGGATTTGGCGGACGGTCTGATACACGCGCTGATCGTAGGCAGGCGCGCGCACGATGGAAACACGCGCGGGAGTGATCGGTTGCTCGCGGTTGCAGGAGGCTAGCGCGGTGGCGCCGGCGGCGGTCAGGAGTTGGCGGCGGGTGATTTGCGGGACGGACGTCATCCCCATAAAACGTCCCTGCCTTTCCGCGCTTCCGTCATCAGCATGGCGAGCGACGTTTCGGGAAGGGTTCGGCATTCGACGCCTGCGGGAGGAGTATAGTCGCCGGGCAGTTCGCCGTGCGCCATCAGTCCGAGGGTTAGCCAGTTGATGGCGTCGGCCGAATGCGACCCGGCGAGAAATCGGCGCGCCACGCCGATTCCGCGCCGCACCTCGGGAGCGTCCACGCCGCGCAGTGCGGCGAGCGCCATGCCCGTGGTTTCCGGATACGGCTCCGCGGAATAGCCCAGCGCCTGCGCGGCGCCGTGATTCCAACCGCCATCGTGGCAGCACCTGCCGATCAAGAAACGCTGGCCTTCACCCAGACGGCGCGAGACATCCACGGCAGGCTTGCGGCGAGATTCTTTTTCGAGGGCAAGAATGGCGAGGGAAGTGGGTCCTACCCAGGCGGCGGCGCCCACAGTCCAGGGCCAGCCCATGAATTTCTGGTCGGCAGGCTGCGGCACTCCGAGCATCCACTGACGTAAGCGGTATATGGCTGTGGATTCGTTGCCGGTGGTGTCGATCAGCCACTGGATAGCGCTTTTGTGAGGACCGGCGCCGAGTTCTTCGGGAGGAAGCAAGGCGACCAGAGCCGTCACCCAGGTGCTGTCCGCGACTCCAGCCTGCGGGGCGAAACCGCCGTCGCGCCGTGCCACACGGCTGAGCCAGCGAATCCCTCGTGCCGCTGGTTCTTTCTCTCCCGCCGCGAGCATCGCCAGAATGGCGTACACC
>Ga0335073_10002649_pt1 | contig 24569 bp, 22 predicted proteins | sample Lox_Sample_22_FD_207093 | JGI IMG/M metagenome (GOLD analysis project Ga0335073, IMG submission 207093) | Soil microbial communities from Loxahatchee National Wildlife Refuge, Florida, United States - Lox_Sample_2.2 | ecosystem: Environmental > Terrestrial > Soil > Wetlands | place: USA... | reverse complement strand
GCGATCTTCCGGCGTCTCTTGAAAAAACCAGCCAGCTTTCTTCAGTCCGCCGCCCGTATCGAGCAATGTCTCCTCGCGCGAAATTTCGATGCGCATCCCAAAGCCGCTATTTTTTCTGAGATAGTCGGCAACCATGTCGGCAAAGTGATGCACATTGACAATCACTTCGCTGATTCCAAACGAGCGCAGGCGGGTAAGCGTGATCTCCAGCAGCGTGTGCCTGCCCACCTCCACCAAAGCCTTCGGGCGGTCGTTCGTGAGTGGACGCAGCCGCGTTCCCAGGCCCGCGGCAAGGATCATCGCCTTCATCTTCCAGCATTCCCCGATGCGGCCTTTCTCGGCTCGTGCTTCTTCGCGGTCACCCGCACGAGCTCTCGATGCTGCACCTCCACCTCGACGCCGTTCCGCTCCCGGAGATGCCTGGCCACTTGCTCGGCCAGGTAAACCGAGCGATGTTGGCCGCCGGTGCAGCCAAACGAGACCATCAGATGCTTGAACCCGCGGCGCTGATAGTTGCTCACGCTGGCATCCACCAGAGACATCACGCTCGCCAGGAACTGGTGCACGCTCTCCTGCTGGTTGAGATAATCGATGACCGGGGTGTCTTTGCCTGTCAGGGGCTTGAAGCGCTCTTCGCGTCCGGGATTGGGCAGGCAGCGGCCATCGAAAATGAAGCCGCCGCCGTTGCCGGTTTCATCTTTGGGCAGGCCTCGGTGAAAAGAAAAGCTGACAATCCGGACCCGCAAAATGTCACCGTCGGAAGACAGACTCTGCAATTTCTCCGAAGCCAGCATGCTGTGGAAGGCATCGATCAGGGTCGGCAAAGCAATGGGCAATTCGACATGGTGCAGCAGCCAGCGCAGGTTCTTCAGCGCGTACGGCACGCTCTGCAGGAAGTGTGACTTGCGCTCATAGAATCCGCGGAAGCCGTAAGCCCCCAGCGCCTGCATGATGCGGACATAGACATAGGCATAGTAGTGGCGCATGAATGCTTCGCGGTCGAGCGCAACGAAGGCCGCGAGTTGCTCAAGATAATGATCCAGCAACTGCTGGCGCAGCTCCGGCGGCAAATCGGCTTTGGCGTCGTAGAGAAGAGAAGCGATGTCGTATTGCAGAGCGCCTTTCCGCCCGCCTTGATAGTCGAGAAAAAATGGTCCCCCCTCGCGCAGCATGATGTTGCGCGACTGAAAGTCGCGATATAGGAAATAGTCCTGTTCCGCGTTCAACAGCAACGTTGTCAGGCGCTCGAAATCGTCCTCAAGGGCCTGTTCGTTGAAGGGAATTCCGGCGAGCCGCAGAAAGTAATACTTGAAATAGTTCAAATCCCAGTTGATGGATTGGCGATCGAAACTCCCACGGGGATAGCAGACCCGGTAGTTCAGGTCACGCCCGGCTTCCACCTGAAAGCGCGGCAATATGGACACCACATCGCGGTAGGCTTCGATCGCTGAAAGAGAAATATTCGCACCCGAGCGATTCTTCGAGAGAAACTCGAACAGCGAAGTATCGCCCAAATCCTCCTCAAGATAGGCGCCTTGATCCAGGTCCTCGGCATAAATCTCGGGTACCGGCAGGCCATGCCGGCGGAAGTGCCGCGAAAACTCAAGGAACGCGGCATTCTCCTCGCGGACTCCGTAGAGAATGCCAATCGCGCTGAGGGTTCCGGCAGTGAGCCGAATAATCCTGCGTCCCGAGCCGCCCAGCTCGCCCTGCACGGGCAGCACGCGCTCGACAGGCAAGTGGAAATGCTGCTTGAAGAGTTGTTGGAGAACTTCCATGGGCGGATTTCGGCACCTTCAGTGCCTCATCCCCCACAAAGATAACATCGGTCCTGTTTATGAGTTGACTTCCAAACGGTCCGCTTCTTCCGTAATGCGTTTCCAGGCCCGCCGCACGTGTTTTGCCTGCGTGTTTGTCTGGCCTACGCAGAGCCGAAGCGTGAGCTTGCCATTCAGCTTGGTGTGGGTGAGGAACAAGTCCCCGCTGCCGTTCAGGCGATCCATGATTGCCTGGTTGGCGGGGTCTCCGGCCTTGTGGCGGAAGCAGACCAGATTCAGCGGCACCGGGGCCGCGACTTCAAAGCGGGCGTCCTGGTGGACCCAACCGGCGAACTCCTGCGCCAGCTTCACATGCTGACGAATGTGGTGCTGCAGGCCTTCCACTCCGTAGTGTCGGATCACGAACCACAGCTTCAGGGAGCGGAAACGCCGGCCGAGCTGAATGTGCCAGTCGCGATAGTCAATCACCGCGCCCGATTCCGTAGCCTGGTTGCGGAGGTACTCGGGCAGGATGCTGAGTGTTTGAATGAGCGCCTTGCGGTCGGCCACCCAGAAGCAGTTGCAGTCAAAGTTCGTGAACATCCATTTGTGCGGGTTGAAGTTGTAACTGTCGGCCAGCTCAACGCCGGCCTGCAAATGGCGAAATTCCGGGCACAGAGCGGCCGTGCCTGACATGGCCGCATCCACGTGCAGCCAGAGCTTGTGACCCCGGCAGATTTCCCCGATGGCGCCGACCGGATCCATGGCGTTGGAGGAGGTCGTTCCCACCGTGGCGCAGACAAAGCAGGGCAGCAGTCCCGCTTGCAGATCACCTTCGATTTGACGGGCAAGCGCATCCGGGCGCATGGCGAAATTCTCGTCGACCTCGATCAGCCGAAGATTGTCTCGGCCAATGCCGGCGATCATAGCGGCCTTCTCAAGAGACGAGTGCGTCTGGGAGGAAGCGTAGGCGACGATCCGGCCGTCCACTCCTTTGTGGTTGCTTCTGTAGTTTGTGGCGCGCTCCCGAGCCGCCAGCAGAGCGCAAAGCGCGGCGCTGGAAGCGGTATCTTGAATCACCCCGCCGCCCCTACTTGACGACAAGAAGCTCTCCGGCAGACCGAGCATGGCGACGAGCCAATCCAGCACGTGGGTCTCCAGTTCGGTGCACGCGGGGCTGGTTGACCAAAGCATCCCCTGCACGCCCAGCCCGGAAGAAAGCAGATCCCCCAGGATTCCCGGTCCGGAAGCATTGCACGGAAAGTATGCAAAGAAATTTGGAGACTGCCAGTGGGTTACGCCCGGAAGAATCAACTTTTCGACGTCCTTCAGCAACAAATCGAAGGGTTCGCCTCGCGCGGGAGGTTCAGCCGGCAGGGAGGCGCGAATCTGGCCCGGTTTTACTTGAGAGAGCACCGGAAACGACTCGATGCGCGAGTGATAGTCGGCGATCCAGTCAACGACGGCGTGGCCGCAGCGGCGGAATTCGTCGGGAGTCATGTGGAAGGTTTTTTCGGCAGACACGTTGTTCTACCTCGGAGATTATGAACAGCAGATCGTATCAAAGCGAAGTCAGATAGAAAAAAGTCCACACGGATGTCAAAGAAGGACAGGCACAAAGGCGGCCGGTTAGGGCCGTCCAAAATAGAGGCGCGTCGTGTAGTCGAAGGCGATTCGGCCTTGAACCGCATGTGCGTCAAAAATGCGCCGTAGTTCGCGCAGCATGGGGCCGTGGCGGGAATGTTCCGGCCCCGGGGCATAAGAGGACGATAACAGCCGGCCTTCCAGGCCTTCGTAATCGAACTCCTGCCGCAGGAAAAACACTCGCGATTGAAACGGAGCCGGATCGAAGAACTGGTTTACCGCGGATGTGGTGCGCTCGTGGCGAACCTCCTCATAGTCGGTGCCGTAGCTTAACAGCATATTCTCGTAATCGCGCAGGAACGGGGAGGAATCGGTCACTCGCTCGTTCCATACCAAGGCCAGCCATCCGCCCGGCCTGAGAATGCGCATGAATTCCCGGCGGGCGGCTTCGCGATCGAACCAATGCGCAGCCTGGGCGGCGGTCACGAAATCGACGCTCTGACCTTGTAAGGTTGTCGCCTCGGCGGTTCCTGCGATGCTGGAGAAGCGGGAAAACTCTGCCAAAAGGCGCTCTCCAGCCCGCCGCATATCCGGGTTCGGTTCGACGCCGAAGACATAATTGCCATTTTCAAGGAACATCCGAGTCCAAAGGCCAGTCCCGCTGGCGATATCAGCGACAATCTGAACCCCGGTGAGTCCGCACTCGCTTTTTAACGCTTGCAAGGCCTCCGCCGGATATCCAGGCCGGTAGCGGACATAGTTCTCCACGCGGCTGGAGAAGCGCGTGGTGGCATTGGAAGCCGGCATCGCTGCAGGGTAGCAAGATATTTCAACTTGTCAGAACTCCATTCTAAAGGCAGCATGGATGAGTTGTCCCTCCCCGCCCGTGCTTCCTGAGCCATCTGTCCGGTCCGATTTCCGGGAAGCAGGCACGCGCCGGTAACCTGTTCTCTGCCGCAAGTGCGATACCATTCTTACTGGGCCATGCGAGTCGTCATCAAAGTCGGCACCAGTCTCATCGCTCCGGGTGGGCAAATTGACGCCAACCTCCTGCGCGCGATGGTGGATCAGTTCGACCTCACTAAGAATGAATACTTGATCGTGACTTCTGGAGCCATCGCGGCTGGCATGTCGGGATTGGCATTGTCCAAACGACCTGACGATGTGCCGCTCATGCAGGCGTGCGCGGCCGTGGGGCAGAGCAGGCTGATGCACACGTACGAGAGACTGTTCTTTGGCAAGAAAACGGTCGCGCAACTCCTGCTCTCCAGCGACGATTTCACCTCGCCGGTGCGCTATCGCAACCTGCAGAATGCGCTGGCAGAGTTGCTGGCGCTGGGCGTCGTCCCGATCGTGAATGAAAACGATAGTGTTTCGGTCCGCGAATTGGTCGGTGCTTTTGGAGACAATGACGAACTCAGCGCGCTTCTGGCAACCGCGGTGAAAGCCGACTGGCTCTTGTTGCTCACCGATGTCGACGGCTTTTACATACCCAATGGACGAAAGAAGCCCAGACTGGTGCGGATCGTGCGGAAACTGACTCCTGCGCTGGAAGCGCAATGCAACGGCAAGAGCAAACTGGGGCGCGGTGGAATGATTTCGAAGCTGCGGGCGGCGAAACTGGCCAGCGAAGCCGGAGTGCATGTGGCCATCATTAACGGGCGGCGTCCACATTCCATTACTCACGGGATGGAAGGCAAGACAGGGACATATTTTCCTCCGCGGAAGGTGAGGACATAGTGGCTACCATTTTTACCATTACGGCCTCTACCCAGGAGAAGCTGCTGCGGGCGCGCTCCGCGGCGGCGAAACTTGCGCAGCTTTCGACCACTGAGAAGAATAGTCTTTTGTTGGCGATGGCGGAAGTGATAGAGGCGAACGCGGAAGGAATCCTGGAAGCGAACCGGCAGGATCTGCAAACATCCGGTCTGGAGGGGGCCATGCGCGACCGCCTCCTGCTCACGCCTTCGCGAATTTCCGACATGGCAAGAGGTGTTCGCGAAGTCGCGGCGTTACCCGATCCGATTGGCGAAACACTGGCGGAGTGGACGCGGCCCAACGGTTTACACATCCGCAAAGTCAGAGTTCCGCTGGGAGTGGTGGGAATCATTTACGAATCGCGGCCCAACGTCACCGCCGATGCCGCCGTGCTGACGCTTAAGACAGGCAACTCCGTCGTACTGCGCGGCGGCAAAGAAGCCGCGCAAAGCAATCACCGACTGGTGGAAATTCTCGCCGGCGTGCACGGCATTCCGGCAGGGGCTATCGAACTGCTCGACTCAAGCGACCGGCAATCCGTACAGGAACTGATCAAAGCGCGCGGGTTGGTGGATGTGATCATCCCGCGCGGCGGCGCAGGCCTGATCACATACGTTACCGAGAACTCCGTGGTTCCGGTGATCGAAACGGGAGCAGGGAATTGCCACATCTTCGTCGACGAATCCGCGGATTTCGATATGGCCGACCGGATTGTCATCAACGCCAAGACCCAGCGGCCGTCAGTGTGCAACGCGGCGGAGAAACTGTTGGTGCATCAGCGAGTGGCGGCAGAATATGTTCCGCGCATCGCCAAGAAACTGATCGAAGCCGGCGTCGAAGTTCGCGGCGATGAAAGATCGCGTGATCTGGCAAAAGGCCAGGAGGTCGTGGCCGCCCAAGAACAAGACTGGTATGAAGAATATCTCCGGCTCTGCATGGCGGTTCGCGTAGTCACCGATGTGGAGGAAGCCATCGCCCACATCAACCGATATTCCACCCGACATTCCGATTCGATCGTCACGCGCGATGAGGTGAACGCCCGAAAATTCCTCCGCGCGGTAGATTCGGCCGCTGTGTATTGGAATGCCTCCACCCGTTTCACCGACGGCAGCGAATTCGGCTTCGGTGCCGAGATGGGCGTCAGCACCCAAAAACTCCACTGCCGCGGTCCGTTCGCCTTAGCGGAACTTACTTCCTCGAAGTACGAAATTGTGGGAACGGGACAGGTACGGTAAGACCTACGACTTCTATCGCCAGACAGGAACGCCCATCACATCGAAGTGATGGTCGTAGGTCCATACTTGCAAGCCCAGACGCATGGCCATCGCGGCGAGAGTGGCGTCAACAAGGGTAATGGATTGATCGGGGAACGCCCGGACCCGGTCGATGGCTCGCCGGTAATCTGCTGGAGCCGGACTAATGAACACGGAGGATTCCACCTGCGAAAGCCAGTTCAACGCGGCATTCCGGCCCATTCGGATCAGAATGAGCGTGTAAGCTTCCAGCAGGATTGGGTGGGCAAAGAGAACCTCCCGCCGGTCACGAGTCAACGCGTGCATCTCCTCCAAGGCACGTTCATGATGCGCGTCGCTTTTGTCGGCGATTGCGTACAGCAGTGTGGAGTCGGCGAGGACAGCGCGCCTCACTTTCTAACCCCGGCGAGATGGAGGTCGTGATTTTCGCTCACATCGCTGCGCCCGCTGTTGCCAAGGGGAGTCAGCTTAAGCGGCCGGTACTTTCGGAGAAATCCGCGCTCGGTCAAGTACTCGCGCAACGCGGCCTGCACGATCGCGGTGAGCGAAGGTGGCGTTTCCTGAGCAAGGCGGTACTCCTCGACCGCGTTTGCCAGATCATCCGGGAATGTCATGGTGGCTCGCTTCATGAATTGAATTGTAGCACCAGTTGGTGCGATTGGTGAAATAAGTGCATAAGACGAATACAAGGCGAATCCAATGACGCACATCCACAGCATGTGCTAACTTCTCAACTTCTCTATTTTTCATCATCCGGGTCCCAATGAAGCTCATCTCGGCAGCGCTGCTTTCTTGCATTCTCCTGTTATCTGGAGCTGGAACGACCGGAGGAAACGTGCCGGCCGCCTCCCGCGCCGTGTCCGCTATCTTTGGTTTTCATGATTCAGCCGGGGAAAGCGCTCTGGAGGACCGTTTCCTCGCGGTCCCCGACCCCAAACTGGCGGAAGAGCATCTGCGTATCCTCACTCAGGCTCCGCATATGGCTGGAACTCCTGAGGACAAAGCCACCGCCGACTACGTGGCGCAGAAATTCCGCGAAGCGGGCCTCGACACGGAGATTGTCGAATACAAAGCCTGGTTCAACTATCCCTCGCAAATCAGCGTGGATATCACCGCCCCGCCCGGAGTGGTCATGCACGGTCCGACGCGCGAGCATGTCGAGGGCGACCCCTACGAGAATGACTCTCGCATCGTCATGCCATTCAGCAGCATGTCAGCCTCTGGCGATGTGAATGCGGAAGTCGTCTATGCCAACTACGGTACGCCGGAAGACTTCGACAAGCTGGAAAAAATGAACATCGACGTGCGGGGGAAGATCGTGCTGGCGCGGTATGGGCAGAACTTTCGCGGCGTGAAGGTCTTTCTTGCGCAACAACATGGGGCGGCCGGCGTGATTCTATATTCCGACCCCTACGATGATGGTTGGCGGCGGGGCGACCCATACCCTGCGGGTCCGTGGCGGCCTGAAACCGGCGTGCAACGCGGTTCGGTGGGCTATATGTTCGAGTTTCCGGGCGATCCAACCACTCCCGGAATTGCCTCCGTTCCCTCGCTGCCTGCCAATGAGCGTACACCACCCGGTGAATCGGCGCAGCTGCCGAAGATTCCAGTCACTCCTCTCTCGTACCATGACGCCTCGCCGATCTTGCAGCATCTGGGCGGGCCGGAGTCGCCTCGCGAATGGCAGGGAGCACTGCCTTTTACTTACCACCTCGGTCCCGGGCCGGTGAAGGTGAGCCTGCACCTCACGCAGGACTATCAGTTTCGCACTCTTTGGGACGTCATCGGCCGCGTGCGCGGCTCCGAGCTACCGGAGGAATGGGTGGTAGCCGGCAATCATCGCGATGCCTGGGTTTATGGCGCCGTCGATCCGAACAGCGGCACGGCGGCCATGCTTGAGGCGGTGCACGGCATTGGCGAGTTGCTGAAGTCAGGATGGAAGCCGAAGCGTACGCTCGTCTTCGCCAGTTGGGACGGCGAAGAAGAAGGTCTGATGGGTTCGACCGAGTGGGGAGAGCAGCAGGAATCTGAGCTTGAGAAGTCGCCGGCGTATTTCAACATGGATGTCGCGGTGTCAGGACCGAAATTTGGGGCCTCTGCCGTTCCCTGCCTGAAGCAGTTCGTGCGCGACATAGCGAAGGCCGTGCCCGGTGCGAAGGGCGGAACCGTCTATGAGGCCTGGCAGAACTCTGCGCAGTCCAAAGAAGCCGCTATGCAGGAAACGACAACGATCAACTATCGTCCTCCGGCTGCCCAGGTGAAGCCCGATGTGCCGGTCGGCGATCTGGGCAGCGGCTCCGACTACACGGTCTTTCTGCAACATCTTGGTGTGCCATCGACCGATATCGGCTCAACCGGGCCGTATGGCGTCTACCATTCGGCATTTGACGATTTCACCTGGTTCCGGAAGTTCGCCGATCCCGACTTTGTGTACGAGCAGCAGATGGCTCGCGTCTATGGTCTGGAAGCCTTACGCATGGCCGATACCGACGTGCTTCCCTACGACTACCAGGAGTACGGCAAGGAAGTGAGCGTGTATCTGGATGCGGCCAGAACGCGATCGCAGGAAAAGTTTGGCGACCGTGTGATCGATTTCAGTGCCGCGACGGCCGCTGCCAGGCGTTTCGAGCAAGCCGGAGCGAAAATTCTGGCCAAGGAAAACAGCCCGCCGGGTAATCCCGCACGGCTCAATCAGGCGCTGCTGAGCGCCGAGCGGGCTCTGCTCACGCCGGGCGGATTGCCGCATCGCCCCTGGTACCGGCACGCGATCTATGCCCCGGGAGAATACACCGGGTACGCAGCGGTGGTGATTCCCGGAGTGAATGAGGCTCTCGACCGAGGAGACGCAGCGCAAGCTCGACAGCAATTAGAGATTCTGGCGGCCGCCCTCGAACGGGCCGCAAAAGCCTTAGAAAGTTATCGATAGGTGATATAAGACAGCTCCGATAGATGAACTCCGCTTACGCCCTCGGACACTTCCTGCGCACGCTGCCGGATTCGGCGGTGGCGACGTTTCTAGCCCTGTTTCCGATTGTCGATCCCTTCGGCGGTATCCCGGTCTTTTTCAGCCTCACTTCTTCCTGGAGCCCTCATGACCGCAACCGCACGGCCCTCAAGACCTCGCTTTATGTTTTTGCAATCCTCGTCGTTTTTCTCTTCTTCGGACGATTTGTTCTTTATTTCTTCGGGATCTCGCTACCCGTTCTGAAAATTGCCGGCGGCCTCATTGTGGCCAACACCGCCTGGGGCATGGTCACTTCTACCTCCCGCATTACGCCGGCAGAAAGCCACGAAGCCAGCACGAAAGAAGATATTTCCCTGACCCCGTTGGCCATGCCTCTGCTCTCCGGCCCCGGAGCGATTGGCGTGGTTATGGCTCTGGCAGCGCATGTCGATAACGCCGCGGGGTATATCGGAATGGTGATTGGCATCGCGGTCGTCGCTTTGTCGGTGTATCTGTTTCTCTGTATGGGCGGGCCGCTGGTCAAGCGGCTCGGACCAAGCGCGGTCGGCGCCTTGAACCGCATCTTCGGATTCCTGATTCTCGCCATCGCCGTGCAGTTGGTTTGGGACGGCGTCGCCGATTTTAAGGGGTGAACCTCCAGATACATGCAGGCCTTTGGGTGCATCGCGAAAAGCGCGGAGACCAGCGGCAACCACAAGGGTGAATACTATACTGAAACTGTGAAACTGGGGACAGACGGAACATTCCCCATTTTTCCATCTACGCCACAACGGCAAATCCATCCTGTCGGCAGTCACTTGCAGCCTTCTTCGGCCGCCCGGGTCTGCCCGGAGCCAATGGCCGAAGAGCAGATCGTTCCAGCAGCTCAACGAACTCTTCCGATCCCAGCGGTCGCCCGCTGTGAGTATATTGGCGAAGCGTGGTGACCTCAACTTCCTCCGTCCCCTCGGCTAGATGCTGACGCCACTGTTCGGGGCGCCATCGTCGGCCAAATCGCTCGGTTTCCAGCAACGCGTTGAGGCCGCCCCCGCAGTGCGCCACCGCGCTCGACCAGCGCCACAGCTCCGCCGACGCCACCATGGCCGCCCGCACCGGATTCAGTTCCACATAGCGCAGCGCGGCCCACAAGTGCGGCTCGTCCAAGGGGCAAGAATAGAACCGCCCTTGCCAAACGTGCCCGCTCGATGAGGCGCGCGCGTTCCAATAGGCCGCATAGCGGCCATGCACCGACCTCAGGGTGTGCGACAACGCCTCGCAGGTGCCAGGAACTACGATTAAATGCACGTGATTGGACATCAGGCAATAGCCCAGCACACTCAGCCGATAAAGCCCGGCATATTGTCGCAGCAGGGCCAGGTAGGTGATACGGTCAGCGTCCTCGGCGAAAATCTGCTGCCGGGTGTTTCCCCGCTGCGTGACATGGTGAGGCACGTCCGGCATGACCACCCGCGCAAACCGAGCCATGCGGAAGAACTTAGCAGAACCGTCGGGACTTGCCGCGTGCTTCTGGGAAAATTCTGGTTAAGCCATCCCGCGAATTCCCAGATTGGGCGCAAAAAACGGGGAATGTTCCGTCTGTCCCCAATTTCCTACAATTTCCTGGCATCGCTCCTTACTTTAACGTCACCAGCCTCTCCACCAGCTCCGAATAATCCTTTTTCTCGATCCCGTGCACCTGCTTGTTGTACTCATCCACTTTCGACGAGTAATTCATCGAGCAGAATTTCGGGCCGCACATGGAGCAGAAGGCGGCTTCTTTGTAGAAGTCGTCGGGCAGGGTTTCGTCGTGCATGGCGCGCGCGGTTTCGGGGTCGAGCGAGAGCGCGAACTGCTTTTCCCAGTCGAATTTGTAGCGCGCGTAGCTGAGCGCGTCGTCGCGGTCGCGGGCTCCGGGGCGTCCGCGGGCGATATCGGCCGCGTGCGCGGAAATCTTGTAGGCGATGATGCCGTCTTTCACGTCTTTTTCGTTTGGTAAACCTAGATGCTCTTTCGGCGTGACGTAGCACAGCATGGCCGCGCCATACCATCCGATCATGGCCGCGCCGATGGCGCTTGTGATGTGGTCATAGCCCGGCGCGATATCCGTGACTAGAGGCCCGAGTGTGTAGAACGGCGCCTCGTAACAGTATTCGACCTCTTTCTCGACCTGCTCCTTGATCTTATCCATGGAGACGTGTCCGGGGCCTTCGATCATGACCTGCACATCGTGCTGCCAGGCTTTTTTCGTCAACTCGCCCAGCGTGCGGAGCTCGGCGAACTGCGCTTCGTCGCTGGCATCGGCGACGCAGCCGGGGCGAAGGCCGTCGCCTAACGAAAAGCTGACGTCATACTTCTTGAAAATCTTGCAGATATCGTCGAAGCGGTCATAAAGAAAATTCTGTTTATGGTTGTAGGCCATCCACTGGGCGAGAATCGCGCCGCCGCGACTCACAATTCCCGTGATGCGCTTGGAAATGAGCGGCAGATATTGAATCAACACGCCGGCGTGGATGGTCATGTAGTCGACGCCTTGCGCGGCTTGCTCTTCAATGACTTCGAGCATGACTTCGGCGTTCAAGTCTTCCACGCGCTTTACGCGCGCGATGGCCTCATAAATCGGCACCGTGCCGATCGGCACGGGCGAGTGCCGCAGGATTGCTTCGCGAATCTCGTGAATGTTGCCGCCGGTGGAGAGATCCATCACAGTATCTGCGCCGTAATGAACAGCGGTGTGCAACTTCTTCAATTCTTCGTTGATCTCTGACGTGACCGCCGAATTTCCGATATTCGCATTGATCTTGCACAGCGAAGCCACGCCAATCGCCATCGGCTCAAGCTCCGGATGGTTGATATTTGCGGGAATGATCATGCGGCCACGGGCAACCTCATCACGCACCGTTTCGGGCGAAAGTTTCTCGCGGTGCGCGACATAGCCCATTTCCTCTGTAATCACGCCCTGGCGGGCATAGTGCATCTGTGAGAAGTTGCCATCGCTGTTTTCACGTTTGCGTTGCGCGATCCACTCCGCGCGCGGCTTGGGAACGCTGTAGCCGTTGCCATTGCCGTAATCATTCGGGGAACTCATGAGTGAGCAAACCTCAAGGAAGGATTTCTCGTGAAGAATCAATTATACGCGTGGCTGGACGAGAGAGGACCCGATTGAACTGGTAGGCGCGCCCCGGAGAAGATGCCCCGGGGCACACAACATGTCTGCGACGGCGCTAGCGCAGGGGCAAAGAAACCGCTCCCTGCATTTGCTCGGCGCACTCGATCGAGGTGCAACCTCCGGGGCCCTGCGTGCGAATATTGCCAACCGCGTTCTTGATATGAATCGCGGTCATGGCCAGCGGATAGGCCCACCACAGTTTGCGAATGACGCGGTCCCCGGGCAGCCAGGAATGAGATTTTTTCATTTCGTAAGCGACAAGAAATTCGCTGCCGAACACGGCCAGATTCTTCGGAATCAGACGCTGATTATGCGGCACGCTCGTGACCCAGGGAGCTCCGGCTGCATATTCATGCTCAATCACCAACTTGCGAGTGGTGAAGCGGAAGCTCTCGGCGCCGCCCAGGCCGCCCATGACAAGGAAAAATTTCTTGTCAAAGACTTTTTCTGGAATGCGCGCGGAAGGTGAGGCGGCCGGTTGGACTGGCTGCAAGGGCGCGGCAGGAAGCGTGTCGGCAGTGATCTTTTTGAAATCCGATCTTTGGGCGGCGAGCGGGGTCACCAGCAGCAACACCAGCATAAGCAATCGGACTCCGAGAAACATCGGTCTCCTTAAAAAATGGATTGAGAGCGGCGATGCATGAGGGAGACTCCGCCGCCTGACTGTGCCCCGGGGAACGCGCAGTTGTCAAAGAGCAAGCGCTGGCCCAAGTCCGAAACACGTTTCTCTACGAAACGCGCTTGTTTGCCAGCTCACCGAAACAGCACATTCTGTGAAAGGTGAAAACAATTTCGCTGTGGGTATGTCTAATGTTTCCAATCCGCTTTTTAATGAGAACGCTCGGTTTGTCCTTGTCAGGCAGGTGCAATGCGGCCTAGGATTTCTTGTTTGTCTTGCGACAGCGCTTGAAACCGACAGCTTCTCAATGAGGAGATGACCCCCATGCGTGTGTTCCGTGTTTTCGCCGTGCTGTTATCTCTCGCGTTCTTACTGGCCCCGGGCAGCTTCGCTCAATCGGACTCGGTCAAACCGGGACCAGCCTTCAGTCTTGACAACATCGATAAGAGCGTCGATCCCTGTGTCGACTTCTATCAGTATGCTTGCGGCAACTGGATCAAGAACGCGGAGATACCGGCAGACCGCTCATCGTGGGGCAGCTTCGCCGAGCTCGATGAACGCAATCTGCAAATTGAACGCGGCATTCTGGAGAAGGCGGCCGCGGGCGGCCCCGGACGTAACGCCATCGATCAGAAGATCGGCGATCTCTTCGGCTCGTGCATGGACGAAAAAGCCGTCGACGCAAAAGGAATCGCGCCGCTCCAGCCGGAACTCGACCGCATCGCCTCAGTTGGCAGCCAGGCTGCGCTGATCGAAGAGCTGGCGCGCTTACACCTGATTGGAGCAGATGCCTTGTTCAACTTTTATTCCAACTCCGACCTGCACAACGCCGACGAGGTCATTGCATATATCGATCAGGGAGGTTTGTCGCTGCCCGACCGCGATTACTACATCAAGGACGATGCCGACAAGGTCGAGGCGAGAAAGCATCTGGTGGAATACGCCACGCAGTTATTTGCTCTGGCAGGCCAGTCGCCGCAGCAGGCCGCCGATTCAGCACAAACCGTTCTGCTGGTGGAGACTCAGCTCGCGGCTGACTCGATGGACAGAACCAGACGCCGCGATCCCAGAAACCGTGATCACAAAATGACTCGCGCGGAGGCCGAGGCGATCGCGCCGAACTTCTATCTGAGCCGCTATTTCGCTGGCGTTGGCGCTCCTTCCTTCACGGAAATCAACGTCAGCAACCCGGACTTCTTCCGTCAGGTAAACGGCGTATTGGCCGCCTTACCGCTCGATTCCCTCAAGACCTATGCCACCTGGCATCTGTTACGGGCGTCGGCGCCCTGGCTCTCCCAGCCGTTTGTCGAGGCCAACTTCAAGATGCGGCAGGCCCTCACCGGCCAGAAGGAGCTCGAGCCGCGCTGGAAGCGGTGTGTCAACGCAGTCGACGACGAGCTCGGCGAAGCCCTCGGGCAGCGTTATGTTGAGCTCACCTTCGGTCCGGAGAGCAAGCAGCGCATGCTCAAAATGGTGGACGCTCTCGAGAAGTCTCTGAGCCAGGATATTCAGAGTCTTGACTGGATGAGCCCAGAGACCAAAAAGCAGGCGCAAATCAAGCTGGAAGCCATTCGCAACAAAATCGGCTATCCCGCCGTGTGGCGCGACTACAGCTCGGTACTCATCAAGCCGGATGACCTGCTGGGCAATGTTGAGCGGGCCGAAGAGTTCGAGGCCAAGCGGCAGATCGCCAAGATCGACAAGCCGCTGGACCGCAACGAATGGGGCATGACTCCACCGACAGTAAACGCCTACTACAACGGCTCCTACAACGAGATCGTGTTTCCTGCCGGCATTCTGCAGCCGCCGTTTTTCGACAAGAGCATGGATGACGCGGTGAACTTCGGCGGCATCGGTCTGGTCATTGGCCACGAACTTACACACGGCTTCGACGACCAGGGGCGCAAGTTCGATCCGCAGGGCAATCTACGCGATTGGTGGACGGCGCAGGATGGCAAGGAATTTGAAAAGCGAGCCAGCTGCATCGCGGACGAGTATTCCAATTTCGTGGCAGTGGACAACCTGAAGCTGAACGGCCGCCTGACCCTGGGCGAAAATACTGCGGACAATGGCGGGGCTCGCATCGCCCTGATGGCCCTCGAGCGCATGATCGCTGACGACAAGTCCGGCCAGGAAGATCAGAAGATCGATGGCTACACGCCCGAACAGCGCTTCTTCTTGGGATTCGGCCGGGTGTGGTGCCAGAAATTACGCCCTGAGCTGCTGCGCATGCTGGTCACCACCAATCCGCACTCACCGGGGAAGTATCGCGTAAACGGAGTGGTGCAGAACATGCCGGAGTTTCAAAGGGCTTGGGGCTGCAAGGCAGGACAGCCTATGGTGTCGGAAAATGCCTGCCACGTTTGGTGAAGTTTCAAGCGAGGAGATCGATCGTGCTTTGCTGAACCTGCTCGGCGGCCTTGACTGTGCTGAGGTCGATGGAAAATTGAGTCTGCGCCGCTATGAGTTCGAGGATGTTTGTGCTGAGGTCTAGAGTATCGAGGTTCGCGCTGCCCGAAGTTCCAGTCGCCGAGTCTACCAAGCTGGAGGCGGCCGCATCCAGCTGAGTTTCGGATTGCGACAATCCCTGCAGCGCAATGCTAGCGACATCCATGTGTGAGTGATCGGCGGGAGCGGCTACCGGCTTTAGCTCCAGCGTAACCCAGCGGAAGGTCGCGGGGGTAACCGCGCTAATTACCGCGGCTGGTTCCAAGGCCGCACTCGAGGCCACCAGCGGGGCACGTTGCGGCAATACTCCTCGTAGTCTGCTCCGAACTTCGCGCGCAGGGTAGGCTCTTCGTAGAAGACCACAAAGAGATGAACGCCAAGCACTACGGACGCTGCGAAAGCGATCAAAATAGGGTTCGCATGGCCGAAGATAACCCAAAGCCCAATCCATCCCGCGAAGAAGCCGACGTACATGGGATTCCGCACATAGCGGTAGAAACCCACGACCACCAATCGTTGCGGGGGAGCGATGGGTGCGGGTGTTCCGCGTCCGGTCCAGCCGAAATCCCACATGCAGCGGAGGGCGACAGCGAAACCCAGCGCCGAAGGGATCGCCGCCAGCAGCCGCCAGCGCGCCGTTCCTGACAAATTCACATTGAAGCTCAGCCAGCGCGGCAGCAGCCAGAACCACAGGCCCAGAAACAGGAAGCCGACTGCCAGCGAAACGAGGGCGGTTAACCAGGAATAACGGCCGCCCTCTGACCGGCTCGGCGAAGCCGGATCGTTTGCCATCGGAAACTCCTCGCCGGCGGAAAGTCGAGGCCGAACTCCTGTGGGAGCTACGCGCGCTAATGTTTGACCGGCGTCTTGAAGCCCTTGCGCCGCTGCTCGCTGTAGCGGTGCAGCGCGTCGAAAATGATGGGGTGCGCTTCTCCCGCAGGCCGTATTTCGTCCACTTCAACCGCCTTGCCCTCCAGTTGCTTGTAATCCTGAAAGAATCTTCGCAGCATAAGCATGCGGTGGGTTGGCATCTCCGAAGCTTCGCGGTACGAGTTGAACTCCGGATCCTCGGTGGCGACGGCGATGATTTTATGGTCTTTCTTGCCTGAATCGATCATGGTCATGAGTCCGATGGCGCGCGCGTGAATGATGGTGAGCGGCACTACCGCCTCCTGGCAGAGGACCAGAACGTCGAGCGGATCCTCATCTTCGGCCAGCGTTTGCGGGACGAAGCCGTAGTTGGCCGGATAGTAAACCGCGGAGTAGAGCATGCGATCCAGCTTGATCAGACCGCTGGCTTTGTCCAATTCGTACTTCACGCTGGAGCCGAAGGGAATCTCGATGACGCAGTCGAATTCCTGCGGAAGTTTGTCGCCGGGAGTTACGTCGTGCCAGGGATGGATCATGATGTGCGAACCACTCACATTCTAGCCGAGATCATTGATTGAAGAGACCATGAGGCTTGAGCGGACTCATCGCAGAAACGGGAAAACGGCTCCATGCCCACGTCCCTGCAGAATCTTGATTCCGGTTGCTATGACGCGTAGAGTTCTGAAGGTGGGGTTGATTCTATGTCGAGCCAGGCAAAGACTTACTTGAAATTCGGAGCAGCCACCGGCGTCATTCTCCTGCTGATGGGCTATCTCGCCTACACAGGTGTGCAAGACAGCAAGAGCTACTATGTCACGATTAAAGAGCTGCACGCGATGGGCAATGGCGCCTACACCAAGCGGCTGCGGGTGGCGGGCAATGTTCAACCGGGATCGATCAAGCGTGATGGAACCCATGTGCAGTTCGTTCTGGTCGAACAGGACCAGAAGCTTCAAGTGGACTACACCGGCACGGAGGCTCCCCCGGATACATTCAAAGACGACTCTCAGGCCCTGGCTGACGGCAGCTTTGGCCACGACGGCGTGTTTCATGCCAAGGCACTGCAGGCCAAGTGCGCTTCGAAGTATGCGCCAAAGCAAAATGGCGCGCCCGGCAGCACTCCCGCCAACTCAGCCGAGCCTGCGAAGAGCATGACGTAGGCGAACGGTTTCAGCGGGCCCCAGTCTTCAGTCTTTGACCACTTAGGTCTTTTTCAGCCTGCCTGCGTGAGCTATGCCAGCATATAGATCTCCCGCGATTGTTAATTTTTTTCCACAGCGATAGCCCGAAAGGTGTAAGTTCTCGCCAAAAAGGGCGATTGACGGCCCTCCTGACGAGGGTTAGTTTTCTCCGCGAGTTCGTTTGCGGAGAACTCCGGGCCTAAGCACTTTCCAACAAAAATTCTTGAGGAGGATGTGTTATGCATTTCGATGTCAGTCTTGGACGTGTGTCTACCCGGCTCCTATTGCTCGCAGCGTTGGTTTCTGTTCTCTCCCTGGGCGCTTTCGGCTCAACCGTAGCGGTGGGCACGTGCACGAACCTACCCTTCTACTCTACGATTCAGCTGGCGGTGAATTCGGTTCCAGCCGGGTCGACAATCAAGGTTTGCCCCGGAACTTACCCTGAGCAAGTGATGATTACCAAGAAGCTGACTCTGACCGGCGTCGTTGCGGGCACGATGGATGCCGCCGTGATCGTGCCACCGGCGGGAGGTCTGCTTCAGAACGGCTCTGACATCTTCGGCAACCCGGTGGCCGCTCAAATCTTCGTAGCCAGCACGAGCGGCGGCGTTACCATTTCACATCTCACCGTGGACGGTACCGGGAACGATGTGGCCAGTTGCGGCCTCACGCTCGAAGGCATTTACTTTCAAAACACGCCTGGAACGATTACCAATAATGTAGTGCGAAACCAATATCAGACCGATTACGCGGATTACGGAGGTTGCCAGAATGGCCTGGCCATCAACGTCGAGAGCCTGACCCCCAACGCGGTAACTGTCTCCTTCAATTCCGTGCGGAGTTACCAGAAAAATGGAATTACGGCCACTGGCGCGGCTACGGGTCCGGGTTCGAGCGGGCCAGTGGTCACCATCAGCAGCAACTACATTGTGGGCCTGGGCGCAACGGCGAGGAACTGGCAGGGATTCTATCTGAATGAAATAAACGCGGCAGAAAACGGCGTTCAGGTGGGTTTTGGAGCCACGGGCAAGGTCATGGCGAACGTTGTGAACGACAATATCTGGGGAACCGACACCAGCAGCGACACGGGAGACGCGGCCAGCGGTATTCTCATTTTCGCTTCGGACGCAGTCATGGTGTCCGGAAACGAGGTGGGGAGCGCGCAGTTCGGCATCGTTGCTGACACCGACACCTACAACCTTTGTGACGGGGCCTCCTGCGGTCCCGCTGACAACAACATCATCACTAGCAACAAGGTGGCTGGAACGCAACTGTTCGACGGAATCGACTTGTGCGGAAATTCCAACACCGCACATGCCAATAGCGTGTACGGCAGCAGCGAATCCGGGGTGCACATCGATTCGACCTGCGGCACCGGCAATAACAATACCGTAACCAACAACACCATCAACGAAGCTTGCGCGGGAATTCTGCTCGGGTCTGGTTCGGGCAACACGACTACGCCTGACACATTCAACAACGTGACAAACACCACGCTCGGTGGGGATGTCTGCCCCGCGACAATGGGTGATGTTGCGAAGGCGGCAGGCCAGTCAAAGAGACATCTGGCACTGCGGCCATCGCCTTACAAATCAGGAAAGTGAACACTCGGTAGCCAGAAACGATGAAGGTGCTGGACTCAGCGGGTCTGCACCTTCATCGCCCCTCACCCCGAATCCCACCAATCATATCGGTTTCTTCAAACGCCACTTTGCAAATCTAGGGGCAAATGCATAGAGTCGCTATCGTAGCGTTATCCCTTATTCTGCCGCTATACTTTGCGACTCGTGACCGGTCTCCCCATTCCGTCCCGACTTCCTATCGTTTCGGTTAGCAACCTCATCAAGCAGTTTGGACGCTTTGCGGCTCTCCGCGGCGTAACCGCAGAGTTTACCGCGGGCAAGCTTTACGCCATTCTGGGGGACAACGGAGCAGGGAAGACAACTCTGCTGCGCACACTGGCCGGACTGGCCCATCCCACGCGCGGGCAAGTGTCGATTCTGGGCGCGAGTCCGCGCGCCGCCTGTCGCGATATCGGCTACATGGCGCATCCTTCGCTGCTGTACGACGAGATGAGCGGCATGGAAAACCTGCGCTACTTTGCCCGCTTGTATGGCATTTCGGGCGATGAGCGCTGCCAGGCAGTCATTCGGGCTGTGGGACTCGATCCCGCGCTCGCGAGGCCGGTAGGCCAATATTCGCAAGGTATGCGGCAGCGTATGTCCCTGGCACGGGCGATTCTTCATGACCCGCAGATTCTTTTGCTTGACGAGCCGTTTTCCAATGTCGACGTCCACTCCGCCGGTGAAATGGTAGATCTGCTCAAAAGGGTGCGCGACTCCGGGAAGACGGTGTTTGTGGTTACGCATCAGGCGTCGCTGCTGACGGCAACAGCCGACGAATTCATCTGGATGCAGGCCGGCAAAATCGTGGCTCGAAGCACGCATTTTTCCCCGGCACATCCATCCGCTGAGAGTTCAGGCCAGCAGCCTCCTCCGGAGGCGCCATGAGTTCCCTCTGGCGCCTTACGCTGGCGACGCTGGCAAAAGACATCCGCCTGGAATGGCGCTCCAAAGATGCGCTGAACGCGATGTTGTTTTTCTCGTTGCTGGTGGTGGTGATCTTCAGTTTTTCCTTCGATCCACTGGCAGAGGAGTCGCGTCACATTGTTGGCGGCCTGGTGTGGGTAGCATTTCTCTTTGCCGCCGTGGTGGCACTCAATCAAACCTGGGCGCGGGAGTTGCGTAACCAGGTGCTCGATGCCTACCGGGTTTCTCCTGCTCCGGCCAATGCTCTTTTTCTCGCCAAAGTGCTGGGCAATTTCATTTTCGTCAGCCTCCTCGAAGCCCTGATGACGCCGTTGTTCGTGGTCTTTTACAACCTGCACGTACTGGGACCAGCCTGGCAGTTGATTCCCGTAGGGCTGCTGGGAACCTGGGCGCTGGTGGTGAACGGAACTTTTTTTGCTGCGATGTCGGTGCGCACGCGCAGCCGCGAACTCATGCTACCGCTGCTTCTGTTTCCTATCTCCATTCCAGCCGTGCTCGGAATGGTCGCGGGTACAACCGCAATTCTTACCGGCAACAATCCCGCGCACTTCTACATCGTGTTGCTTCTCACCTACGATGTGGTGTTTACTACAGCTTGTCTGGCCTTGTTCGAGACGGTTTTACAGGCAGAATGAAACGGGCGTTCCCCATCCTGGCGGTGCTGACAGCGTGTCTGCTGATCTATGCCGGGTATCAGGCCCTGATCGTTGCTCCAACCGACGCGTTACAGGGTGACGTGTATCGCATCATCTACTATCACGTGCCCTCGGCATGGACGGCATTTCTCCTCTTCTTCATCAATTTCATTGCTTCGGTGCAATACCTGGTCAGGGCGAAGCCGTCGACGAAGCGCGCAGCGAACTGGATTGCCCTCGCGATCGGGATCGTCGGACTCGTTGCCCCATTCATCCCTGTAGTGGCTCAGCAATTGCCAGCCGGGATGCGGCCGAGCGCGATCGCAACCACGATCGTCCTGATACCAGCCTTCTATTTTGCGATCGGGAAGTGGTTTCCCGGTCAGGCGCTGGACGTTTTGGCCGTAACCAGCGCGGAAGTTGGCGTGGTTTTTTGTACCGTCGTTTTGGTCACCGGGCCGATTTGGGCGCGTCCAGTGTGGGGCATCTGGTGGGCCCCAGGGGATATTCGGTTGACCTCGACGCTAGTGCTGTGGCTGATTTATGTGAGCTATCTGATGTTGCGCCGCTTCTCCCATAGCGCGCAGACCCATATGCTGGCCGCGGCGCTGGCGGTCTTTGGAGCGCTCGATGTGCCGCTGGTTTATTTTTCTATCTGGTTTTTCCGCACACAGCATCCGCAACCGGTAATCGGGGGAGGCGGATCGATCGATCCCCGCATGCTGCAGGTGCTGCTGCTCAACTGGCTGGCTTTTCTATGCTTTGCCTTCCTGGTGTGCTGGTCACGCTATCGGCTGGAGCGGCTGCACCGCGAAGTGGAGGAGGCGCAGGCCTTGGAATCCCTGAACGGAGTGCCGCAATGAACGCCGTCAAATTTCTATATGCTGCCTACATCGCTACATGGACGATTCACGCGCTATATATCGGCAGCCTGGTGCGCCGTTCGGCCCGCCTGCGCCGGCAACTGAAAGAGTTGGACGAAAGCAGCCAAAGATAGCTGCAAGTCGAACGGGCGGAAGCCGCTTCAGTTCGCCGCTTTCCACTCTCCAGGCAGCGAGTTGAGCAGATCGGGAGTTCCACCGGAGCGGAGAAACTCATAGTCTTCGATCATCGCGGCCGTTCCGATGCGGGCCGATGGCAGCGGATGTTCGATTCGGATCACGCGTGCCGTGAAGCGCACCCGGACAGCGTCAGTTAGCGTGATGTGGGGCGGGAAAGTGAGAGTGACTTCGAAGCGTGTTCCCGTCGGTAGAGGGTGGTCGAGGTAGAAGAAAACTCCGCGTGCGCTCACGTTCTGGGTTTCGGTGTGGAAATCACCTTCACCCTCCACGGACACGATCGCAGGCAGGCGCATGTCGAAGCGCCGCATCATCCTGCGTTCTGGACTGTCTGTCTCCATTCGAGGTGTCATCCCGGAAAGCAACTATTTCCTCCCAAGTCTGCTGCAACGATCCGCCGCAGGTTGCAGCCGGATCGAAAATAACCCCACTCCGGCTTTCCTAGCCCCAATTTATAGAAATGGCATCTGTTTGCAAGAGCAAAAAGCTCCCGGAACTGCATCGGTAAATGTTCCCGGGAAGCTTTCCGACCCAGCCTGCAATTATCAGAATCGGGGAGAGGCATGCTTCGGCGGCAGCTTCGAATGATGTTTTTAGCAATCGCGGTGCCATTGTTGCGCGCCAAGCCGGGACAGTTGCTGGCGGCCAAATCAGCAGCTTTGCCGGGAATCGCAGGCCGCAGGCAATGGCAGGGTGCAATGCTTTGCAGAAAGCGCACACGGCGGTGCGCTCTGCAAGCTCGTTCAGCCACTTTCGTGTTAAGCAGAATGTTCTACATCGTGGGTTGTAGCTCGTGGCATCTTTCAGTGGACTCTGCTGCATCTGACGAATCTTGAAAGCGGGCAGGGGCGAGCCTCGCTTGACTTGGCAATCCATCGGATGTTTAAGTAGTTGTTTATTTTTCCGCCAGTCATCGATAGGAAACAACGGGCGGCTTCGCCGGCGCCGGGTTAAGGCTGACCTGCGCGCGGTTTCAATTCTCTCCAAGATCTGAACAGGTTCGGTTATAGCGGGACGATCTGGATGAATCGGAGGATTGCGTGATAGGAAATGGTTTTGGTTCGACTCGCAGGCGGGCGCGGGCTCTTGGCGCTGGATTTACGCTGGTGGCGGCTGGTTGCCTCTTGCTGGCACCGGGCATCCGCCACTCGCCCACTGCGGCTAACAACCTTCCCGATTCTCCGATGGTACAAACGGCCTTTTCTGTGCGTCGCAACCCCGCGAACACCCAAGCCAATCTTCGCTCATGGGGCGGCGGATTGCCCCTGATTTTCGAACCAAACCAGGGCCAGGCCGCGGCGAACGTCCGCTTCCTGGCACACGGCATTGGCTATGGACTCTTTCTCGATTCCGCGGGCGCTGTGCTGGCCGTGCCCGCGCCACCGGCGAAATCCGCGTCGCGTGTTGCCGCGCTGCGGGTGAAGCTGGTGAACGCCAACCCGCATGCAGCGCTTTACGGAACCGGATTGCTCCCCGGCCATAGCAACTACTTGCTCGGCAATGATCCCGGAAAATGGCGCCGCAACATCCCGCAATTCGCTGGCGTGCAGTACAAGGACATTTATCCCGGCATCGACCTGGTCTTCTACGGAAATCGTGGGCGACTGGAATACGACTTCCACGTGGCGGCGGGTGCTGACCCCTCCCGCGCCGAGATCGAATTTGACGGCGCAAACGGTCTCGCGCTGCATAACGGCGACCTGATTCTGGACGGCGAGGCAGGTGACCGCGTACTGTTTCACGCTCCGCACATTTATCAGCGCTTTGGAGACCGTGAGCAGAGCGTCTCCGGCGGCTTCGTAGTGCATGCCGGCAATCGTGCCGGATTCGAGATTGGACCTTATGACCGCTCCCGCGAATTGATCATCGACCCGATACCCGAAATCGAATCGTACTTCGGTGGTAGCGGGTCGGACACATCGCCGTCTATCGCGGTCGATCTTTCGGGGTCGTTTATCTATTTGGCGGGTACCACAACCTCGCCGGCCAACAGCTTTCCTTTAACTGGAACGATTCCGACACAGCTCGGTCCCGGCGCCAACGTTTTCGTCGCCAAGATTGAACCCACCAGCCCGCCCTCCGTCTCTTACATTACGTTCCTCGGAGGCAGCACGGCGGGCGCCGATAGTGCGACCGGCGTGGCGGTAGATGGTTCCGGCGACGCCTATTTGGTGGGCAACACGACTTCGAGTGATTTCCCAACCACGCAGACCACGGCCTACCAGACCGCTCCGGAGACAAAAACCGTGACCTGCACCGCCACGTGTTCCTCCATTTTTGTCAGCGTGCTGAACCCCACCGGCTCCGGCTTTTTGAACTATTCTTCCTATCTGTCCGGCGACGGTAACGACGTTTCTAGCGGCATGACCATCGACGCCAACGGCAACGTGTTCATCACCGGTACCACGACCTCCAACGATCAGCCGAGCATCACCGATCTGTTTCCGGCAACCGAGGCGCCACCGGCAGCGCAGACTGGATTTCAGACTTTTCCGCTGGCCCCCTTGCAGTTTTTTGTGACCAAGGTCAACACCGTGACCGCAGGCGGAGCCAGCATCGCCTACTCGACTTATTTCGGTGGCGAAACCCCGAGCGACGCCACCGCTGTGGGTGGAGGCATCACAGTAGACGCGTCGGGCAACATCTATTTTTCGGGAACGACCAGTTTTGTTTTCACCGGAACTGGACGCCCCCCGGATTTTCCCATTCTCAATGCCTATCAGCCCTGTCTCGATACCCCGCCGCCC
>Ga0335073_10002648_pt1 | contig 24577 bp, 21 predicted proteins | sample Lox_Sample_22_FD_207093 | JGI IMG/M metagenome (GOLD analysis project Ga0335073, IMG submission 207093) | Soil microbial communities from Loxahatchee National Wildlife Refuge, Florida, United States - Lox_Sample_2.2 | ecosystem: Environmental > Terrestrial > Soil > Wetlands | place: USA... | reverse complement strand
CTTCTCCGCCATCACCTTCGTCAAGGCCGCCGTCAAGGTCGTCTTGCCATGATCCACATGCCCAATCGTCCCCACGTTCACGTGCGGCTTCGTTCGCTCAAACTTCCCCTTCGACACGGCAAGTACCCCTTGAAGTAGATATGAATCGTTACGACGCTTTCTTCATCACCACATCGGCGACGTTGTTCGGCACTTCCATGTACTTCGCGAATTCCATGGTGTAGTTGGCGCGCCCCTGGCTCATGGAGCGCATCGCGGTCGAGTACTGGAACATCTCGGCGAGCGGCACCTCGGCGGTCACCACCTTGCCGGACGGCGAGTCCTCCATGCCGATGATCTGGCCCCGCCGCCGATTCAGGTCGCCGACGATGTCCCCGTAGTAGTCCTCCGGGGTGACCACCTCGACTTTCATGATGGGCTCGAGCAGCACCGGTTTCGCCTTGCGGAAGCCTTCCTTGAAGCCTATCGATCCGGCGATCTTGAACGCCATCTCGTTCGAATCGACGTCGTGGTACGAGCCGTCGAAGACGGTCACCTTGACGTCCACCACCGGATATCCGGCGATCACACCCGTCTGCACGGCTTCCTGGATGCCCTTGTCCACCGCCGGAATGAACTCGCGCGGCACCGCGCCGCCGACGATGGCATTCACGAACTCGTAGCCCTTGCCGGCCGGTTGCGGCTCGATCTTCAGCCACACGTGCCCGTACTGGCCGCGGCCCCCCGACTGGCGCACGAACTTGCCCTCCGACTCGACGCTCGCGCGGATGGTCTCGCGGTACGCGACTTGCGGCTTGCCGACGTTCGCCTCCACCTTGAACTCGCGCTTCATGCGGTCGACGATGATCTCGAGGTGCAGCTCGCCCATGCCCGAGATGATGGTCTGGCCGGATTCCTGGTCGGTGTGCACGCGAAACGACGGATCCTCTTTGGCGAGACGCTGCAGGGCGACCCCCATCTTCTCCTGATCCACCTTGGTCCGCGGCTCGACCGCCACCGAGATCACCGGCTCCGGGAACTCCATTTTCTCCAGGATGATCACCTTGTGCGGGTCGCACAGCGTATCGCCCGTGGTCACGTCCTTCAGGCCGACCGCCGCCGCGATGTCCCCGGCGCGCACTTCCTTGATCTCGGAGCGCTCGCTCGCATGCATCTGCAGCAGCCGCCCGATGCGCTCGTTGCGGCTCTTGTTCGGGACGAACACCTGATCGCCCGAGCTCAAGGTGCCCGAGTACACGCGGAAGAAGGTGAGATTGCCCACGAACGGGTCGTTCAGGATCTTGAAGGCGAGCGCCGCGAACGGCTCGGCATCGTCGGCCTTGCGCGTCAGCGGCTCGCCGCGATCGCTCTGGCCCCTGACGGGAGGGACATCCACGGGCGAGGGCATGTACTCGACGACGGCATCGAGCACCGCCTGCACGCCCTTGTTCTTGAACGCGGAGCCGCAGGTCACCAGGCACAGCTCGTTCTTCAGCGCGCGCGCGCGCAGGCCGCGCTTGATCTCCTCGACCGACAGATCGCCGCTCTCGAGGTACTTGTTGAGCAGCTCATCCGAGCCTTCCGCGGCCGCCTCGATCATCTTCGCACGCCACTCCTGGCACTGCGCGAGCATGTCGGGCGGGATATCGCGGTACTCGAACTTCATCCCCTGGGTCTCATCGTCCCAGAAGATGGACTTCATCTTGATCAGATCCACGACGCCGACGAAGGCGTCCTCCGCGCCGATGGGCAGCTGGATGGGCACGGGGTTGCCGCGCAGGCGGGTGCGGATCTGGTCCACGCAGCGCAGGAAATTCGCGCCGGCGCGATCCATCTTGTTGACGAAGGCGACCCGCGGCACGCCGTACTTGTTCATCTGCCGCCACACGGTCTCGGACTGCGGCTGCACACCCGACACGGCGCAATACACGGCGATCGCCGAATCGAGCACGCGCAGGCTGCGCTCCACCTCGATGGTGAAGTCCACGTGCCCCGGCGTATCGATGATGTTGATGCGGTGCTCGGGGAAGCTCTTGTCCATGCCTTTCCAGAAGCACGTGGTCGCCGCCGCGGTGATGGTGATGCCGCGCTCCTGCTCCTGTTCCATGTAATCCATGACGGCGGCACCGTCGTGCACCTCGCCGATCTTGTGCGAGACGCCGGTGTAGAACAGGATGCGCTCGGTCGCAGTGGTTTTGCCCGCGTCGATGTGCGCAGAGATACCGATGTTGCGGTATCGCTCGATGGGCGTAGTACGTGCCACGGTATTCCCCAATCTCAGGCGCTTCGCACCCGTTGCCAGGCGCTGCGCGCCACTATAACGGGGTCGAAGCGGCCCCGTCCGGTGAAATGTATATGCGGCCGAGCCGCCGCTTTACCAGCCCGCCCGGGGCGCCGACAGGGTCTTTGCCTTACCAGCGGTAGTGCGCGAACGCCTTGTTGGCCTCGGCCATGCGGTGGGTGTCTTCGCGCTTGCGGACCGCGGCGCCACGATTCTCGGCGGCCTCCAGCAATTCGGCTGCGAGCCGGTGCGCCATCGACTTCTCGCTGCGGTCGGTCGCCGCCTCGATGACCCAGCGCATCGCCAGGGTCTGGCGGCGGTTGGCGCGCACTTCGACGGGCACCTGGTACGTGGCGCCGCCGACACGGCGCGATTTCACTTCGACCACGGGCTTGACGTTGTCGAGCGCCTGCTGCAGGAGGGCGATGGCGTCGCCGCCCGCCCGCCCGGTCTTGTCGCCAATGCGGTCGATCGCGCCGTACACGATCTTCTCGGCCACCGACTTCTTGCCCCGCTCCATCACCATGTTGATGAATTTGGCCAGCATGTCGTTGCCGAACTTGGGATCCGGAAGAATGGTGCGATGGGGTGCTGCTGCTCTGCGGGACATTGGGAAACTCCAGCCGGTGAGTCGGCTTACTTCTTCGGGCGCTTGGCGCCGTACTTCGAGCGCCCTTGGCGCCGATCGCCGACCCCGGCGCAGTCGAGCGCGCCGCGAATGGTGTGATAGCGGACGCCCGGCAGATCCTTGACGCGGCCGCCGCGGATGAGCACCACCGAGTGCTCCTGCAAATTGTGTCCCTCGCCGCCGATGTAGCTCGACACCTCGTAGCCGTTGGTGAGGCGCACGCGGCATACCTTGCGCAAGGCCGAGTTCGGCTTCTTCGGCGTCGTGGTATAGACGCGCGTGCACACGCCGCGCTTCTGCGGCGAGGCCGCCAGCGCAGGAACCTTGGACTTCCAGGCAGGCTCGTTGCGTCCGGTGCGAATCAATTGGGTCGTCGTCGCCATAAATACCTTTGGGAGCGGCCCGAAAACCAGCGCCTCGCTGGCAGCCCGCCGGCTGCAAGGCCCGCCCCGTGGAAAGAACGTAAAGCTGTCCGCGCCTTTGGGACAAGGCGACAAAGGCCGGCGATTTTAGGAACCGGTCGCCCGGGTGTCAAGCCGCTCGGGCGCCGGCAAGGGTCCGGACCCGGCTCGGGGCAGCTCCGCCGCTTCCCTGGGGCGCACCGCGTCCAGGAAGCCGGCCACCTCCGCCTCGAGCAATTCGGTCCGATCCGCCAGATCCTCCGAGGCGTGCAGCACCCCCTGGGCGGCCTCCCCGGTCTTGCCGGCGGTGCCCTGGACCTCGCGGATCTGCTCGCTCACCCGGCGTGTGAACGCCGCGGCCGATTGCACCGTCCGACTGATGTCGCGCATGGCCGAGGTCTGGCTGGTGACCGCGGTGGAGATGGAGGATGAGCCGTCGTGCAGGGAGTGAATCATCTGGGTGATCGAGCTCACCGCGCTCGCCGCCTCGCTCGAGAGCGTCTGGATGCGCTCCAGCTTGGAGGCGACGCCGTCGGTGGCCTCCTTGGTCTGGGTGGCGAGCGCCTTCACCTCGTTGGCCACCACCGCGAAGCCGCGTCCTGCCGCGCCGGCCCGGGCCGCCTCGATGGTCGCGTTCAGCGCCAAAAGACTGGTGCGGCTCGCGACCGACTTGATGAAATCCAGCACCGAGCCGATCTCGATGGCGGCCGCATTCATGAGCTGCAGCGTCTGATTGAGCTTGTCCGCGTCGAGCGTCGCGCCGGCCGACATGGCCGAGGACTCGCCCACCTGCTCGGAGATCTCGCCGATCGACTGTCCGACCTGCACGATCGAGGCGGCGATCGCCTGGACGTTGTTCGAGGCCTCCACCGCAGCTTGCGAGACGCCATCGGCGCGCTCGCGCATGGCATGTGCGGCCGAGCCCATGGTCGCCGCCGTCTCCTGCAGATTCTTGAAGGCGCTCGCGAAGCTGGTGATCACCTCATGGGCGGTCGAGTCGAATCGCTCGGTCAACTCGGCGAGCTCGCGCGCGCGCTGCGCCTCGCCGGCCAGGCGCAGCTGCTCGGCCCGCTCGCGCTCGAGCTCCGTCGCGCGCTGCTCCAGCGCCCGGCGGCGTCCCTCCTCTTCGATCCGCTTGAGCCGTTCGTGCTCGATGCCGTTGTCGCGAAACACATTGACGGCGCGTGCCATGCGGCCCACCTCGTCGCCGCGCGACGCGTGCGGCACGGCAACAGACCAATCGGCGCGGGCGAGCGCCCCCACCACCCGGGTCAGATCGAGCAGCGGGGCGGTGAGCGAGCGCGCCAGCCACAAGCTCAAGGCGAGACCCCCGACCACCGCGAGCACGCCGCCGATCGCCGAGAGGCGCATCGCGCGGGAGGCGCTCGCCTTCATGGCCGCGAAATCGGCCGCCGATGCCGCGTTGTAGGTCTGGCTCAAGCCCTGCAGGATCCGGTGCAGCTCCTCGAAGATGGCTCCGGCCGAGGTGGCGAGGTCGGCGGCGACGCCCGTGTCGATCAGCAGCACCCGGGAGAACTGGCTGGCCGACTGGCGGTACTTCCCGGACAGCTCATCGATCTGCTCGGCTTCGGACTTTTGCCCCTGGTCGCGCGCGCGACGCGCCACCGCCGCCAGATCCGCTTGCAGCTTGTCGAGGTCGCCCGGCAGCGTGTCGATCAGGGCGTGCACCATCTTGGCCGGCGCCCCGTTTTGAACGAGGGTCATGGCGCGGAACATGCGCCCGTTGATCTCGAGCGCGAAGGCATCCGCCTCGCCGAGCGCCGTCAAGCGCCGGACCGTGTCGCTGAACAGGCGCGCGGTATCCGCGTCCACGCGCGTCTCGCGCGCGAGGTTGACGGCCTCGATCGCCAGTATCGCGAGGATCAGCAAGATGGGCGCCAGCAGGATCTGCCAGCGCAGCGAGATGTCGCGGATGGGCTTCAAGGGGGGGCACCGATCAGTTGCTGTACGTGCCCGCCTTGAAGATGAGGCCGTCGTAGCTCTCCCAGTAAGCCGTCTTGTTCTCGAGCTTGCCGCTCACGGGATTCTTCATCACGTAATCGATCCAGCCGGAAGGCTTCTGCTTCGCAGCCTCCAGGATGTCCTTGACGTAGAACTTGCCGGCCGAATCGGTCGTATCCGCACGGTTCATCCCTACCTTCGCCGGCGAGATGGGATGTGCGACGCATACGCCGTTCATGTCGTGCACGTCCACGTAGTCCTCTCCCTTGGCGAACAGGCCATCCCTCTTGTTGAATTCGACCAGGGCCTTCTCGCGGCCGTTGGCTTTGTAGTAGTCGATGGCCTTCTTCACCACCGCGACCACCTCGTCCTTGCTCGGCGCATCGGCAAGCGCCGCAACGCTCGATGCGCCCCAAGAGCCGAGCACTGCAAGGCCGAAAATCCACGCCGGGATCATCCGCTTCGTCTTTTGCATGGGCTCCTCGTCGCGACCTGCGTGTTTGCCGGTGATGGAGCCTTCCATCGACCCGCCGGGCGCGTTCTTGAGCCTGGCTCGGCGCTCAGGCGCGAATTAAGTTCAAGTACGAGCAGAAAACGAGGAGCAGGGCGCACTTTGTGATGTTGCGCCGCAAGGACGAGCGCCCCTAGCGGGCGACACCCCGGCGCACGACCGCCGTGCAAGGATTGGCGCCCAGGTGATAGCAAAGCTCCGCCGGCCGCTCGATGCGCCACAGCGCGAAGTCGGCCCGCTTGCCGACCTGCAGAGTGCCGATCTCATCCTCGAGCCCGAGGGCGCGCGCCGCGTGCCGGGTGGCGCCGGCGAGCGCTTCTGCAGGCGTCAAGCCGAACAGCGTGCAGGCCATGTTGAGCACCAGCAGGAGCGATGTGCAAGGCGAGGTGCCGGGATTCGCATCGGTCGAGACGGCCATCGGCACCCCGGCAGCGCGCAGCCGCGCAACGGGCGGCGGCTCGCTCTGGCGCAGCGTGAAATACGCGCCCGGCAGGAGCACCGCGACGCTGCCCGCCTCGGCCAGCGCCTGCACCCCGCGATCGCTCAGGTACTCGAGGTGATCGGCGGACAGGGCCCGATAGCGGGCCGCCAGTTCCGCCGCACCCATGTCGCTCAGCTGTCCGGCGTGCACGTGAGCCCGCAGGCCGAGCCGCTCGGCGGCGCGCAGAAACTGCTCGGTCTCGCTCAACGAGAAGCCGATGTTCTCGCAGAACGCATCCACCGCGTCGGCCAATCCCGCCGCCGCGAGCTCCTCGAGCCAGGGCCCGCTCACGCTCGCGACATACTCCGCGCGCCGCGCGGCGAACTGCGGCGGCAAGCTGTGCAGCCCCAGGTAGGTCGTGCGGATGGACACTTCGAGCTCGCGCTCGAGCGCACGCGCGACTTCCAGCATGCGCCGCTCGGTGTCAAGATCCAGTCCGTAGCCGGACTTCACCTCGATGGTCGTCACGCCCTCGGACATCAGCCGTCGCGCCCGGCTCGCGGCCAGCGCGAGCAGCTCAGGGGCGCCGGCGGCGCGCGTCGCCTCGACGGTCGATTGGATCCCGCCCCCGGCCCGGGCGATGTCCTCATAGGAAACGCCGCACAGTCGCTTCTCGAATTCCTCCACGCGGCTGCCGCCGTACACCAGATGGGTGTGGCAGTCGATCAAGCCCGGTGTCATCCACAGCCCGCGGCAATCCACGATGGGGATTGCGCCCGCGGCCGCGCGGCGTTTGGCTTCCGCGCCCCCGCCGATCCAGGCGATGCGCTCCCCCTTGACCGCGAGCGCATCGCTCTCGAGCTCGCCGTAGGCCGAGCCGCCCGCAACCATGGCCGCGATGCGCGCCCCCACCCACACTCGATCCCATTCCGATGTCTGCATGCCCCTCACCGGCCCTCGTTGCGCGTCGTTTGCGGTTCGGCGCATGATACGGCAAGCTCACCTGCCTATACAGGTATAGATAACCATGACTCGACGCTATCGGCTCGAATCGGCGCTCCTCGCGTCGGGCTGGGCCCGCAATGTGGACGTGACGGTCGACGATCGCGGCATCATCGGCCGCATCGAGGCAGCCGGCAGCGATCTGCCGCCGCCCGGCCCCGCCGCGCCCGGCCCCGCCGCGCCCGGCCCCGCCGCGCCCGACCCCGCCGCGCCCGGCGATGAGCGAGCGCCCGAGCGCGTCGGCGGCTTCGTCGTGCCCGGCATGCCGAACGCCCACAGCCACGCGTTCCAGCGAGCGATGTGCGGCAATACCGAGTATCGATCGTCGGCACGCGACAGCTTCTGGACCTGGCGCGAGGCCATGTATGCGCTCGCCAACCGGATCACGCCCGAGGACCTCGAGCTGCTGGCGGGGCAGCTTTTCGTGGAGATGCTGAAGGCGGGCTACACCTCGGTGGCGGAGTTTCATTATCTGCATCGGCCGATCGAGGGCGGCCTGCGTGCCGGACCGAACGCGCTGTGGGAGGCGGTGACGCGCGGCGCCGAGACCGCCGGCATCGGGCTCACGCTGCTGCCGACCCTGTATCAGACCAGCGACTTCGGCGCGCGGCCATTGAAGCCGGAGCAGGCGCGCTTCGAGCTGCAGACCGGGCAATTCGTGCGCGCCATCGAGGCCCGCGTCGATGCCGAGCGCCGCCTCGGACCGGTCGCGCGACGCACCGGAGCGGCCTTTCACAGCCTGCGCGCGGTACCGCTCGAGAGCTTGCGCGAGGCCCTCGCGGCGCTGCGATCGATCGACCCGGGCATGCCGGTGCACATCCACGTGGCGGAACAGCGCGCGGAGGTGCAGGCCAGCGTGCGAAGCACCGGGCGGCGGCCCATCGAGCTGCTGCTGCACAGCGGGCTCATGGACGCGCACTGGTGCCTGGTGCACGCCACCCATGCCACCCCGGCCGAGCTGCAGGGCATCGCCAGATCGGGCGCTGCCGTCTGCGTCTCGATCACCACCGAGGCGAACCTGGGCGATGGTTTCTTCGATGCCGCGCGCCATCTGCAAGCGGGCGGACGACTCTGCGTCGGCTCGGACAGTCAGGCCACCGTGTGCCCGGCGGAGGAGCTGCGCTGGATGGAATATCAGGCGCGGCTTCGCAAGCGCCGTCGCGCCGCCCTCGCGAGCCGCGAGGAGAGCCACGTCGGCACGCGCCTGTGGCGCGAGGCGGCGCAAGCCGGCGCGCTCGCCCTCGGACAGGCCGCCGGCACGCTCGGCCCCGGCGCACGCGCCGACTGGCTCGTGCTCGACGATGCCCATCCGAGCATGGCCGCAGCGACGCCGGCGACTGCGCTCGATCATCTGATCTTCGCGGGCGGCAGCGCCGCGATCCGCCACGTGATGGTCGCCGGGCGCTGGGTCGTGCGTGACCGCTGCCATGCGGCCGAGGAGGCGCTCGCGGGTCCGTTTCGGTCCCTGATGAGCCGCCTCGCCCTGCCGGCGCCCTGACCGCACATTCGGCGCCCTGAGCGTACATTTTGGTTGACCGTACCTGTATATACAGGATAGTCTATGGCCCATGGATGGGAAAGACGCCCTTCAGCCCCTGTATCTCAAGGTGAAGCGCCACATCCTCGACAACATCGGGTCGGGCAAGTGGACGGTGTCGGCGCGCGTCCCGTCGGAGAACGACATCGTCAAGACCTTCGGCGTCTCGCGCATGACCGCGAACCGTGCGCTCAAGGAGCTGCGCGATGAAGGCGTGCTGGTGCGCATCGCCGGGATCGGAAGCTTCGTCGCCGACCGGCACGCCCGTGCCCACCCGCTCGAGATCCGCAGCATCGCGGAGGAGATTCGCGAGCGCGGGCACGTGCACCGCGCCGAGATCGCCGCGCTGGAGCGCGTGCAGGCCGCCTCGGGACTGGCGGAGGAGTTCGGCATCGCGCCGCGCAGCGAGCTCTATCGCTCGGTGATCATTCACTACGAGAACGATCGGCCCGTGCAGCTCGAGGAGCGCTACGTCTCGCCGCGGCTCGCGCCCGACTATCTCGATGTCGATTTCAGCCGCATCACGCCCTCGGAATATCTGGTGCGCGTCGCGCCCCTGCAGGAGGCGGAGCACATCTTGCGCGCCGTGATGCCGGACGAGCGCACCCGAAAGCGCCTGGCGATGAAGCGTGCCGAGCCCTGCCTTCTGGTGATCCGCCGCACCTGGACCCACGGCGCGATCGCTTCGATCGCCCGCCTTTATCATCCTGGGTCCCGCTACGAGATGTCGGGGCGCTTTCGCCCCTGAGGAGTCGCACATGCTCGCCCCCGTACAGCCCCGAATCATCCGTGCGCCGCACGGCACCGCCCTCAGCGCCCGCTCCTGGCTGACGGAGGCGCCGCTGCGCATGCTGATGAACAATCTCGATCCGGACGTGGCGGAGAATCCGGCGGAGCTGGTCGTCTACGGCGGCATCGGACGTGCCGCGCGCGACTGGAACTGCTACGACCGCATCGTCGAGACGCTCAAGCGGCTGAGCGACGAGCAGACGCTCCTGGTGCAATCCGGCAAGCCCGTCGGTGTGTTTCCGACGCACATCGATGCGCCCCGCGTCCTCATCGCCAATTCGAACCTCGTCCCCCATTGGGCCACCTGGGAGCACTTTCACGAGCTCGACCGCAAGGGCCTCGCCATGTATGGCCAGATGACGGCGGGGTCCTGGATCTACATTGGCAGCCAGGGCATCGTACAGGGCACCTACGAGACCTTCGCCGAGATGGCGCGGCGCGACTTCGGCGGCCAGGTCGCCGGCAAGTGGATACTCACCGCCGGGCTCGGCGGCATGGGCGGTGCGCAGCCGCTGGCGGCGACCATGGCGGGACTCGGCATGCTCGCGGTCGAATGCCGCGAGAGCCGCATTGCCATGCGCCTGCGCACCGGCTATCTCGACGCTCAGGCCCGCACGCTCGATGAGGCGCTCGCCATGCTCGATGCGGCGAAGCAAGCGGGCAAGGCGCTGTCGGTCGGGCTCCTCGGGAACATCGTCGATGTGCTCGAGTCGCTGCTCGAGCGCGGCGTGCGCCCGCATGCATTGACCGATCAAACTTCGGCGCACGACCCGGTAAACGGCTACCTGCCGCAGGGCTGGACGGTGCAGCAATGGGACGAGCGCCGAGAGCACGATCCGCAGGGCACGAGCGCCGCCGCGATGCGCTCGATGGCGCGGCACGTGGAGTGCCTGTTGCGCTTCAAGGCCATGGGGCTGCCGGTGTTCGATTACGGCAACAACCTGCGGCAGATGGCCAAGAATGCGGGCGCCGCCCGCGCGTTCGACATTCCCGGCTTCGTGCCCGAGTACATCCGCCCGCTCTTCTGCCGCGGAATCGGCCCGTTCCGCTGGGCGGCGCTGTCCGGTGACCCCGAGGACATCCTCAAGACCGATGCCAAGGTCAAGGAGCTGATTCCCGACGATCCGCACCTGCATCGCTGGCTCGACATGGCTCGATCGCGCATCCATTTCCAGGGATTGCCCGCGCGCATTTGCTGGGTGGGTCTCGGACAGCGCCACCGGCTGGGCCTGGCCTTCAATCAGATGGTGGCCGATGGGGAGCTCTCGGCGCCCATCGTCATCGGCAGGGATCATCTGGATTCGGGCTCGGTGGCGAGCCCGAATCGCGAGACCGAGGCCATGCGCGACGGCTCGGATGCGGTATCGGACTGGCCGCTCCTCAACGCCCTGCTCAACACCGCAAGCGGGGCGACCTGGGTGTCCATTCACCATGGCGGCGGCGTCGGCATGGGATATTCGCAGCATGCCGGGGTCGTGATCGTCTGCGACGGGAGCGAGGGCGCCGCGCGCCGCTTGCGTCGCGTGCTCTGGAACGATCCGGCCACCGGCGTCATGCGCCATGCCGACGCCGGCTATCGCATCGCCATCGACTGCGCGCGCGAGCAGGGACTAGACTTGCCCATGATGGAGCCGAGCAAGACGTGAGCCGCGAGATCGAGGTGCGCGCAGGCGCACTCGAGCTGCCGATGTTGCGCCGCATCTACCAGGAGCCCGCGGCGCTGCGCCTGGCGGAACGTGACCGCGCGCGCATCGCTTCGGCGGCGGCGCACGTCGGGCGGATCGTGGCTGCCGGCAATGCCGCGTATGGCATCAACACCGGCTTCGGGCTTCTTGCCCAGACTCGAATTGCCGACGATCAGCTCGCGCTTTTGCAGCGAAATCTGCTGCTCTCGCACGCGGCCGGCGTCGGCGAGCCCCTGCCGGACGCCGTGGTGCGGTTGATTCTCGCGCTCAAGATCAACGCCCTGGCACGGGGATATTCCGGCATTTCGCTCAAGCTCATCGATGCCCTGCGGGCGCTGCTCGCGCACGAGGTGTATCCCTTGATTCCGGCGCAAGGCTCGGTGGGCGCATCGGGCGATCTGGCGCCCCTGGCGCACCTCGGCGCAGTGCTCCTCGGCATCGGCCGCGTGCGCGCCGCAGGCAGGGATCTTGCCGCCGCCGAAGGCCTTGCGCGCGCCGGCCTCGAGCCCTGCGCGCTCGGCGCCAAGGAAGGCCTCGCGCTCATCAACGGCACGCAGGTTTCGACCGCGCTGGCGCTGGCGGGCCTGTTCGGGGCGGAGGACGTGCTGGGCGCGGCCGTGGTCGCGGGAGCGATGTCGGTCGATGCGCTGAAGGCGAGCGACGCCCCGTTCGATGAGCGCATTCACATGGCGCGCGGCCAGCCCGGTCAGATCGACCTCGCGCGACAATATCGCCGCCTCACGCACGGCAGCGAGATTCGCGCCTCGCACCTGGACTGCTCCAGGATCCAGGATCCCTATTCGTTCCGCTGCCAGCCGCAGGTGATGGGAGCGTGCCTGGACCTGCTGCGCCATTGCGCGGCGACGCTGCGCGTCGAGGCCAATGCGGTGACCGATAATCCGCTGCTCTTCGAGGAGGGCGACGTTCTGTCGGGCGGCAATTTTCACGCCGAGCCCGTGGCCTTCGCTGCCGACACCTTGGCGCTCGCCCTCGCCGAGATGGGGAGCCTGTCGGAGCGGCGGGTGGCGGTTCTCGTCGATCCCAAGATGAGCGGCCTGCCCGCCTTTCTGGTGCAGAACAGCGGCCTCAACTCGGGGTTCATGATCGCCCAGGTCACGGCCGCGGCGCTCGTCTCGGAGAACAAGACGCTCGCGGCCCCGTGCAGCGTCGATTCGATCCCCACCTCGGCGAATCAGGAGGATCATGTGAGCATGGCGACGCATGCGGCCCGGCGCCTCGGTCCGATGGTGGACAACGCGGCAAGCGTCGTCGGCATCGAGCTGCTCGCGGCCGCGCAAGGCATCGACTTTCACCGTCCCGCTCGCTCCTCCCCGGCGCTCGAGCAAGTGCACGCTCAAATCCGCGCCGAGGTCGCGCATTACGCCACCGATCGCTACTTCGCCCCCGACATCGAGGCCGCGAGACGCTGGGTGAAGTCCGGACTCTTCTCGGCGCAGGTCAAGGACGTGCTGCTGTCGAGGCAGCCGTGACCGCGAGGGCCGTCCTGCTGTTGCTCGCCGCGCTGCTGCCGCTCGGCGCGCGCGCCGCGCAGCTGAACCTTGCCACCTTGAGCTGCGACAAGTACGAGAACGAGATCGTCGGCTCGATCGGCGCCCCTGCGGGTGCCGGACCAGTCGCAGCGACGCCCGGCGCACCCGGCCCTGCCATGGGCAAAGCGCCGAGCAGGCCGCTCGATGCCATCGACACGGTGATGTGGCTGTTCGGTTACTCCGTGGGCAAGGCGGGCGAGCACCTCATGTACGGCGGCGATGCCCTGACCTCGTTCGGCTTCGCGCTCGATGCCGAATGCAAGGACAATCCGAGCACGAGCCTGCTGGAGGCGATCGGCGTCGTGAAGCCCAATCGGGACAAGCCGATGGATCTGATGACCCTCAATTGCGCCACGTTCGAGTCGCGCCACGCCGAATCGAGCCGCACCGACCCGGACAGCGCCAATACCATCATGATGTGGCTGTACGGCTATTCGGTCGGCCAGTCGGGCAGCCACCTGTTCGATCCGAGCGGCGTCAACGCCTTCGCCGGCGCACTGCAAATACGCTGCCAGCAGCATTCCGGGGAGAGCTTGTACGAGACGCTCAGCGCACTCAAGGGTGGCCCAACGCATTAGCTGCGATCCCGGCGCAGCTTGTGAGCTCGCCGCCGCGCATGTGCTCGCCGCCGCGCATGTGAGCTCGCCGCCGCGCGTGAGCACCCTCCGACGGCTCGAAGCGCCGCCGTCCGACTGTTTGCGGCGGGACTCGCCGCGATAATGGGTGTTCACGCCACCAGGAGACAGACATGAGCGCCACCATCGAGGGCAATCAGGGCAGTCACTTCGCCGATTCGCAACAGTCCAAGGCTCGAGGCGACCGGGACGCACTCGATGAGCAGTTTCGCGAGCTGTTCGAGGGCGTGGAGGATCTGATCAAGCGCGTGGCGGAGGTGGACAGCCCGCAGGTTCAGAAGATTCGCGCGAAAGCGCGTGTCGCGTTGATGGCCGCGAAGAGCGCCCTTCAGGACGGCGCCACGCACGTCGGTCAGCAAGCGCGCCGCGCCGCGGGCACCACCGACGACTATCTGCGTGAGTATCCCTGGTATGCACTCGGCGCGGGCACGCTGATCGGATTCGCGCTCGGCATGCTCGCCACGCGCGCGCGCGACTAGGACCTCGAGCGACAGGACTTCCGGTCGGCTCCTACAGCAGCAGTCCGCAACCCTCCCTTACGCGGCACGCGGTCCCGATGATGAACTGCGCGCATGCCGAAAACGCTTCTGAAAACAAGCTGTTGCACATTATGTTGCATGGCCTTGGCAAGCGCGGCGAGTGCCGCGCCGCCGGGGCGCGGCGAGGCAATGCACCGGGGCAACGCCACGCCGCTCGACCTGCGCGCACCCGATGAGCCGCCGGCCGCTACAAGCGCCGATGCGGCCTTTCCGAGCGCGGGGCGCGCGCGGCCGCGGGCCGCGAAGAGTGTCGAAGACGATTTGCCGCTCCTCGGGGAGCATGCGCCGGTGCACGTCATGAGCAGACCGGAGCAGATTGCGCGGCGCTTTCGGCGCGAGGGGCTGCCGATCGCCCGGCTATGGGAGAGCCATGCCGCACTCCTGAGCTTCGGACTCAACCAGCGCGGCAAGCCGGGACTGTGGCTCATCCAGAAGGTCCCCTGACCCTCGCAAAGTAGGATGCTGCTGACATGCGCTCGGGGCAGCTCGCTCCGAGCGAACTGCGCGCGAATCGCTATAGTGGCCGGATGCCGCTGCGGATCTTGTATGTGGAGGATAATCCCCTCGTGCGGGAGGTCACTTCGGAGCTGCTGAGTCAGGACGCGAGGGAGGTGATCGCACGCTCGACCGCGGAGGAAGCGCTGACGGAGTTCAAGCTGCAGTCCTTCGACGTGGTGATCACCGACATCAGCTTGCCGGTGATGTCGGGTCTCGACCTCGCGCGCGCCCTCCTTGCCCTGCAACCCCGGGTTCCGATCATTCTCGCCTCCGGCTACGCGCTCACCTCGGTGGTGCAGAACCTGGGACCGAACGTGCGCACCATCGTCAAGCCCTTCGAGGCTGCCGAGATAGACTCGCTCATCACCGATCTGTGCGCCGTCCGCGACGACGCCGCCCGCGACGACCACGCCCACGACGCCGCGTGAACCTGGCGCGCCCCGCGCCGCTCAGCGCGGTTGTGTCCCCGCCAGCTCCTGATCCACGTCGGCTTCCGCAGCGAGCCAATCCTCCAGCTCGTGGCCGGGCTCGAAGTGGCGGCGCTCGGCGCGGTAATAGGCGGCAGTAGCGATCATGTTGCGCCGCTGTTCGTCCGTGATCTTCCTGGGGGGCAAGCTGAACCGCAGCGGATTGAAGCCCGGGGGATGGGGAAAATAGGGCTTCATCTGCAAGATGCGCCGCCTAGCTCGCGCCATCGGCGGCGCCTTCGTACAGATGTCGGCGCGTGAGCGGCAGGCACGATGCGCCGCGGCCGCGCTTGCTCGCAAGCACTTGATAGACGCCGAGGTGCCCGGACTCGAACTCGAGAGCGCAGGCCGACATGTACAACCGCCAGACGCGATAGGTCGCCTCGTTCACGTACTCCAGGGCGCGCGCTCGGCGCCGTTCCAGCCTCGCAACCCATGCGCGCAGGGTGAGCGCGTAGTGGGGCCGCAGCGCCTCCACGTCGTTGATCTCGAAGTGCGCATCCTCCATGAATCTCTGAATGTTGCTGATCGCATCGAGCTGCCCGTCGGGGAAGACGTAGCGATTGATGAACTCCGTGGAGAGATTCTTGCTCCAGCCCTCCTCCTCGTGGGTGATGCCGTGATTCAGGAACAAACCGCCGCGCTTCAACACCCGCCCCACGGTGGAGAAGTAGAGCGGGAGGTTTCGCAGACCCACGTGCTCGAACATCCCGACGCTCGCCACCTTGTCGTAAACGGCCTCGCCCTCGAGATCGCGGTAATCTCGCAGCTCGACGCTGATCCGATCCCCGAGTCCCGCCTCGGCGATGCGCTGGCGGGCGAGCTCGAGCTGCTTCTGGCTGAGCGTGATCCCGTGAGCGTGTACGCCGTGGTGGCGAGCCGCGTGGATCAGCAGTGCGCCCCAGCCGCAGCCGACATCGAGCAGCCTCTCGCCGGGCCGCAGCAGAAGCTTTCGGCAAATGTGCTCGAGCTTCGCCTGCTGCGCATCGTCCAGGCTCGCGTCCGCACGCTCGAAATATCCGCACGAATACACCATGCCGCGATCGAGCCACAGCTTGTAGAACTCGTTGGACACGTCGTAATGGAAATGAATCGCGTCGCGGTTCTCGTCCTTCGAGTGCGCCCGGACCGTGTGGCTGCGCGCGTGGCTGCGCTCGGAAGTCCCCTGCATGCCGGGGTGCGCCGGCATGGAGTCCCGATTGAGCGAGCGCAGCTTGAGCGCCAGCGACAAGGCACGCACGCGGTCGCGAAGCGTAAGCTTCATCGCTTCCAGATGATCCTTGAGGCACAGGGCGGCGAACAGGTCGCCCTCGATGTCGACATCGCCGCGAAAGTACGCATCCGCGAGCCTCAGCGGGTCGCGTCCGAGCACCATGCCGACGACGGCCTGAGGATTGCGGAAGCACAGCACGAAGGCGGGAGCATCCGCCGTGGCGGCCGCACCCGATCCCGCAGCCGCACCCGATCCCGCAGCCCCGGAGCAATCGCCGACCCGAAACGTCGGCCCGCTCCACAAGCGCGCGGCGATGCTCACCGGAAGGCGCTCGAATATCTTCGACAGCAACGCGGCGGCGAGGTCCTCTCCCGCATAAGCGGCGGTACGCGCGCCGCCTTCGCCGCGATCGCGCTCCAGTGGATTCGCCTGGCCGAGGGGACCTGGAAAGGTGGAATCGCCCATAATTACCTGCCGGATCTATTATCGAAGTGGTTCTTGATCCTCCGTCGCGTCAAGATCTCTTGCGCTTCGGTACTTTCATGCCCGCGCGTCGCGCTTCGGATAATCCGATGGCAATCGCTTGTTTGCGGGATTTGACTCTCTTTCCGGATCTCCCGCTGCGCAGAGTTCCGGCCTTCCTCTCACTCATCGCCTTGGCGACCTTCCTGCCGCTGGCTTTACTATATTTGCGCGCCATCGCCGCCTCTTGCAAGTCCGTGCTTTCCGCACATCGAGCGTATCTGTACGCATCATCATGCCGCCCTCACGCTCTGCGGCTGTCGGCCGCAGGCCCGACCGCGTGTCGGACTGCGCGGCGCGCCGCGGCGCGGTCTCAGGCTCGACGGCGGCCAGCTCCCCGGGGCACGACGACCCGAAACGTCGTCCAATTGTCGCGGCCGGTGAGCACCTCGACGCTGCCGGCGTGCGCCTTGACAATCTGATACACGATATATAAGCCCAGACCGAGGCCTTCGCTGCGGCCGGCGGGGCGCTGACCTCCGCGAAACGGGTCGAACAGGTGCTTCACGAGCTCGGGCTGGATGCTGCCGATGTTGCTCACCGTGAGCGACACCTCGAAGGCGTTCCGGCCGTCCAGCCGCACCTCGACCGGGCCGCCGGGATCGCCGTGCTTCAAGGCGTTGCCGATCAGATTGGAGGCCACTTGCGCGATGCGCTCCGCATCCCACTCGCCCGCACAGTCGCCGGCGCACTCGGTATGGATGATCCGTCCGGACGCCGCCGCCTGGTGCTCGCGTACCACGCGCTCGACCAGCGTCTTCAGATCGGCCGGCTCGCGCTTGATGACGATGCCGCCGGCGAGCCGGGCACGCGCCAGATCGAGCATGTCCTCGATCAGGCGGCCCATGTGCTTGCCGCTGACGGAGATCCGCACGGCCGCATCCTGCGCGTGCTGGTCCTGGCTGCGGCGCCTGAGCAGCTCGGCGGAAGCGAGGATTGCGCTCAAGGGACTGCGCAGGTCGTGGGCGAGCAAGGCGCTGAACAACTCGTTCAGGCGCAACGTCTCGGTACGCTCCTTGAGCTCCTGCGCGAGCTGCTGGCGCTGGCGGTAAAGCTCGAAGAACACATCCGCCTTGTTCTTGAGGATGTGCGGCTCGATCGGCTTGTAGATGAAGTCGACCGCCCCGGACTCATAGCCCTTGAACACGCGCTGCTGCTCGCGCGCGCCCGCCGTGACGAAGATGATGGGCACGTGTCGCGTCCGCTCGCTGCCGCGCATCAGCTCGGCCAGCTCGAAGCCGTCCATTTCGGGCATTTGCACGTCGAGCAGGGCGAGCGCGAAGTCGTGCACCAGCAGCAGCTCGAGCGCCTCCGGACCCGATTGTGCGGTCAGCGGCTCGACGTCCTCGCTCTGCAGCAGCGCGGACAGCGCGAGCAGGTTCTCGCGCAGATCGTCGACCAGCAAGCATTTGATTCTCGGCAACATGCATGCGTCCAATCGTTCAAGCCGTCCGGCTCGTGTTCGATCCCAGGTCCCGCAGCAGCTGCGCGATCTGATCCAAGGTCAGCACCAGATCCGGCGGCCGCAGCTGCAGCGCCGCGAGGATCATGAGCGAGGATTGCGCGGTGTCGGGCGCTTGAACGACGGTGATCCCGCCCGCATCGTGCACCGCTGCGAGACCCGCGGCGCCGTCCTCGTTTGCGCCGCTGAGGATGATGCCGATGAGCCGCCGGCGATAGACATCGGCGGCCGACTCGAACAGCACGTCGATCGACGGCCGCGAGTGATGAACCAGGTCGTCGGCGGACAATGCCAGGTGCGGGCCCTCTTCCAGCAGCAAATGATAGTCGGGGGGAGCGAAGTATATCGCGCCGGGCGCGACGGGCTCCTTGTCCTGCGCTTCGCGCACCTCGAGCGCGCACTTGTGCGAGAATACCTCCACCAGCAGGCTCGGGCGGTCTCTCGGCAGGTGCAGCACGACGAAGACCGCTGCCTTGGTCTGCGCCGGCAGCGCGGGCAGAAGCGTGGACAGTGCGAGGACGCCTCCCGCCGAGGCACCGATGACGACGGCGTCGATCGGTGCCCGCCGTGCGTCCTCGATGTTCATGTCGCACGCGCCTTCTGGTAGATCATGGCCTCCCGCACGAAGGGGACGAAGGCCGCCGCCTGGGCGGAAAACCTCAGCGATTCCTTCGAACCCAGCCCCAGAAAGCCGTTTCGGCACAGCGAGTCCCGGAACAGCTCCAGCGCGCGATCCTGCAGCGTGCGGTTGAAGTAGATCAGCACGTTGCGGCAGGAGACCAGCTGCACCTCCGCGAAAACACTGTCGGTCGCGAGGCTGTGGTCGGAGAAGACGATGTGCTCCCTCAAGGTCTTGTCGAAGATCGCCCGGCCGTATGCTGCGGTGTAGTAATCCGACAGCGACGATCCCGCTCCGGATTGCCGGTGGTTCACGGTGAACCCGGCGATGCGATCGATGGCGTAGATTCCCGCCTCGGCGCGCTGCAGGGTATGCGGGTTGATGTCGGTCGCGTAGATCAAGGACCTCGCCAGAAGTCCCTCCTCCCGCAGCAGGATGGCGAGCGAATAGGCTTCCTCGCCGGCGCTGCAGCCGGCCACCCATATCTTCAGGGAAGGATAGGTGCGCAGCATCGGCACGACGTGCTCGCGCAGCGCCCGGAAATAGCCGGGGTCCCTGAACATCTCGCTCACCTGCACGGTGAGATGGTCGAGAAGCGCGTGGAACACCTTCGGTTCCCGCACCACCCGATCCTGCAATTGCGACAGGCTCGCGCATTCGAAGCGCACCAGTGCGCTCTTCACGCGCCGGCGCATCGAGGCGGGCGCATAGTCGCGAAAATCGTAATGATACAGCTGCAGGATCGCCTCGATGAGCAGCTGGAACTCGATCTCGAATTTCCTGCTCGCGAGGGCGTACTCGGTGCTTATTTCGGCATCCATACGCGCACCAGGGACAGCAGCTTCTCGACATCGAGCGGTTTGGCGATGTAGTCGTTCGCCCCGGCCGCCAGGCATCTCTCCTGATCATCCCTCATGGCCTTGGCGGTGAGCGCGATGATCGGCAGCTTCTTCCATTCCGGACGCTTGCGTATCTCGCGCATGGCGGTGAGCCCGTCCATCTCGGGCATCATGATGTCCATGAGCACCATGTCGATGCCGCCCGAGCCGGACTGCGTGCTGCGCGAGAGCGCGTCGAGCGCTTCGCGGCCGTTGCGCGCGATGTCGACCGACGCGCCGTTCGGCTCGAACAAGCTCGTCAGCGCGAAGACGTTGCGCACGTCATCCTCGACCACCAGGATACGGCGCCCCTCGAGCGAGGCATCGCGATTGCGCGCCGCCCTGAGCATTTGCTGATGCATGGGTGGAAGCTTCGACTCCACCTGATGCAGGAACAGGGTCACCTCGTCCAGCAGCCGTTCCGGCGAGCGCGCATCCTTGATGATGATCGACCTCGAATAGCGGCCGAGGCGCTGCTCTTCGTCGCGCGACAGCGCCCGCCCGGTGTAGACGATGACCGGCGGAAAGGATACCTCCTCCTGCTGCGCCATCTGCTCGAGCAGATCGTATCCGGTGGCATCGGGTAGATTGAAGTCGAGCACCACGCAGTCGAACGTGGTCGTCGACAGCGCACGCAGGGCCTCGGTCGCCGTCTCCACGTCGCTGACCTGCACGTCGCCGCTGGAGAGCAGCTGGCGGATGCTCTCGCGCTGGCGCGGGTCGTCCTCGACGATGAGAACGCGCCGCACGCTTTGCGCAAGCTTGACCTCCAGGCGCTTCAGAGCCTCGACCAGCTCCTCGCGCTTCGTCGGCTTCAGGGCATAGCCCGCGGCCCCGAGCTCGAGGGCCTCGCGCCGGTAGTCGCCCGCCGACACCACGTGCACGGGAATGTGGCGCGTGCGCGGGTTGCGCTTGAGCTGATCGAGCGCCCCGAGGCCGGAGAAGTCCGGCAGGTTGATGTCGAGAAGAATGGCGCTCGGCTGAAACTGCGCCGCGGCGGTCAGCGCATCGCCCGCCGAGTGCACGACCACCGTTTGAAAGTCCATCTCGTGCGCGAGGTCCCGCAGGATCAGCGCGAACGCCGCGTCATCCTCGACCACGAGGATGATCCGTCGGTCCGGCGTCAAGTTGTCGCGGTCGTCCGTGATGGCGCTGGCGCCGAGCGGGGACTCGCCCGGCACGGCGGGCCCACCGGCCGCGCTCGTCCTGCCGCGGGATGCGGGTCGAGGGGCGGCCGCGGGCGGCGGGCGGCTCGGCGCATCGGCTGCGGCATGCTTGGCGGGCAGCGTGAGGGTGAAGGTGCTGCCGCTGCCCGGCGCGCTCTGCACGGTGATCGAGCCCCCGAGGAGCCGCGCGAGATCGCGCGAGATCGAAAGCCCCAGGCCCGTGCCGCCGAATTTGCGGTGAATGCTGCCGTCGGCCTGGCGGAACGCCTCGAAGATGACCTCGTGCTGGTGCTCGTCGATGCCGACGCCCGTATCGCGAACCGCGAAGGACACCGTGCCCGGCGCCGGCGAGAAGACGCGCACGCCGATCTTGCCCTGATGGGTGAACTTCAGAGCGTTCGACAGCAGGTTCTTGAGGATCTGGCCCAGCCGCTGCGGATCGGTCTCGATCGGATCGGGTGTGCCGGGCTCGATCATGGCGCCGAATTCAAGGCCTTTCTGCGCGGCTGCCGGCTCGAACATCTTGGCGAGCGGCTCGATGGTCTCGGCCAGCGGGACGAGCTCCGGGACCACCTCGATCTTTCCGGCCTCGATGCGCGAGAGGTCGAGCACGTCGTTGATGAGCGCGAGCAGATCCTGCCCGGCCGAGCTGATGGTCTGCGCGTACTTCACTTGGGTATCGCTGAGGTTCCCCTCCTTGTTGTCCGCGAGGAGCTTCGCAAGGATCAGAGTGGAATTCAGCGGGGTGCGCAGCTCATGGCTCATGTTGGCGAGAAACTCGCTCTTGTAGTCGTTCGCGCGCTGCAGCTCCGCCGATTTCGCCGCCAGAATCGCGTTGGCGGCGGCGATCGAGTCCTTCTGATCCTCCAGCGCCTGCGTCTGCTCCTCGAGCTGCGAATTGATTTGCTCGAGCTCCGCTTGCTGCGACTCGAGCTGCGTGCGCGACTCGCGCAGCGTGCGCCCTTGCTCCTCGAGCTCCTCGTTGTTGACGCGCAGCTCCTCCTCGCGAGTCTGCAGCTCTTGCGCCTGCTGCTGGGTCTCCTGCAGGAGCTCCTCCAGCCGATTGCGATCCTTGGCGGCGCGGATTGCGGCGCCGATCGGCTCGGACACGCGCTCGAGGAGCGCCTCGGGACCGTTTCCCGCCGCACCGAAGAAGCCGAGCTCGACCACGCCATAGACCCGCCCGTCCGTGCTTGCCGGTGCGATCAGGAGCTCGCGCGCATCGCTCCCTCCCGTGGCCGAGCCGATCGGCAGGTACTGCGGCGGCACGTCGCGAACCCGCAGCACCGCGTTGTCCTTGGCCGCCTGCCCTGCGAGGCCGTCGCCGAGCCGCACCGTCGCGACGTCGAAGCCGGCGGGAATCGCATGGCCCGCCACGCGCCGGAACAGGCCTCCTTCCGCGACGAACAACGCGCCCACCTTCGCATCCAGATACTCGGTCAGGAACTTGAGGATGTTCTCGCCCAGCCGGTCGAGCGGCAGATCGCCCTGCATCCTCCCGCTCAGTCCGATCTGTCCCGCCCGCAGCCACGACTCGCGCTGCCGCTCGCGCAGGTCGCGGGACGCCATCGCCGCAGCCACGCTGATCAGCATCAGCAAAACCAGAGAGCCGACCGAGGTGACCCAGAAGGAAGAAGCGGCGTCGCTGCGCCAGGCTTGCGCCCGCTCGGCGACCAGCCGGCGCTCGACGCCCGCCATCTCCTCGCCGAGGGCGCGAATGCGATCCATGGAATTCTTGCCCCGACCCGTGAGCACCAGGGCCATGGCCGCATCGCCGTTGCCGGCGCGGCGCAGTTCCACCGTCTCGCTGACCTCCTGCATCTTCTCCTGGGCCAGGGCCTGCAGGTTATCGAGCCGGGCGCGCTGCGCGGGGTCCAGCATCACGCCGTTCAGGTTCTTGAACTCGATGGGCAGCGTTCGCTTGGCGTTCAGGTAGGGCTCGAGATAGCCCTCCTGGCCCGTGAGGAGGTAGCCGCGCTGACCGGTCTCCGCATCCTTCAAGGTCGACAGCAGCCCCTCGACCTGGGCGAGCGCCTCGACGGTGCGGGTCACGCTCTGCGCACTCTGCTCGGTGATCCTCAGGGAGTCATAGGAGAGGACCGCAATCACGACCACGGCGGCAATGGCGATCAGGAACCCGGCCAAGGTACGCGGCTCCATCGCGAACCGCGCGTCGTCCCGGCCGGGCGCGTGAAAGCGGGAACTCTGCATGGCGGGTCCGGCAGCGTCCGCGCCGGCAGCACTCAAGGGGGATCAGCCGTTGGCCACATCGCGGCAAATTCTGCCACGAGTTTCGAGGCTGGCGTGCAGGAAAGCGCCTACATCGGGTCGGCGCAGGCGCCTATTCTGAAGGGCGCCTTTTGAAGGGCGTCTCGGTCTGGACGGTCAAGGCCCGTCGAGCCGCGGCGGGAGCCGGCCCACGCCGGCTCCCGAGCTCGTGGTCTCGCGACTCCCGTGCGATCAGCGGCGGCCGCTGCGGCTCATCTCGTCCTGATCCTTGCCTCGATTGCTCTTGTCCTCGTGACCACCCGATTGCTGACCCGATCCGGCTTGGCCGCCGGATTGGCCGCCCCGACCCGGCTGCTGACCCCCTTGATGCTGGCCGCCCTGCTCACCCTGGTGCTGGCCGCCGCCCTGGCGCTCACCGCCGCCCTGGCGCTCGCCGCCGCTCTGGCGCTCACCGCCCCCCGGGTGCTGGCCGCCCTGGTGCTGGCTCCCCTGTCCCCCGTGCTGCGAGCCGCTCTGCTGGCTGCCGGTGCCGCCGTACTGTCCTGGGGATTGCCCTTCGGACTGCTGGTGCGGCTGGTTTCCCGCCCGCTGACTCTTGTCGCCGGTTTTCGGCATGCCCTCCTTCATGCCCTCCTTGTGGGGAGTGCCCTGCGTCGTGTTGCTGTTCGACATGAATGTCTCCTGTTCCAGTTGAGCCTTCTACCTCGAGATCGAGGTTAGACCGGCACGGGCCATGGATTCATCGGCGGGCGCGGACCAATCGCCGTAGGTTCCGGCTGACGGCCGCGAGCCTACGCGCGGCGGGCGGGTTTTCCCGACAGACCCTCGGCGGCCCGCCGGCGGACAGTGGCCGGTGCGTCACCTCGCCGCAAGCTGCGGCGCGGGATATCCAGGCGGCGCATGACTTTGCGGCGGGCGAGGTCGCGGTCGCGATCGCACAAGCGGACGCTGACCACAAGATCGCCATCCAGAAGTGCCAAGCCCTAGCCTCCGAGATTCAACAGCGCCGCGTTGCCGCCCGTGGCGGTCGTGTTCACGGTCAACGTTCGCTCGCTCGCGAAGCGCGTCAGATAATGCGGACCGCCCGCCTTGGGACCGGTGCCCGACAGTCCGCTGCCGCCGAAGGGCTGCACGCCGACGACCGCGCCGATCATGTTGCGGTTCACGTAGGTGTTGCCGACGAACGTGTCCTCGAACACCTGCCGCCAGAACGACTCCAGGCGAGTCTGCACGCCGAGCGTCAGTCCATAGCCGGTCGCGCGAATTGCGCCGAGGGTCTTGCGGATGTCGCTCGAGCGGTATCGCACCACGTGCAGCAGCGGCCCGAACTCCTCGCGGGTGAGCTGGCGGGGGTCGCCGAGCTCGATCAGATGCGGCGCCACGAAACTGCCGTGCGCGTGCGACTCGTCCAGGCGGCACGCCTTGATGATGCGTGCCTCGCGGCGCATGCGCTCGACGTGGCGGTTGAGCCCCTCCTGTGCCGCCGCCGTGATCACCGGTCCCACGTCGGTCTCGATATTGCCGGGATCGCCGATCACCAGCTCGTCCATCGCGCCTGCGATCATGTCGAGCACCGTGTCGGCGATCTCCTCCTGCAGGAACA
>Ga0335073_10002646_pt1 | contig 24582 bp, 23 predicted proteins | sample Lox_Sample_22_FD_207093 | JGI IMG/M metagenome (GOLD analysis project Ga0335073, IMG submission 207093) | Soil microbial communities from Loxahatchee National Wildlife Refuge, Florida, United States - Lox_Sample_2.2 | ecosystem: Environmental > Terrestrial > Soil > Wetlands | place: USA... | reverse complement strand
CGGGGGCGCCGAGTTGATCTGCGGCAGGAATTCCGGCGTAAGGATCTTCGGAAGTAATGCGAGAAAGCTCGATCGCGGAATTCAACATGCGATCGAGGCCCTCGCGGGAAAAATCGCTGGAATAAGTGCTGGCCGCGCGCTGGCCGTTGAACACACGCACTCCGATGGCTTTGGAGCCGGATTCTTTGAGTGTTTCCACCTGGCCCATGCGAACCAGGGTGGAAAACTCGTCGCCCTCGCGGATCACGCATTCCGCCGCCGTCGCGCCTCTTGCAGTCGCACGGCGAACAATGTCCTGAGCCACTTCGCGGAGATCAGTTTCGAGCTTTGGAGTTTCGAGTTGTGTCGAAGACATAGAACTTTCTTTAACCACTTAGGTCACAGAGGAACACAGGGACAACAAAAGCTGGATACGTAGTCTCCCTGTAATTCCGTGTTTCCGCGGTGAGCTTATTGCATGAAGCCGCCAGGATCCTTTTTCGCGGTGCCGCCGACCGTGAGCCGGTCCACTTTGATCGTCGGAATGCCCACGCCGACAGGCACAGCCTGGCCATCTTTGCCACAGGTGCCGACGCCTTCGTCGAGCTTCAGGTCGTTGCCAACCATGGAAACTCGCGTCAGCACGTCAGGGCCATTGCCGATCAGCGTCGCACCTTTAATCGGCGCAGTTACGTGGCCGTCTTCGATCATGTAGGCTTCCGACGCGGAAAAGACAAACTTGCCGTTGGTAATATCGACTTGCCCGCCGCCGAAATTCACCGCATAAATTCCGCGTTTCACGGAACGAATAATATCGCCGGGATCGTCTTGCCCGGCCAACATATAAGTATTGGTCATGCGGGGCATGGGAATATGCTCGTAACTCTCGCGGCGGCCGTTGCCCGTATTCGCGATTCCCATCAGCCGCGCTGACAGTTTGTCGCTCAGGTAGCCTTTGAGAATTCCCTTCTCGATCAGCACCGTACTCTGCGTGCTGTTTCCTTCGTCGTCCACGTTGAGCGAGCCGCGCCGCCCGGGCATGGTTCCGTTATCGACGACGGTGCATTTCTCGCTGGCTACACGCTTGCCAATCAATCCTGCGAACGCGGAGGTCTGCTTGCGGTTGAAGTCGGCTTCCAGGCCATGTCCGACGGCTTCATGCAAAAGCACACCCGGCCATCCGGGGCCGAGAACGACTTCCATTTCGCCGGCGGGGGCTTCGCGAGCATCGAGTTGCAGAATCGCCTGGCGAGCGGCTTCTTTCGCAAAATGCTCCGGAGTCTTTTCGCCGAAGAAAAAATCGAGCGCCACGCGGCCGCCGCCGCCAGAGCCGCCGTGGCCAGAATTCCCCTCTGCTTTGGCAATGCAGGAAACACTCATTCGCGCCAGGGGCTGCGAATCTTCCGCAAAGGTTCCGTCCGATCCGACCACGAGAATATTGCGCAGCTCGTCGGCATAGCTGGCGCGGACTTCTTTGATGCGCGGATCGAAAGCGCGTGCCGCGGCGTCGGCCCGCATCACCAGCTCGACCTTGGCTGTAATTTCGGCATCGACCGAAGGAAGCGTTACCGGATAAAGACTGCGGGCCGGTTTTTCCTGAAAACCTGCAACCGGAGTCTTGGCCGGGCCACTGGCGATCAAGGCAGCGGTGCGGGCTGCCTGCAGAATGCGCTGCGGTGAAAGGTCGTCGGTGTAGGCATAACCAGTGCGCTCGCCTGCGACCACGCGCACGCCGCATCCCGCAGAAATGCCCTGCGAAGCCGACTTGACCATCGACTCATCCACCATCAAGGAGGTGGAAGAAAGGTATTCGAAATAGAGGTCGGCGTACTCACCGCCAGCGGAAAGTGCGGCGGCCAGGTACCGCTCGAGATCGCGTTCCGAGAGGCTGTAATGTTGGAAGAAAAAACGATTTTTATCCACGAGAGTTAGATGCCCTTGGGGAGGTAGACGCTCCAATCGTGTTTTTATTATCCCATAGCCGTGCCGGCCGCGATGGTCATTCGTCACAGACAGACAATTACAAGTCTATGAGAATGCCTGGGCATGAAGCCCGAATCATTGGTCCGCCAGGTAGAGGATTTTCTCAGCATCGCACGGGATGCGGTCGTAATTGAAGACGGCGCAGTGGCGTTCGACCTGTCGCGCGCCAAGTATTCGATTTCAGGCGAGTACAACAAGTGTTTGCTGCATCTCTGGTCGGCGGAGCGAAACGTGGTGAGGCGAGTCCTTGAGGCAGAAGTGAAAAATGATGTGCTGAAACTGGCCGTGCAACGGCTGGGTCAAAACAAACCCACCAAACTCGAAATTTGCCGCGAGCGCGACCGGCGAGCGCCGACGGCCAAGCGGGCAACGCGGCTGGCCTATCAGCGGACCCTGCAACGAATTTTCGAACGGCGATTTTGTGAATACAAAATTGCCGATTTGCGGACTTCCGTTGATCTTGAGCATTCCTTTGGCCCGATTTACTCGCGAGGGCTTTTGCTGCGCGGCCGTTCGGCTTTTGCCGTGCTCGGCGTGAATGCGCAAGAAACGCAGACCTCGATCGATGCAGCGCTCACGTTCGGAGTGGTGTGGCTGGATGCATGCCGCCAGGCGCAAGCAGAAAAATCCGTGGTCGAAGGTCTCAAATTGTTTTTGCCAGCGGGAACCTCGGCTCTGGTGCGCGAACGGATGGCGCATCTGGCGCGCGAAGCGGCTAAATGGCAGTTGTACGAATTGGACGAGCGGGCCGACAACGTGCATGAAATTGAAGTCTGCGACCGCGGCAACGTGCAAACGCGGCTGGTACAGCGGACCGATGAAGAAGTTATCCGGGAGAGATTTGACAGTGCGATCAAACGCGTTCACCAGCTGATGCCGGAAGCGGAAATCGCCGTGCTTTCGTCGGCGGAGATTGCTTTCCGGTGCCACGGACTTCAGTTTGCCCGGGCGCGGCTGGCGCACGAGGCTGGATCACTGCGTAGTAAGGAAGAAGTTGTGTTTGGCATCGGCGCATGCGAACGGGTGTTGTGCGAACAGAATGCGTCGGATTTTGTCCGCCTGGTGCGCAGTGTGGGTGAGGTGCGCCGCGCCGACGGCCCGCGCGATCATTTTCTGTGGCGGCTGCATCCTGAGCGCTGGCTGGAATCGCTCGCGGTGAAGGATCCGCGCGCCATCGACGAACGCTTCGATCCATCATCCTTGTATTCGCAGGTCCCGGCTTTTTCCGCTTGCGACCGTGCCATGATTGATCTCCTTACCGTAACTCGCCAAGGCAGGTTGGCGGTCGTAGAACTGAAGGCGGATGAAGATATTCATCTACCATTGCAAGGTTTGGATTACTGGTCTCGCGTGGCGTGGCACCATGCCCGCGGGGAATTCAAGAAGTTCGGGTATTTTGCAGCCAAGGAATTGTCCACCGAAGACCCTCTATTGTTTTTAGTCGCTCCGGCCTTACATGTGCATCCCGCGACCGATACGCTATTGAGCTACGTTTCACCAGAGATTGAATGGGCGCTCGCCGGGATTGACGAGCGGTGGAGAGACGGAATACGTGTTGTGTTCCGCAAGCGGGAGGGAAATGCTTGGAACAAACCTGGCGCAAAATCCTTTGCTGGCTGATTCCGTTCCGTCAGCGCCCTACTTTGGCCGGTTCTTTTTCTCCCACCCGCTTGCTCACTTCGAATGTCATCTTGCCGGCCTTTTTGTCGGCATCGACGATGACGTGATCGCCGTGCAGGATTTCTCCATCCAGAATCTTCAGCGCCAGCGGGTCCTGCACCAGCTTTTGAATGGCGCGCTTCAGCGGACGCGCGCCAAAGTTCGGGTCGAAGCCTTCGTTGAACAGCAAGTCTTTTGCGGCATCGGTAAGTTCGAGCGAAATCTTGCGGTCGGCAAGCAGACGGCGAACGTCTTCCAGGCGCAGCTCGATGATCTTGACCAGCTGCTCCTTGCCCAGCGGACGGAAAACGATGACATCGTCCACGCGGTTTAGAAATTCGGGCCGGAAATGATTGTGCAAAGCTTCCAACACGTGCCTGGAGGCCTCTTCAAAGTCTTTCTCTGAGCTGAGGCCTTCGGCCTGCAAAAAGGACGATCCGATGTTTGAGGTCATGATGATGACCGTGTTCTTGAAATCCACAGTACGGCCACGCCCGTCGGTCAAGCGGCCGTCATCCATGATTTGCAGCATCACGTTGAAAACATCGGGATGCGCTTTTTCAATTTCGTCAAACAGGATGACCGAATAGGGACGGCGGCGAACTTGCTCGGTAAGCTGTCCGCCTTCCTCATAGCCGACATATCCCGGAGGCGCGCCGATGAGCCGCGAGACAGCGTGCTTCTCCATGTACTCAGACATGTCAATGCGAACCAGCGCGTGCTCGTCGTCAAAAAGAAATTCGGCGAGGGCGCGTGCCAGTTCGGTTTTTCCTACGCCAGTCGGACCGAGAAAAATAAAAGATCCAATTGGGCGCTTGGGATCGCTCAGTCCGGCTCGCGAACGGCGGATCGCGTTGGAAACGCGCTCCAGGGCTTCATCCTGGCCAACCACGCGCTGGCGCAGGCGCTCTTCCATGTTAACCAGCTTCTTGACCTCGCCTTCGAGCATTTTGGAAACCGGAATGCCGGTCCATTTGGAAACGATGCGCGCCACGTCTTCCTCATCGACTTCTTCTTTCAGCATGCGGGTGTGACCCTGCTTGTCGATTTGCGCGCTCAGCTTGGACAATTCTTCTTCCGTCTGGCGTAGCAGGCCATAGCGAATCTCTGCGACGCGCTGCAAATTGCCTTTGCGCTCTTCGGCCTGCTCTTCGATCTTGAGTTGTTCGATTTTTTCCTTGAGCTGGCGCGAGCGGGCGATCAGGTCTTTTTCTTTTTTCCAGTTGGCCTTGAGCGCGTTTGATTTTTCGCGCAGTTCGGCCAATTCCTTTTCGATTACGGCCAACCGTTCTTTGGAATTAGGATCGCGCTCTTTCTTTAACGCCTGCTTCTCGATTTCCAGCTGCGTGGCGCGGCGCTCAAGTTGATCGATTTCCGTCGGCATGGAATCAATTTGAATGCGGAGCGAAGCCGCTGCCTCGTCGATCAGATCGATGGCTTTGTCCGGTAGAAACCGGTCGGAAATATAGCGATGCGAAAGCGTGGCGGCGGCAACAATGGCTGAATCTTTAATGCGCACGCCGTGGTGCACTTCGTACTTTTCTTTCAGCCCTCGCAGAATCGCGATCGTGTCTTCAACGTTCGGCTCGCCGACAAACACAATCTGAAAGCGGCGTTCGAGGGCCGCGTCTTTTTCGATGTATTTGCGGTATTCATTCAGCGTGGTCGCGCCGATGGCGCGCAGCTCGCCGCGGGCCAATGCCGGCTTAAGCATGTTCGAGGCGTCAATCGCGCCTTCAGAAGCTCCCGCTCCAACCAGGGTGTGCAGTTCGTCGATGAAAAGAATAATTTGGCCTTGGGAGTCTTCGATTTCTTTAAGTACTGCTTTGAGCCGGTCTTCGAACTCGCCGCGATATTTTGCGCCAGCGAGCATCGCACCGAGATCCAAAGCCACGACGCGCTTGTTCTTCAAAACCTCAGGCACATCGCCGGAAATGATGCGCTGGGCCAGACCTTCCACGATGGCGGTCTTGCCTACGCCGGGTTCGCCGATCAAGACCGGATTATTTTTTGTACGGCGGGAAAGCACTTGCACCACGCGCCGGATTTCTTCGTCTCGGCCGATCACCGGATCGAGCTTTCCGCGGCGGGCCTGCTCGGTTAAGTCGCGGGCGTAGCGTTCAAGTGCCTGGTACTTCGCTTCGGGATTTTGATCGGTGATGCGTTGCGAGCCACGCACTGCGGTCAGGGCTCTTAAGATGGCCTCGTGGGTCGCGCCATGGCGGGCCAGAATCTGCTGGGCGGCGTCTTTCTTGAGCTGCGTGATCGCCAACAACAGGTGCTCGGTCGAAACATATTCGTCTTTGAAATTGCTGGCTTCTTTGAAGGCTTGGTCGAGCAGCTGATTGACTGCCGAAGAAGGGCTTGGCTGGGCCGCGCTGCCAGAGATTTTTGGCAGCTTTTCGATCTCGCCATAAACTTCGCTCAAGACCGCCTGCGGGCCAATGCCGACTTTCTCCAGCACCGGCGGAACGATGCCTTCTTTGTTTTCGATCAGCGCGGCCAGAAGATGGAGCGGCTGCAACTCAGGGTTGCCATGCTCGGAGGCGAGTTCATTCGCCCGCTGCACCGCTTCCTGCGCTTTGACTGTGAATTTGTCCCAACGAATTGCCATAAACTTTTCCTATCTCGATTTTGTCATCCTGAGCGCAGCGAAGGAGCTATGTGTTGAAAACTGCATGGATTCTTCGCTCCGCCCAGAATGACGAGCTTTCCAGAAATGGCTACCCGTCCTTCAAAAACAGCGAGCTGGTAGCATAATCGATCACCGCTGCCTGCCGGTCAAAAACGTCCACGCCAAGAATTGCTTCCACCGGCGTAGCACCCTTTGACGCGAGCGCCGCGTTTACATGACTGAGGTCCATTGCGTACAGCGCAGTGGGCCTCGGGGTAGCGCCCTCCAGCTTAATCTCGGCGCCTGCCAATTGAAATACCTCCAACTGCGCGCCACCCGCGCCACCTCCCATGCGTCCGAGGGAGGCCACGGTCAGCCCAAGTTCGCGCGCCAGCGAGAGGCTTACAACGGTGCTTGCGGCTCCCGTGTCGATGAGTACGCGAATGGCTCGGCCGGCCAGGGTTCCAGCGGCTTCGAAATGTCCGACCCCATTGCGGCTTAATGGAATTCGTCGATATCCTTCTGCCTCCAGAAATGAAGTCAGCGACATCACCAGCCCTCCGGCAACAAGAAACGGGAGGCGGTCGGATTTGGCCGCCTCCCGTGCGTCTCGACAGGCCAAGATGCCCGTCATTCGATCAGGTTCAAATGACGCTTAGGCCGCCTTGCTGGCGCCCTTGGCTTCGAGGGTCTTCTCGCTGCCAACGTTGACTTTGACCTGCTTGGGCCTGGCTTCCGCCTTCTTCGCCAACGTGATCTTCAGCACGCCCTTGTCGTAGTTGGCATGGACGCTCTCCGTGTTCACAGTATTGGGCAGCGTGAAGGAACGAGTGAAGCTGCCGTATTGCCGCTCCACGCGGCGGAAGTTCTCTTCTTTCTCTTCCTTCTCGAACTTGCGCTCGCCATGAACGGTAAGGGTGTTGTTCTCGATGCGAACGTCAATGTCCTTTTCATCAACGCCCGGTACTTCGATCTTAAGCGTGACGTTGTGTTCATCCTCATATACGTCCACTGCAGGAGCGAAGTTGGCAGTGGTCAGCGCCTCCTGGTCGTTGCCATAAGAATCCCGGAATAGCCGGTTCATGCGGTCCTGCAGGGTGGAGAACTCACGGAATGGGTCCCAACGGGTAAGTACGGTCATGGCTAAAATCCTCCTTCAAGGAATTTCAAGAAATTTAAGTTTAAGGCTCTACATCTTCTGGATGCTGCCTTAGTATGTTGCGATGCTAAAATATGAGTGTGTTATTGTCAACCACAAAGCAACCGATAACTTTCAATAACTTACACTCACAATCAGGCATTTGAGATAGGCGGTTTCTGGCACTCCCAGGAGAATGGGATGATCGCGAGCCTGGGTACGGTTTTCCAAAACACGAATATTTCTGTGCACATCCCGGGCAGAATCGGCCACGACCTCGATGAACTGAGCCAAACTGACGTGGTAGGAGCAAGAACAGGTAGCGAGAACGCCGCTCGGCCGGAGCATTTTCAGCGCCCGGAGATTGAGTTCTTTGTATCCGCGTAAGGCAGTTTCCAGGTTACGTTTGCCTTTGGCGAAGGCGGGAGGGTCGAGCACGATGGCGTCAAACTGCCGCCCGCTGGCGGCGAAGTCGCGGAGGAGGTCGAAGGCATTGGCCTCGATCCATTCGATATCACGTCCGTTCAGTGCTGCGTTGCGATCGGCAACTTCGAGCGAAGGCCGCGAACTGTCTACCCCGGTCACCTTTGAACAATGCGGCGCCATATGCAGAGCGAATCCGCCCTGATAGCAAAAAACATCGAGGGCCTCGCCCCGGAGATATTGCGCAGCGGCCGCATAGTTTTCGCGCTGATCGAGGAAAGCTCCTGTCTTCTGTCCAGCCAGCCCGTCGTAATGGAATTTGACGCCGTTCATCGTGAAGATCGTACTGGCTTTCTCTCCGCGCAAAAGAGCAGACTCCAGAACCGGAAGTTGCTCGAGTTGGCGAATCTTGGCATCGACGCGCTCAATAATGGCTTCGGGATCAAGTTGTGCGGCTAATTCGTCGAGGACGATCTGGCGAACCGGCGCGGCATCCATGGCTTGCGTCAGAACCTGGATCGACAGAATGTCGTTATAGCGATCGGCGATCAGCCCGGGCAGAAAGTCGCCCTCACTGAAGATCACGCGGTAGGCGTCTGTGTCGTTGACCACCGGCTTGCGATAAGCGATCGCTTCTTGAATTCGCTGGCGCAGAAGGGCAGACAGGTTGGTTACTGGTTCCCGCGAAATCATGCGGATCGCGATCTGCGAAGCGTTCGAATAGAGTGCCGTTCCCAGAAACTCGCCGCGCTCATCGGTAACGCGCACGAGCGAACCAGGAGGGATGTTGTCCGCGGAAGGAATGTCAGAACGGTAGACCCAGACGTGCCCTTCCTTTAGCCGCGCCGCACCACGCCGGGAGACAGTCACGTGAGCAGCTTCGCCCGTAGGGTTCTTAGGCATGAACAAATCTTACCCCTCAGAACGGTCAGTTAGAGTCGGCTGAGATTGGAAGCAAGAGAATTGAAAGTACTAGCTGGCCGCGGGATGTTCACTTGGGATGGATTCACTTTCGATCTGCGCCGTAGCGGCATGCCCAGAGTCCGCCCTTGCCAGATCCAGATCACGTTGCAGCAGATCCATGATGTTCATAGGAAGTTCGACGCCCCACTCTTCAAGTTCATCCTCGGGCCAGGAGCCGTTGAGGCGAATGGCAGTGGAAATGTCCTCCGGGAAGGCTAGGTTGTATGTGCCTTCGCGGAGCAGCGTATCTCCGTTCTTGCGCCCGGTGTGGACGTCGTAGATCCGACGGCTGGAACTGCCACCATCATTGATGAAGACGAGAAAAACTTCGCCATCCTCGCCGTAGTCGCCACGGTAATACCAGGCCTGGGGCGTATCGCTCTTGGGCCGATGCCGCCGGCGGTGTGCGGTTGGGGTGGCAATGATTTGGGTCTCGTTGGCCGGGTTGTAATAGAGAATTCGCTGGCAGGAATCGCAAATGATGGTGCGTTGGCCCGAACGAATTTCGTTGTAGGTTTGCGGGCGCAACATCACCTGGCAACCCATACATTTCTGATCGCGGGCTTCAGCGAGGCCGGTGCCACGGTATTTCGCCACCCGGTCATAGTGCTGCAACAGATCTGAAGGCACGCCCGAGCGGGCTTTTTCGCGCTTCGCCCGCCACTCTTCTAATTGCTTCTCGTCATCGGCGGTAACCTGACGGGCAGCAGCTTTCTCTTTTTCGATCTCCGCAGCCTCGGCCTTCAGCTCCGCTTCGGCTGCCTTCACTTCTTTTTCCCGCACCTCGGCATTGACCATCAGCTCGAGAATCTTGTCTTCATTATTCCTGATTTCCTGCTCGGCAAACTGAATCTCATGCAGCAGGGCTTTGTATTGTTCGTTGGTTTTCACATCGAGCGACTGATCGCGGTACTTGGAGATTTTGCCTTGCAGGTCTTGAATGGCGGTTTCGTACTTGCGGCGGGCGCCTTCGTCGGCTTTGACGGCGGCTTTGGCCTTTTCGAGCACAGCCTGGGTGCCGGCGAGCTTGGCCTCAATCGCCGCCACCCGTTTGGGCAAGGCGGCAATCTCCTCTTGCAGCCGGTGGATCTCCCGGTCCGCCTGCTGCAAATCCATCAGGTTTTGTACTTCTGGAAGCATCTTCGAATCTGTAGGAACAGCCTCTTTTGATTTTAGCATGCGTTTCGGGCGGACTAAGACCCGAACTTACCGAGCGGGCGAGGCGGATTGCTATCAGTTATTTATCCGTATCTGCCAGGGCAAACTTTCCCAGCAAAAAGGGATGTGAAGTCGGCGGAATGGACTTGGCCACATCGATCGGGTAAGGCTGCTGGGTAAGCGTCGGGAACCCCCAGATCTTGCCCGTGCGCAGGTCGATGGCAACTTTGCCCACTACCTGCTGGGCATTGTCCGGAGCGCGCAGCATGGTCGTGCCGGGCTCGAAATACAACGGATACATTTCCGACTGCGCGTGCACTGGCGCCAGCGCCAATAACGGCCCAAGCGCGATGATGCCGAGGAAAATTGCGATGAGTACAAGTAGAGATTTCACCAAACCATCAGCTTTCATTTTCGCCCTCCTAAAATCGGTTCTCAGCGCGCCGCCTATTATTGCATTCGCGGGTTAGACTGAATCTCCGAGGGAGGGCGTTTCGTGCACCGCTTGAGCCTGGGCGATTTCGAAATCACGGCCGTATCCGATGGAACCTACCCGCTTGATGGCGGCGGATTTTTTGGAGTTGTGCCCAAGACTCTTTGGGAAAGAAAAGTAAAAGCCGACGCGAACAATCTGGTTACCGCCGGATTGAACTCGGTCATCGTGCGCACGGGGAAAAACACAGTTCTGATCGAAACTGGAATTGGGAACAAACTCCCGGAAAAAATGATCAAGATTTACGGCCAGCCCGCGAAGCTGGTAGAGAATTTGCGTGTCGCGGGAGTTACGCCTGATGACATTGACGTCGTCATTAACACGCATCTGCATTTCGATCATTGCGGCTGGAATACAGCCCGTCGGGGCGACAAGATCGTGGCCACTTTCCCGAAGGCGAAATATTACGTGCAGGAAGGAGAGTGGCGGCACGCACACGAAAATCAGCGCGACGGATTCAGCTATCTTGCCGAAAACTATGATCCTCTGGTCGAGAGCGGACAGATGAAGCTGCTGCGAGGTGAGCAGGAAATCCTTCCGGGCATCTCGGTCGAGGTTTTTCCCGGGCATACGCGTGACATGCAGGCGGTCGTGATCGATAGTGGCGGCAAGACGGCGTGTTATATCTCCGATCTGATCCCGACCACCGCGCACCTTGATCTGAACTGGGTGATGGCGTTTGATCTGTATCCGCTCGAAAGCGTCGAAAGCCGCAAGCGGTATTACGCACGGGCGATTCCGGAGAAGTGGCTGACGATCTTCACGCATGATCCAAGAGTGCCGTGGGCGCATGTGGAGAGAGATGAGAAGGGGAAGATGGCGGCGAAGACCGTGTAGGGGCGGATGCTCGGCAGTCAGAAGATCAATCTCCGCGGGCAAGGGCGCTCGCGCCACACAGCCTGGCTTCGAAAAATTCCTCGACGTTGCCCAGAATCTCCGGCGCAGACTTCGATTCGTAGATTGCCTTGCGCAGCGCAGCGCCGCCGGGCACCCCATGCGTAAACCACGACGCAAACTGCTTCATCTTGCCGACCGCGTCGGGCAATTCTTCTTCGATCAGCATCGAAAAGTAGGTGCGGATCATCTCGTAGCGGTCGGCCCCGGTGGGCTCGTCGTAGGGAAGCGCGCGAACTGGGAAGGGCGCGACTTCAGTCGTGCCGCCAGAGGCGGGGAAATTAGGGGCTTTAGGACTTACGGCACGACTAAAGTCGTGCCCTTCCCGTGTAGCGTCATCTGTAGCGTCATCAAAACCAGTTGAGCTGCGCTCGACCTGGGCGGGCGAGTCGCCCGCCTCCACACAGCCTGTGGTGATTCCTGTGCAATACTGCTCAATCTGCCTGAAGATCCACGGGTTCGACGGCGCGGTGCGGCCGATCATGACCGCATCGCAGCCCGTCTGCGCGACCATGGCGCAGGCATCTTCGGGCGTGCGAATATCGCCGTTGCCGATCACAGGAATCTTGACCGCCGCTTTTACTGCCGCGATCCAGTCCCAGCGGGCCTGGCCACTGTAACCTTGCTCGCGGGTGCGGGCGTGCAGTGCAACGGCGCAAAGCCCGCAATTCTCGGCCAACTTGGCCAGCTCTACGCAGACAATCTCTTCGTCGTTCCACCCGGCGCGAAATTTCACGGTGAAAGGAACCTTCACCGCCGCCCGCACCGCTTCAAAAATCTTGCCGATCGCCGGCAGATCGCGCAGCAATCCCGAGCCGCCGTTGCACTTAACGACTTTCTTTGCCGGGCAGCCAAGGTTCAAATCCACCAGATCGAAGCCCAAGTCTTCGACGATCCGCGCGGCATCGGCCATGACCTGGGGATCGCTGCCAAAAAGCTGGGCCGAAATCGGGTGCTCGTCTTCGTAGAAGTGCAGGTAGCGCTTGGCTTTTTTGTCTTTCGCGCGGAGCACGCCGTCGGCCGAGGTGAACTCGGTCATGATCAGGCCGCAGCCGCCCAGATTTCGGATGAAGCGGCGGAAGACGGTGTCCGTGACGCCAGCCATGGGAGCAAGGACGGTGGCAGGGGAGATTGCAACGTTACCGATCAACAGGCGATCGGGAACGATCGCTTTCGCGCGGGCGGGGACGCTCGCGCCTACATTGCTCGCATTGTCCCAGAACTTACGCACCAGGCTATTTTACTGCCTTCCCCCGCAAGTCCCGATATGCCACAATCTGCATCACACCACCATGGCCGAAACCAATCTCGCCGTGCCGGTTTCTGAGTCCCCGGGAAAATGGGTCGCCAGAGTCGCGGCGGCGGTCGTTGTGGCCGCGGCTGTGTGGAGCTTTATTGTCTCTGTTACGAATGATCTGATCCTCCCGGCCCTGGCGCGGGTGATGGGCGGAGATCCCCAGTCGCCGCTCTATCTTGGCAAGGGAGAATTCAACGTTCCGGCGATCTTTTCTTCGATTTTGCAGCTTTGTCTGGGTGGGATCGCAGCCGCTTTACTCTATCAGTGGTCGCGGTCCGCGCCGCGCGTCCGCGTGAAGACGGCTAAAGTAAGCGCAGTGGCGCAAAAAGGCGGAATGCCGAGCATTTTGCCCGCTACGACGATGCCGTCGGCAGCTGCGGCACCGGTTTCCACTCCGGTGATCGCTCCGCAGGCCGTTCCACCGCCTGCGCCAGCTCCTCCACCTGCGCCGGTTGCGACGTCCCCGGTACTCCCTGAGGCAGCGCCAACGCCGACGCCACCGCCCGCTGTCGCGCCGGCGCCAAGACCGCCAGCCGCGCCGTCCCCACAGCCGGCTCCAGCGGCCAAACCTCAGAAGGCCAAAAAACCGGCCGAGGTTTACTACAACATCGTCGGGGAGCCGATCAATCCTACGGAAGACGACTAACCACCTGGGCCGATTACCTTATCCCAATCCCGGCACCAGCGCCGGAACGTTGCGCGCATATTCCTCGTAGGCAGTGCCAAAATGCTGCCGCAGGGCAGCTTCCTCGCGGCGGATTTTGATCGCAATCGCGGTATAAATCATGAGCAACCCTACAAAAGCCTCAATGTGGCCGACAACAATCGCCGTGCCCAAGACTGCGAGCAGCAATCCGCTATAAATGGGGTGTCGCACAAACTGGTAAGGGCCGCGGATGATTAGTTCCTGAACCGATCCCGTGGTTATCCGCGCCGACCAGTTCTTGCCCAGAGTGCGGCGGGCCCAGATGGCGAATGCCAGCCCAGCCGACTCGATCGTCAGACCCACTGCCAACCACCAACCCGCTGAAGGCCACAAGCGCACTTGCAGCTGAGAGAGCGGCCAACGCCAGATCATCAGCGCAAACCCGCCGACAAGCAGAGCCTGGTATCCGAGCCGCCCGGCCAGCGATTCCTGCTTCACCGGGGAGCCTTCGGTGCTGCGCACGCGGTGGCGCGCTGAGACCAGCCAGTAGGCATACCAAACGGCCCAGAGAATCCAGCAGACTTTCATACCTTGGCCTCAAACCAACGAAAGCAAAACCCTCGCCAGAGGCGAGGGCCGGGTGAATCGGAACACAGCGGATTACTTCTTTGCTGTCTCCACTTTGGCGTATTTGCGACGGAAACGTTCGACGCGGCCGGCAGTATCGACGAGCTTCTGTTTGCCGGTGAAAAACGGGTGGCAGTTCGAGCAAATTTCCACGTGAATATCACCGCGATGAGTGGAGCGCGTGGTGAAGCTATTGCCGCACGCGCACATGACGCGAACTTCGTTATAGGCGGGATGAATGGCTGTTTTCATATCGGCTTGACCTTTCAGCGAGCCTTTAGATTCTACAGGACTTGCGAAGGATTCAGCAACGGCCGAGAGATTGAAGACAAAGACTTTGGAGCCAGTATGAAAGACAAACGCAAAGGAAAAAACGGCAGGGCCGATCCCTGCCGCGCATACAGAAATTCCACTTTTACTTGCTGCGATTTACCGCTTTTTTGAGCTCCGCCCCTGGTGTGAACTTCGCGACTTTGCGGGCTGCAATTTTGATGGTGGCCCCGGTCTGCGGATTGCGTCCATTGCGCGCCTTTCTCTGCGAGACGGAGAAAGTGCCAAAACCAATGAGCGCGACCCGGTCTCCCTTTTTTAAAGCAGACGTGATGCTGTCGACAGCCGTGTCAATCGCGGCTGCGGCCTGCACTTTACTGATGTCGCAGCCGGCTGCAATCCGGTCAATGAGATCAGCTTTGTTCATCTTCTCTCCTGGCAGGTCTTGTTTCTTCCTCAGCGTACGCGGGGGAGGGGAAACGTCGCGCCGAGTGCAAGACCTTGCGGCTCTCATTTAGCGCCCGGCGCGATTGAAAGTCAATGTGGAAATCCGCGCCGGACGCTGAATCCGCAGAGGAGTGGCAAACCGGGCTCATGGTTGAGCGGGGGGAAACAGAGAACGACGGCTTTTCCTCGCCTCTCCACAGCGGGCGCGATATCTTCACAATATCTACACAAGCGCATTGGCTTTTGCACTTGCGCGAATCTCGGGTGCGGGTGCACAGTCGGAACAGAGGTAGAGCCCCAGGTGATGAAAGTGTCCGCGGAAGTTTGCCCGTTGTGCGAAGGCACCGGTTGGAAGTCGGTTTCCCAGGGTTCCGAACGCCGTGTCACCCGATGCGATTGCCGGCTGCGGGTGCGCTCTCAGGCGCTGCTGGCGAACGCTCGAATCCCCAAGCGCTACGAACATTGCGAGCTCTCCAATTTTGAGTTCGACGGGCCGCACCGCAGTCTGGCGCCCGCTCGTCTCGGGGCCTGCAAGTTCGTAGAAGAGTACCCGGTGGACAACGTCGGGTTGTTGCTGATCGGCAGCGTCGGTGTGGGAAAGACTCATTTGGCCGTGGGGATTCTGAAGGAGTTGATTTTCGGCAAAGGCATTCCCTGCCTGTTTTGTGACTATCGCGAGCTGCTGAAGGAAATTCAGAATTCCTACAACGACTCGGTGCGCGCGACCGAATTGGAAGTCCTTCGCCCGGTTTTTGAAACTGAAGTTCTGGTGCTCGATGAACTGGGCGCGGTTAAACCGACTGAGTGGGTGTGGGATACGGTAAGCCTAATTCTGAATTCCCGCTACAACGACAACCGCACCACGATCATCACCACGAATTTTCCGGACGAGCCAGGGCAGGACCCTTATGCCAATCCAGCCTCGGAATTCGCCCGCGCGCAAAGATCGATGCGGAAGGAAACTCTTGGTGACCGCATCGGCGAGCGCATGCGGTCGCGGCTGCATGAGATGTGCCGCATCATCCGCATGGATGGCGAAGACTTCCGCCAGAAATTCCGCAGCGCCAGCTTCCGGTAATCCTAACGACGGAGGCACTGAGACACGGAAAAGATCCTTGATTACTTTCCGAGCGGACCGCGCGCGGGGACCATCTTTTAGAATGATCTCGTGCTGACCACGCGGATCGAGTTCGTTCCCACGAAAGACGAGGAAGTCTTTTCCGCCGTCCCGGCCGCGCCCGCGGTTTTTCTGCTGCGCGCCGATGATTCGCAATCCGAACCTTACGTCAGCAAGACCGCAAATCTGCGCCGCCGTTTGCAGCGCCTGATTGGCGTGGCCACGGAACGAAGCAAGCGGCTTAATCTGCGCGACCGAGTTCGCTGGATCGAATTCATGCCTACGGGATCAGACTTCGAGTCTGGATTTCTTTTGTACCGGCTGCTCCGTTCGACCTTTCCCAGCACCTATTCGGCCCGCCTGCGGCTTCGCTTTGCGCCGCTGATCAAGTTGCATCTGGAGAACGAATATCCGCGCGCCTCGCTGACCACGCGGCTGGGACGGCTGAACAGCAAGAATCTCTACTATGGTCCATTTGCCTCCCGCGCCGCGGCCGAACAATTCATGAACGATTCGCTGGATTTTTTCAAGATGCGCCGTTGCGTAGATGATCTGCATCCTGATCCGGCGTTTCCCGGGTGCATTTATTCAGAAATGAAAATGTGCCTTGCCCCGTGCTTCAAAGGCTGCACCGACGCCCACTATCGGTCCGAAGTCGAGCGGGTGCAAGGTTATTTCGGCAGCGGCGGCGAGTCGCTGGTCAGAGAAATCTCTGCCCAACGCGATCAGGCTTCTCTCGATCTGCGCTTCGAAGATGCTTCCGCCTTGCACACTCGCCTGGAAAAGCTCAAGCCTGTGCTGGCGCAGTTGCCCGAAATTGTGCGGGAGATTGACCAGTTCACTGGATTAATCGTGCAGCCGAGCGCAACAGGCGGGTCGGTTGCGTTGTTTCGCGTCGATGCCGGTCAAATTTCGGGGCCTGCAACTTTTTCCATTCAACCGGCTGAGCACAGCAAATCGCAGTCGATGGAGTCGCGAGTGGAAGAGGCTGTCGCGGCGATCGGTGTGTCCGATTCGAAAGCGGCGCTGGAAACCATGGAGCATATGGCGATCCTGAAACGCTGGTATTATCGCAGCAGCCGGGCAGGTGGGATTTTCCTCGTGGACAGCAAAGGCGAGCTTCCCATGCGACGCGTGGTGCGCGGCATTGCGCGTGTTTACCGCGGTGAAAAGCAGGAAGCGCCGGTTCCGGGGCCGTTATGAAAACTGATTTCGACAAATCTCTTCGCGATCACGTGGTCTACCTGCTTCAAGGCGGAGGCGCGCATTTGAAGTTCGATGAAGCCCTCGACGGGATTCCGTCGAAGTTGCGCGGCAAAAAACCAAAAAAGTTGCCGCATTCCTGCTGGATGCTGCTCGAGCACATGCGGCTCGCGCAATGGGACATCCTCGAATTCAGCCGAAACGCCAAGCACGTTTCGCCGGACTGGCCGTCGGGATATTGGCCGCAATCGGCCGCACCAGCAAGCGATGCGGCGTGGAACGCCAGCATTCGCGGGTTTCGCAAAGACCTGAAAGCCATGCAGGACCTGGTTGCGAGTCCCAAGACGGATTTGTTCGCGCGCATCCCGTGGGGCGATGGCCAGACCATTCTGCGCGAAGCTTTGCTTATCGCCGATCACAATGCTTATCACCTCGGGCAGCTCGTTGCTGTGCGGCGCTTGCTGGGAGCGTGGCCCGCTGACTAGGCGAAATTCCGTCACGCATTTATCCCGGCCGCGTTCTTTACCGGGCAATTGCCCAAATTCATTTTTCGACTTACCATCCAACCAGTGGCCACTCTCAGGAACACTCCTAAGCTGAACGAGCCGAACAAAGACCGCCTGGTCTCGGCGGCGCCGGTGGAAGACGACTCTTCATTTGAATTAAAGCTGCGGCCACAGCGGCTGGCGGAATTTATCGGACAACCCAAGGTCAAAGAAAACCTCGCTGTTGCAATCGAAGCCGCGCGTTCGCGCGGAGATGCTCTCGATCACGTGCTGCTTTACGGGCCTCCGGGCTTGGGCAAAACCACGCTGGCAACCATCATCGCCAACGAACTCGGAGTTCCGTTTCAACAGACTTCCGGGCCGACGCTGCAAATCAAAGGCGACCTCACCGCCATTTTGACCAATCTTCGCGACCGGCAAGTTTTATTCATCGACGAAGTCCATCGCCTGCAACCGGCGCTGGAAGAGATTCTTTATTCGGCGCTCGAAGACTACAAGCTGGACATTCTCATCGGGCAAGGGCCGGCCGCGCGCACGCACACGATGGACGTAAAGCCTTTTACTTTTATCGGCGCGACTACGCGTGCAGGTTTGCTTTCTTCACCTCTACGCTCCCGCTTCGGCATCGTGCTGCGACTCGAGTTTTACGGCGATGAAGACCTGCGCATCATTGTCGAGCGGTCGGCGGAAATATTAGCGGTGGAAATCGATCGCGCGGGAGCGCTTGAAATCGCCAGCCGCTCGCGGGGCACGCCGCGAATCGCAAACCGGTTACTGCGCCGGGTGCGTGATTACGCCCAGGTGCGCGGCTCGGGAAAAATTGATTTGGCCACCGCGCAAGCCGCTTTGCAGATGCTCGAAGTCGACCGTCATGGTTTTGACGAGATCGATCGCAAACTGCTGCTGACGATCATCGAGAAATATCAAGGCGGGCCGGTGGGCGTGAACACGCTGGGCGCGGCGCTGGCGGAGGAACCGGATGCAATCGAGGAAGTATATGAGCCTTTCCTGATTCAAATCGGGTTCTTGAACCGCACTCCGCGCGGGCGCGTGGCAACGCAGCTCGCGTACGAACACTTTGGGATCGTGCCCAATCGACGGCAGAGTTCGCTGTTCTGAAACAGTTGTTGCTCCGGTTCCAGGTCTCGCAAAAGCAGCGAGACCTGGGGCACCCTGCCCAAGCTGGAATGCTTGCAGCATGATTGCTCATCTGCGCGGAAAGTTGCTCGCCAAACATCCGAACCAGGCCATCGTTGAGGCTGGCGGCGTCGGCTACGACGTCAACATCAGCGTGCCAACTTTTTCAGATCTGCCGGCATCGGGAAGCGATGTCGCACTGCACATCTACACTCACGTGCGCGAAGACCAGATCGCGCTTTATGGATTTCGCCACTCCGCGGAAAAACAATTGTTCGAAAAACTGATCACGGTAAGCGGCATCGGGCCGAAGCTGGCGATCACGATCCTCAGCGGCATGCCCTCGGATGAAATGGTCGCCGCCATTCGCGGCAACGACCTCACGCGGCTGACCAGGATTCCCGGCGTCGGGAAAAAGACCGCCGAGCGCATGGTGCTCGAACTGCGCGACAAGTTGCCGCAGGAAAAGGGGGTAGAGCAAGCGGCGCCCGCAGCATTGAGCACTACCGAGCAGGACGTTCTTTCGGCACTCATCAATCTGGGATATCAGCGAGCAGCAGCGGAAAAAGCCATGGCATCGATCAAAGGCGAGAGCTCTTTTGACGCCATGTTCCGCGAAGCGCTCGCTCTACTTTCTCGCTAAGCAATGAGACAAACGAATCGTCGTTTCTAACTCTCTATCTTCTGTCTCCGTCACCGAAGACATACATTAGGCCAATGTCTGCCTCCGCTCCCGGATGGTAATGCGAATCACCGCCATAGGGATTGCGAAAGGCAAACCCCGCCACCCGTTCCCGGAAGAAGAACCCACCGGCGATACGAAAGCTCATGTCGACCAGCGGCCCGGTCAGACGATAAAGGCGATCGCCGCCGGGCAACAGATATTCCAGGTTGGCGCGGAACCAATCATTTTCGTACATGGCAGCAACCACCGGCCAGTGGTTGTGCTTGGTATACGTGGTCGTATTCAGACTGCTGTAATGAAGGCCGCCACCGAACCGCCAACTCGTTGTGGCCCGAAACATAAACAATCCGTGGGCCCGGACTGTGAAGCCGGTGCGGGTTTGCTGATCGTCCGCGGTATCCACGCCAACTTCCGCCTCCCCAAACCAACGCCGAAAATGCAAGTCATCTCCCGCATCGGCGTGATACGCAGGCGAGTTGAAACCGGCGGGGGCGAGGCCGATGCCGAGATCCACGTAAGATTCGACAACATTTTGGGCGAAGCAGATGGGAACAAACGCCAGCATGGCCAGAAGCTGCTTTTGCAACATGACTGAACCGAATCTCCGTCAGCGCATTATTGGCAGCGCTCCGTTGCGCAAACAATAAGAAGAGGAGCAAACGAGAGCACGTAAGGCCGTGCTGCTCCCATATTGGCAATGCCGATTATTTTCCGATGCAGAAAGTGCTGAAAATCAGATTGAGGATGTCGTCGGTGGTGGTTGCGCCGGTGATTTCATCGAGCGGCCGCAGCGCATTGTAAAGATCGAGCAACAGCATTTCATGGGGAACGCGATTGCCCGTAGCGCCTTCTCCAGCCGCGAGCGCTGCAAGTGAATCCTGCACCAGGCTCCGATGACGCAAATTGGTCAGGAAGCCGGTCTCGAGTTGCGCTCCGGCCCCGCCCACATGCTGCAAGATCTGTGAGCGTAGCTCGGGAATGCCTTCGCCCGTGATGGCAGAAGTGCGCACTCGCGGCATCTGAGAACTCAGAACTGAGAATTGGGAACTGGCGATATCGGCCTTATTTTCCACGAGAATCGCAGGCTGTTGTGAAATGCGTTCGAGCAATCGAACATCTTCGTCGCTGACGGGCTGAGAGGAGTCAAGGACCATCAGCACCAAATCTGATTCGGCTACGGCTTCCATCGATTTGCGTACGCCGATGCTCTCCGCTTCGTCGAGAGCATGACGGATGCCGGCAGTGTCTACGAGTTCGACAGGAATGCCGCCGATGGAGACTGTTTCGCTTACCAGATCACGCGTAGTTCCGGGCGAGGCCGTCACGATGGCGCGTTCCCGTTCCACCAGGCAGTTGAATAAGCTGGATTTGCCGACGTTTGGCCGTCCGACGATGGCGAGGGTCAGACCCTCGCGCACGATTTTGCCGTAGGCGAAGGAACCGGCCAGCGCTTCGAGCGGCGCGCGAATTTCGCGGAGATGCTCCAGAATTTTCTGGGCGGGAAGAACCGCGACATCATCTTCGGCAAAATCGATTCCAGCTTCCAGCAGGGCGATCAGTTCCACCAGCTTCTGTTTGATCGGTTGCAGGCGGCGCGAGAGCACGCCTTCCAGTTGCTGCGCCGCGACTTTGGCCTGAAAGAGAGTCTGCGCCTCGATCAGGTCCCGGACGGCTTCAGCCTGGGTGAGATCGATGCGGCCATTCAAGAAAGCCCGCATGGTGAATTCGCCGGGCTCCGCGAGCCGCGCGCCTCGGGCTAAAGCCAGCTCGACCATGTGCCGCAAGACGACGGGCGAGCCGTGCGCCGAGATTTCGATGATGTCGTCGGTGGTGTAGGAGTGAGGCTTGGCAAAATAAGTGACGACGACTTCGTCGATTCTGTGCTGCGGCGAAGCCGAGCTTTGCTCGGCTGCACGGCCGGGGGCGGCCGTCCCCATACAACCACCCTCAGGCTCGATCAGTTCTCCGAACACGGCACGGCCTGGCTCGAGCTCATGTTTGAGGCAAAGCATTGGCATCGCGATAGCGAGAGCTTCCGGACCGGCGAAGCGAACCACGCCGATTCCGCCACGCCCGGGCGGAGTCGCAATGGCGACGATTGTGTCGTCCGGATTCACCAAAAGATTGTAGCGGAGCTGCCGATTGGCAAGAATGTCTCAGCCTCGTGAAGGCTTAGCGCAGTTCGCAACTTCAGAATTTCGCCGATAAACAAGAAAGTAATAGAGGGCAGGACCCAGCCCGAGGAGAAAATATAGAGGTACGAACCAAATAGCTTTTCTTAGCCAACTCGACGTGTCAAAACCGAACCAGAAATACCACATGGCTATAGAGAGCGTGGCCGCTCCAAGAACCCCTGGCCAGAGGAGAAGCCTGATCATAAAAGCCGCCTCAGGGGATGCAGTCAGGGAAGAAACTCCAGACGCACTCATCGCCATATGGGTTGCTATGAGTACTCCGACGAGGGAAATCGCGGCTAGCGCGCACACGAAATAAACCCGCCGGGCGAGGCGAGAAATGACCCAGCTTCGTGTGATTGGCAGGTACAGCATAGCGGCAGAACCCGCTAGGGCACTGTCCTCCGCGCTGGCTTGCCTGCAACTTTGTAATCCTTGGGATATACGACTACGAACCGGCGCAGGCCTTCGCCTTCACTTTCGGTACGCAGATCCTCAAAGTCGCGTAAGGCCAGGTGCACGATGCGGCGCTCGCGGGAGGACATTGGCGCGAAATCGTAAGGCGCTCCGGTCTTGCGGACTTTCTCCGCGGCCACCGACGCGGCCGCGCGCAGCTCGTCCAGGCGCATGCTGCGATGATTCATACAATCAAAGCAGACTTTCTCATGGTCATTGCCGGGCAGGCGCAGGATTTCGAGGGCAAGCAGCTCGAGTGCGCGCAATAATTCCCCGCCTCGCTCCAGGAGCAGCGGCGAATCGGGCCCGGCGAATTCCACCAGAATTTCCGGACGCTCCCAGTTGCGCTCTTCCGGCAACGGCGGATCGACGGTAATCCGATATTTCAGGCGAAGTCCGCCTCGGCTGACGACCACGGTTAAAAATTCGTTGATCTTGTTCGCTGCCGCGATTTTGTCAGGGATTGCCATAGAAATCTGCTTTTAGCTACTGGCCTTTGGCTTTTTTTCCCCCGGCACGCCGCACCCACAGGCCAACGGCCAAAGGCTAATAGCCAACAGCTATTTATCTTTCTTGCGCGCCCGCTTCTCCGCCAGTTCGCGCATCTCGCGGCCGAGGCGGGTGCGATTCATAATCGCCTGTTGTACGATGCCGATGACGTTGCTCTCGAGCCAGTAAATGCAAAGTCCAGAAGCAACATTCCAGCTCAGAAATCCAAACATAATCGGCATGGTGACGTTCATCATTTTCTGCTGCGCCGGGTCCATGCCCGCCTGCGGCGTCATACGCTGCATAATCAACATTGCGATGATGATCAAAATGGGCAAAACGCGTATGGTGTACGGTTCGGGTGAAGACAAATCGTGGATCCAAAGCCAATGCGCCTGCCGCAGATCGATGGCTGCACCGAGCATGCTGTAGTATGCGATCAAGAACGGCATCTGAATCAGCATGGGCAGGCAGCCGCCCCACATGTTCACGCCCTCCCGCTGCTGCAGGTCCCAGATTTCTTTGTTCATGTCCTGCCGCCGCGGATCTTTCATGCTGTACTTCTTGTATTTCTCCTGGATGGCTTTCATCTGCGGCTGGATCTTTTGCATCTTGAGCGCAGATTTCATGCCGGTGACGCGCAAGGGCAGCAGGGCAAGATTGATGATCAGAGTCTGCAACACAATCGCCCAGCCCCAATTGCCCACGACTTTTTCGTACGTCCAACGCAGCCAGATGAAAAGCGGACGGGCAATCCATCCCCAAAATCCGAAATTCACCAGGGCGCGCAAATCTCGCGGCGCTCCCTGGATGGCTGGAACCGAAACCGACTCCAAAATTCCCAGTGATTTTGGGCCTACATACAACTTGCCAGTGGAGGCGCCTTGCAAACTGCCAACCGCCGCACCCAGCACGCTATAAGGACGTTTCGCGTCCTGCGGGTTCTCGATCGAATTATGCAACGTGACCAGTGCCGCGCTTTGCGGATTGTCCGGGACAAAGACTGCGGCAAAGTATTGGTCGACCACTCCCGCCCAGTCGAGCGGCCCCTTGATCGTAGCCCCACCGCTGATTTTCTTGACCGCCAGGCGCTCCACGTTGCCGTCGAACTGATAGTCGATGCGGGCGGAAGCATAGGCTGCGGGCGTGGTCTGATCGCCAAATCCGGCCGGCCACATGGGAAAGGCAGCGACTGGGCTTCCTTTGGCGGTCACCACCACGTCGACGCCTACCATGTAGCTTTCGTCAAAATGGAAGGTTTTGCGCACAGCCACGTCAGAGTCGGCGTATTCAAAAGTGAGTTGGCCCGGGCGGCCGGCAGCATTCGGCCGCGAGACCACGTAAAGAGCAGAATTTAATTTGTTGCGCTGGCCCTCGTCATAGGTCCACAGCGATAGGGGATAACCAAATTTCTCGGCCGCAGAATTCTGAACGACGTCGAGAGGCCGGCCCGCGTCATCGGCGTATTTCTTCAATATCCAGGATTTCACCCGCGCCCCGCGATTGGTGAACGTGATTTTGTAAACCTCATTCTCGATCACGGTCTCGGCTTCTGCGCTGGCCTGCGCCGTTGCTGGCGTGGTTGCGGATGCGGGCGTTGGCGCGGCCGGCGCTGGGGGCGCGGTACTCGGCGCGTTCTGGGTTTGTTCTTGCTTCTGTGCCGGTGGCGCCGCCGGTTGCGGCAAATACCTTTTGAACAATGTCTGGGAAAGCAAGATCACAAGGAAAGTCAGGCCAAAGACGAGTAGCAGCCGGCGTTCCATGCCGGGGTCTTGTTGAGGATTTTGAAAGTCTGGCAAGTTGATGACTCAGTGGCCACACGGTTCGATCGCCGATTGGCGCACCGCTGCGGAATTAGAATTCTCGGCTCCGACTACGGGATCAAATCCCCCACCGCCCAGCGGATGACAGCGCAACAATCGCTTCACGGCCATAAATCCGCCTCGCATGACTCCGAATCTCTCGATCGCCTCCATCGCGTATTCCGAACAAGTCGGCACATAGCGGCAAGCCGGCAGCAGCATGGGCGAAACCGCCCACTTGTAAGCTCGCAGCAGGCCGAGCACGAGGTCTCGAGGTTTCCAGTTCATCACAGGCAAATCACAACTTCTACGGCCGAATTTTCGGGCCGCGGATTTCTTTCTCAATCAAGTCAAACGCTCGAGCGATCTGACTTTGCACCTGGGGAAAGTCTGCTTTTAGCAACGCCGGCTTCGGGTTGATC
>Ga0335073_10002645_pt1 | contig 24585 bp, 19 predicted proteins | sample Lox_Sample_22_FD_207093 | JGI IMG/M metagenome (GOLD analysis project Ga0335073, IMG submission 207093) | Soil microbial communities from Loxahatchee National Wildlife Refuge, Florida, United States - Lox_Sample_2.2 | ecosystem: Environmental > Terrestrial > Soil > Wetlands | place: USA... | reverse complement strand
CACCGCCGAGTCCGCGTCCTCCATCTGTATCGGCAGGCCGAAGACTTCCTGGTAGAACGCCTTCGAGCGGTCCAGGTCCTCGACGAACAGGACGATCGCGCCGACGTCTTTCCGCCACTCGCTCATACCCGCACCTCCGGTCGACTGCCTGCTCCGCTAATGACGAACGGGAACGGCAGAACCAACCGGTCAGCCCGCCAGCCGGGCCGGCTCGTACTGCCAGATGACGTAGGTGCCCTTGCCGATCGGGGGGATCTCGATGCCGTACGGGACGACCTGGATCTGCCGGTAGTGAGGGTTGCGCTTCAGGTCGGCGGTGATCTGCAGGTCGAGCGTGGTGGTGTCGGTGTAGTTCAGGGCGACCAGGGAGAAGTAGCCGGCCCTGATGTACCGGGCGTAGATGCTGGGCTGGCCGGCCCCGGTGAGGCCTCCGGCGGAGGCCGGGTTGCCGGTGTTGACCCCGGCGGGCAGGACGATGTTCCGGGTGGATGACCACCGCTGCCACTGGGCACCCGCGGGAGAGTAGTACTCGGCGATCGAGGGATCCTCGACGAGGATCGGCCCGGTGCTGTGGTCGGCCAGCGGGCGGAAGATCGCGATGAAGCTGGACGCGTTGGCCCAGTTGGTCGACAGCGACCAGGACTGGCTGAACGCGACCCCGGCCGGGAAGACCAGCGCGACCACGCACGCCCCGACGGTCAGGGTGCGGGTCTGGCCGGCCTGGGCGGCCGCGATGAACCGGTCGACCGCGTACCCGGCGGCGATCGCGGCGAACCAGGAGCCCAGGCCTATGTGGCGGTACAGCGAGGCCTGGGTGTGCAGGTGCGCCTGCTCCAGCGGCCCGATCACGGCGGCGGCGAACAGCACCGCGAGCAGCACCGTCTGCGCGACGGACCGCTTCCCGACCCAGCTGAACACGACGCCGCAGAGGGCGAGCACGAGCAGCAGCCCGGCCCAGAAGAAGGAGTTGGCGAGCACCGAGGCCGGCGAGGCGGAGCCCGGCACCGCGGTCAGGATGGTCAGCCTGACCCCATCGCGATAGTTGTTCCCGCCGATCAGCAACCCGGCGGCCAGCAGCACGGCGGTCACGATCAGCAGCGTCGCCACCCGCCGGGCCGCCAGCAGGCCGCCGGAAGCCCGGGGCGCGGTCAGCAGCGCGAGCAGCGCCACGACCAGGTCGAACAGCGCCGAGGAATACGCCGCGGCGTTGGCGAGCGCCAGCGCGACGGCCGCCGCAACCATCCAGCCGGTCGCTGGTCCCCGGTCGTCGGCCCGGATCACGCACCAGGACGCCAACGCGACCAGGAACACCGCCATCGCGTCATAGGTGGCGAACGCCCCCAGGTGCAAGGTGGTACCCAGCAGCGCGAACAACGCGGCGGCGAAGAACGCGGCCTGCCGCCCGAACAGCCGCCCGGCCACCCCCCACAGCAAGGCCGTGGCGGCGAGCATGAACACCAGCGACAGGATCCGGGCGCCGGCCAGACCCCCCAGGCTGTCGGCCACCGCGCCCACCGGCGGGTAGATCACCGGCGCGCCGGAGAAGTAGCTCGCGAACGGCGGGATCGAGACGCCGTGCAGCCAGTGGGCCCATTCCAGGTGGCCGGCGTGCAGGTACAGCGCCTCATCCTGGGATGCCGTGTCGGCCCGGAGCAGCCGTAGCGACAGCGCCGCCTGGACCGCGAGCACGGCCAGCAGCGGCCAGGCGCCGACCAGGCGCCGACCGCGGCTGCGGTCGGTACGGTCCTGGGGTTGCGTTCCGCCGGGAGCGGCCGCGGTGGCCGGTGACGCCACGTCCGGCTGCTCGCCGGCCGCCTCCGAGGACCGCCGGGGCTGTGCGGCGGCCGCGACCATCCGGCGGGCCAACATCAGCGGTGACCAGGCGCCGGCCCGCCAGTAGGGCGCGAACGCCCGCGGTGACGTGCTAGCTGCCATGGTGCGGCCCCCCACTTCCCTGCGCCGATTGCTCCACCAAATCCGGCCAGGCTCCCGGCTCACCACAGGCCACGCTAGCCTGTCGGCCGGTGACCTCGCAGCACGTACGCAACATCGGCGGCCGCCCGCCGAGCCGGGTCCAGGTCGCCAGCGGGTCAACGGCCGCGCGCGCTGGCGTCCCGTGGTGCCGTCCGGGCCGGCGTGTTCCTTCGTCCGGGGAGCCGGTATTAGAGCAGGTCCTCGTGCCTTTCAATATCGGCGAGCACTTGCAGTTCCGTGAGCTGCCTGCGGGTCAGGCGCCGACGCCGGCGCGGCCCGCGGCAAAGGTAGACGGCGAAACCAGGCAGCAGTATGAATCCGGCAAGGAATCCTAATACGCACGCAATCATGCCCACTCCCCGCAGCGGGGCAAACCAGTCAGGTGATAACGCCGTCGGCGCAGGCCCGCGACGCGCTTTTCGCGCACGGTTAAGACGTTGTCGTCAAGCCAGCCAGATTCGCGGCTTGTACGATGATCAGGATCTCTGGGATGTCGTCCGCTACCTCAGCCGGTAATTGCCGGTCTACGGCACGATCCATCCCGATAACGTGCATACTGTGCTCCCCCCGGCCAGATCAGGTCCCCGAGGGAATACTAACCCTGAGGCCTCGTGAACTCCAGCGAGCCCGGCAGAAATACCGTAATTGCCCGGCGCGCTGAGCCTGGAAAACACGGCGGCAATTTAAAGCGGCGGACGGGAGCGGCGGCCACCGGAGATCTGCGGGTCAGCGCGCCGATCGGCCCCGCGAGCGGGCCGGCGGCGCAGCAGATGACGGCAGGGATTGTCGAGATGTATCTTGTCGTCATGGACCAGCTCGCCCGGGAAGACATCGCCGCCGCGGCGGCCGTGCACCACGAACTAGGCCGCGAGTACGACGACGCGGTCGCCGAGAGCCTCGTCGAGCGGATCGGGGCCGAGATCGACAAGCGGGTGGACACCAGGCTAGGCCAGCGCGGCCGCCGTCCTGCGCCGCGTGACCCGGAGAGCCCAGTGAGTCAGCCGCGGCGCTCCTCGTCCGTGGAAACGATCGTCATCGCGCTCGGGTCGATGACGATTGCCGGCATCACGTCCGTCGGCATCCTGAACGCCCAAAACGGCGGCAGCGCGGCCGTGGTCGCCTTGATCTGGCTCGTCATCGGGGTCATCAACGTCGCCTACGCCCGGCGGCGTTGACGCCCCCGCCCGGTCGTCGGCCCGGCTCCGGCCCGGCCGCGCGGGCGTCAGGTCACGAGGGCGCGGGGAACCCGGCCGACAGCCGCCACGCGAGCACGTCGCCGACCCCGAACGTAGGCGGGCCGAACAGCCTGGTCAGGTAGTGACCCAGCCGCGAGGTCCGGCTGGTGACGGCGACCACGGCGGCCGGGCGCCAGTACGCGAGATCGGCCTGGATCATCCCCCGCGGCAGGGGAGGGTCGGACGGCCCGCTCCAGAGTGAGTCGAGGTACTGGGCCCCGCTCGTGGTCGGGCCGGGGACGTAAATCGCCTGCTGGCCGGACTGGTTGGGCCCGATGAAGTAGCCGCCGATCACCGACGCCGGGTCGCCGGTATCCGCCTGCCAGCGCAGCGCCTCGGTGCGGCGCTGCAACGGGACCGGGACCACCAGCACGCGGGCATCCGGTGCCAGCCGCAGCCGGGCGAAGGCCGCCTGCCAGCCGGCCGGTGTCGCCGCGACCCGCGCCGTCTGATACGGCAACGGGATCAGCGGCAGGACCGCCACCGCCACGATGGCGGCCAGGAGGGCCCGTCGCCAGGCCCGGGCCTGCGGGGCCGCGGCGAGCGCCAGGTCCAGCGAGAACGCGAGCAGCGCACCCGCCGCGCCGTCGGCGAGGATGGACAGGCGGTCCGGCAGCACCTGGCTGAGCACCGGTGCGCCCTGCAGCCAGTGGAACGGCAGGAGGTACCCGGGGAAACTGAAGGAGCCGTTGTGCATGGTGCTGCCGCCGAGGGACAGCACCTCCAGCGCCAGCCACAGCACGCCCGCGGTACGGACCCGCAGGTCCCGCCAGTAGCAGATCAGGGCCGCCACCAGCACCACCAGCAGCGGCCAGCCGAGATAGCCGAGGTATTCCGCGAGTCCCTTGCTGTACGCGGCGGCGGCGGCCGCGCTGCCCGGCGTGTGCAGCGCCACGGCGCCGGACGGGTCCACGAAGAACGCGGGCCTGTTCGTGAACGGGTCGGGACCTACCGGGCTGTTGTGCTGGGTGAGCGGCCCGAAGAACTGCACCCACAGCGGATAGCCGCAGATCAGCAGCGTGACGGCGGCCGAGATTCCGACCCGCAACACCACGTCCCGTACCCGGTCCCGCACGGCCCGCGGATGGCTGGCGGCGAGCACGACCGCCAGCAGCGCGCTGGCCAGGACCGTGCCGGCCAGCAGCTCCTCCCCGGTGAGCAGCTGAGCGGAGACCAGCACGCCGAGCCAGGCGCCGGACGCCACGGCGCGGCCGCGGCCCACCAGAATCCGCGCCACCGCGTCGATGATCAGCGGCGGGAGCACGGCGAATGCCAGGTGGTAGTGGCCGATGCCGGAGTTCAGCAGGGCCGGCGAGAACCCGTACACCGCGCCGCCCACGGCCGCCGCCCCGAGGCTGGCCCCCCACCGGCGCAGTACCCAGAACAGGCTGGCCGCCGATCCGGCGATGCCCAGCGTCAGCAGGACCGTGAGGCTGACCTGCGGCCCGGCCAGCAGCGTCACCGGGGCCAGCAGGCTCCCGGGAAGCAGCAGGGAGGTGTTCCACATCAGGTTGATGCCACGCGGCGCGTTCATCGCGGTCGTGATCAGCGCCGGCAGGTGCCCGTGCGCGATCGCGGTCGCGTCGTAGTGCAGGAACCAGGCGAACAGGTCGACGTCGGGGATGTCGCCGACCTGTGCTCGGCCCGCGGGGTCCGCCCACAGCTGCCAGGTCACCGCGACCGCGCCGAGCAGGTAGCAGCCCAGGATCAGCAGCGGAGCCCAGTTCCGGGCGCGGACAGGCCGGTGCTCGGTGACCGGGGATGGCTCTACGGCCGACGGGACGAGGCTCACCGGCAGCCTCCATTCACCAGTCGCCGGCAGTATCAGCAGAAGTCACGGTATTCGGGCCGGTTCTAAGGCGGGGCCATGCCCAGGTCACCGGCGGACAAAGAAATCCCGAGGTCAGCGCCAATCCGCAAAGCTCGGGCCGCTTACGCCAGGATGCTGATTGTGATCAGCACGGCGTCATAGAGGAAGTGCCCGATGATGGGCCGCATCAGGCGCCGGTGCTTCTGGAACGACCGGGTGAGGAAGTACCCGAGCGGTATGGTCAGCAGGAATCCGAGCCCGTAGTAGACGTGATAGCTGGTGCGCAGGGTCAGGCTGAGGACCAGCGCCCACTTCGGGTCCCAGCCCAGCTGGTCCAGCCGGGTGAGCAAGTAGCCGCTGACCAGCGTCTCCTCGGTGACCGCGGTGATCGCCGCTATGGCTATCCCGTAGATGACGTAGTACTTCGGCACGTGCCCGGTCGGGATCTGGTTGAACAGCGTCTTGTGGTGGGCCAGCAGCGGGGCGAAGGGGATCGCGATCACCAGGACCGCCCCGTAGCCGGCCGCGGCGAGCCCGAGTCCCGGCCACACGTCCCTGACCCACCTGGGCCGGGTCAGCCCCATCACGGCCGGGCCCTGGCCGGTCCGGCTCAGCAGCAGCAGGGCGAGCGGCACAACCGCCGCGACCTCGAAGTAGCTGATGATCCCGACGATGAGGTTGGCCAGCGGGTGACCGGAGACGATGGTGGGGAACCTGGTGATGTCACCCGATCCGCCCACGCGGGCCACGAGCACGTCGACCGCGGCGAGCACCCCCGGCACCAGGAACGCCAGCTCGACGAACCAAGTCTCGAGCACCAGCCCGTGCCGGGACGGCTCTTCGATCCGGATCGGTGGCGGTGGCGGCTCGGCCGGAGCCGGGACCCAGTACACCCAGTCGGCGGGTGGCTCCGGCCACTCGGGCGACGGGCGCCACCCGGCGGGAGGCGCCCACCCGGGCGGCGGCTGGGGCCACCCCGGCGGCGCCCGCCACACCCAGCCCGGCGCGCTCATCGGTACAGCGTTCCGCAGGGCGAGGCCGCCTGTCCCATGATCCGGCGAACAGGCCGACGGCGGACCGCGCCGCTACCCGGGCCGCTACCCGGGCCGCGGCGGCCAGCCATCTGCGAGACTGAGCCGCAAGGAGGCGGGACATGGGATCTTACGAGGCCACCATCGGCATCCTGGCCGGCGAGTTGGAGCGGGTCGAGCAGGTCTTCCGCGGCCTGTCCCCGGAGGAGTGGCAGGCGCCGACGCAGCTGGTCCCGGTGGACCCGAGCCTGCCCCACTGGACGGTGTTCGAGCTGGCCGGGCACTTCGACATCTCGATCGGGCTGACCCGGATGCTGATCGACGGAAAGGACGACCTGCAGCCTGCCCGCGACCGGACCAGCTTCTTCATCAACCCCCGGTCCGAGACCGCGCCGGTCGTATACGACTACGCGTACACGATGGTGCGGGGCAAGGCTCCGGCCGACATGCCGGGTGTGCTGCACGAGACCTTCTCGCTGACGATCTCGCAGGCGCGGTCCGTCCCGGCCGGCACGGTCGGCCCCGGGTACTTCGCCCCGATGCGCGTGGACGAGTTCGTCGCCAGCCGCATCCTCGAGGCCGTCGTGCATGGCATCGACCTTACCCAGGCCCTGGGCCGTGACGTGATCGCGACCTCCGATGGCATCAAGACCACCGCGGAGATCCTGGACGACCTGCTGGCCCGCCGCACCGTGGGACGCCGGCCCCCGGACTTGTCGGACGACCTGGACTGGATCCTGGCCGCGTCGGGCCGGGAGCCGTTCGACGACGACCGGCTGCCGCTCATCGGGTGACGGGTCAGGACTGCCGCGGCTCCAGGGCCCGGTAGTTGTGGATGTAGTTCGAGTACGCGGCGCCGGAGTTATCCGAGGCCAGAGCGTCGGCCGCCGGGTGCTGACCGGCCGGGTACTGCCGGGAGATCAGGTCGGCCTGAACCTCCTGCAGGTGCGAGGGCAGGGCCGCGCTGGGGCCGGTGCCCGCCGCGACCGGCACGGTGACCCCGGCCAGCGCGTCGTCGGTGCGCGGCGTGGTGAGGTTCAGCACGTCGCCCAGGCCGGGCGCGGCCGCGTCCCGGGCGGTCAGTGACGGCAGGCCCCAGCGCTGCTGCACGGTCTTCAGGATCGACGTGTGGTCGATCGGCGTGGTTCCGGCCGGCACCCGGAACACCGTCCCCGCCTCGATCAGCGGCGAGATCAGCACCGCGGGCACCCGCACCCCGAACCGGGCGAAGTCAAACCCGAACTCGCCCGTGTCGTCGCCCGGCGGGGTTGCCCCGGACGGCGGCGGCACGTGGTCGTAGCAGCCGCCGTGCTCGTCATAGGTCACGATCAGCAGCGTCTGCGGCCAGCCCGGGCCGCCCCGGACCGCCTCGTAGACGTCGTGGATGAGCTGCTCGCCGAGCGCCACGTTGTAGTTCGGGTGCTGGCTGTTGCCCGTCGAGCCCCAGCTCGGCTCCAGGAACGCGAACGCCGGCAGCGTACCTGCGGCGGCCGCGGCCTGGAAGTCGGCGAACTTGCCGATGGTGCCGTTCGCGGCGCTGGCGACGTCGGTGAACGTCGACTTGGTGAGCGGCTCCGAAGTGTAGCCGTAGATGCCCCAGCTGACGTTGTGCTGGCCGAGCAGGCCGAAGATCGACGGCGAGGTGAACGTGCGCGTCTTGTCGTCCATGTGCCCCTGGCTGGTCGCCGAGCAGGCGAACGCCCGGTTCGGCAGTGTCTCCGTGGGTACCGAGGCGAACCACTGGTCGCAGACGGCGTAGGACCTGGCCAGCGCGGATAGCACCGGCAGCGTGTCGGGGGTGAAGCAGCCCATGATGTCGCTGGGGGTCGTGCCCGACTCGATGGAGTACCCGCTGTCCTTGGACTCCCAGCCCAGCGTGTAGGCGAAGTCGGTGACGAAGCCCTGCATCCCGGGCACCTGCGACGAGCTGGTCGGCGGGCTCTCGGTGCCGAACAGCTGGTCGTTCGTGGCCATGTAGCCCTCGCCGGGATCGGAACCCGGCATGAAGTAAGCGTTCGGGGTGGTGGGCTCGATGCGGGACACGGTTACCGCCGCCCCGGTGGAATCGGGGTTGGACTCCGTTCCGGTGAGCCCGGCAAAGGGCTGCCCGGTGGGCGAGACATTCCCCTGGCCGCTGTACAGGAAGCCCAGCATGTGGTCGAACGACCGGTTCTCCAGCATCAGCACCACGATGCTATTGACCGTGGCCAGGCCAGTGCCGTTGCTCATTTCCCACCCCCGGATGGCGTGAGCGTCGGCCTCCCCGCCGGCGCGGAGCCTATGGTGTCACCCCGGACCAGGGCCGCGCGGGCGAACACGACCAACGGGGGCGAGCCCGTTATGGCTGTGCTTGGGTGGTGCCATGACGACCCCCTCACTTCGCGACCGCCTGCGTGGCGGCGAGGCCGTGTACGGCGGCTGGCTGACGATCCCCGATGTGCTCAGCGGGAGGCTGCTGGCGGGCGCCGGCCTGGACTACGTCGTGGTCGATATGCAGCACGGCAGCGCCACCGAGCGCGACCTGCCCGCGATCACGACGGCCATCAAGCTGGCGGGCGCCACGCCGCTGGCCCGCGTCCGGTACGCCCATCCGGCCGACATCGGCCGGCCCCTCGACCTGGGCTGCGAGGGGGTCATCGTGCCCAACGTCGACTCCGCGGAGCAGGCCACGACGGTCGCCGGAGCCTGTCGCTACCCGCCGGTCGGCTACCGGTCCGCGGGCGGGACCATGGCGTTCGCCGACCCGCTCTGCCTCGTTATGGTCGAGTCCCTGGCGGCCATCGCCGACCTGCCGTTGACCCTGGCCCTGGAGGGGGTGGACGGGGTCTACGTCGGCCCGCGGGACCTGTCGCTCGCGCTGGGCTGCGCGCTGGATCCGAACGACCCGGTGCTGCGGAAGGAACTGGAGCGGATCTGGGCCGCCTGCGCCGAGGCGGGCAAGCCGGTCGGGGTGCACGCCTCGGACGGGGCGACCGCCCGGCTGTACCGGGAGAACGGCTGCCGGCTGATCACGCTCGCCGTCGATGCGCTGGCCGTGGCCCGCACCGCCGCCGCCGAGCTGGCGGTGGCCCGCGGCTGACCGGCGGGTCGGCAGGTGGCGGCTGGCGGTCGGGCGGCTGGCAGCCGGCAGTCGGCGAGGGCTGCGGTCGGGCGGGTGGCAGCGGCTGGTGGCTGGCGGTCCGCCCTAGGCCCGGCCGAGCCCGGTCGCCTCGCGCACGGCCTGCACGGTCGGCGCGGCGGACGCCCGGGCCCGCGCCGCGCCGCGCGCGAGAGTGTCCTCCAGGCCCTGCGGGTCCGCCATGAGTTCCGCGTGGCGTCGCCGGGCCGGCGCGAGCAGCCGCTCGATGGCGTCGGCCAGCAGGTCCTTGGCCTCGGCGTAGCCGACGCCGCCCTCGCGGTAGCGGCGCTCCAGGTCGTCGGCGTCGGCCTGGGGAGCCACGGCGCGGTACAGCTCCAGGATCGTGTCCGGCTCTTTCGGCTCCGACGGCGCCCGGGAGTCCGTCACGATCCGGGACACCAGGCGGCGGATCTCGTCCGGCCCGGCGGCCAGCGGGATCTGGTTGCCGTAGCTTTTGCTCATCTTCCTGCCGTCGAGCCCAGGGACGGTCATGACCCGCTCGTCGACCACGGCCTCGGGCACGACGAGGACCGGGCCGTAGGCGCGGTTGAAGCTCCGTGCTACATCCCGGGCGATCTCGACGTGCTGGCGCTGGTCACGACCCACCGGGACGGCTTGCGCGCGGTGCGCCAGGATGTCCGCGGCCATCAGGACCGGGTAGTAGTACAGGCCTGCGCCGACGCCATGGTCCGGGTCCCGGCCTTGTGCCACGTTGTCCGCTGCCGCTGCCTTGTAGGCATGCGCCCGGTTGAGCAGTCCCTTCGGGGTGCTGCAGCCGAGGATCCAGGTCAGCTCGCCGAGCTCGGGCAGGTCCGACTGGCGGTACAGGATGTTCCGGTCGGTGTCCAGGCCGAAGGCGATCAGCGTGGCGGCTATGTCCAGGACGCGTTCCCGCAGCTGCGCGGCCGTCCCGGGCGCGATCGTGAGCGCGTGGTAGTCGGCCACGAAGAACAGCGCGTCCCCATCGGCGGAGCGGGCCAGGTCGAGGGCGGGCCGGATCATGCCGAGGTAGTTGCCCAGGTGCGGCCGGCCGGTGGGCTTGATGCCGGTCAGGGTTCGGGGCATGAGGTTTCCTTCCTGAGCGCCCCTGGCCCGCACGGCCACAGAAAAAAGCCGCCCGGGACAGCAGGCGGCTGATACGGACTCGGAACCCGTGGCGGTCGCCTACGCGGGCGGCCACCAGGCGGCGGTGCGAGCATGCGCGGTCATCCCTCCACCTTGCCACCCGCGCCGCTCTGCCTCAACCACTTATGCCTCCGATCGGAACCCCGCCCCCGCCCCGGCCCCTCCTGGACATCCCTCGAGCCCGGACACCCCCCCGAACCCGCAGACCCCGGTCGGACATCCCGCCCCCAGAGACAGTCTCCGACCGGACTCCTCCCGCCCCGATACCATGATCATTTCGACTCTTCACGGATTCGGCGGGCACAAGTCGGACATATCATCCCGGGAAATCACTGGAGCGCGTGAAGAGTGGCGGTGATCAAGGAATCTGGGCCGGTTCAGCTGCGCAAAGCCAGGACCTAGGGTGTGGGGTAGGCGGCGGGAGGCGCGAGACTGCCCGCACGGGCCGAACCGGGGACCCGGAGGCACAAATGGGACTGATGGACAAGGTCAAGGCGCAGGCCACCGTGATCGCGCAGAAGACTCAGGAGACGGCGCGCGACGGCAAGGTCAAGTTTGACCAGGCCCAGGCGAAGCGACGGGCCGACGTCATGCTCCGTAACCTCGGCGCCCTCATCTACGCCGAACGCACCGGCCGCGGCACGCCGGGCACCCAGGCGGACATCGACCGGTTGGTGACCGATATCAAGGCCCACGAGGCCGAGCACGGCATCAACCTGGCCGCCGAATCCGGGGACCAGCAGCCGGGTTCGCCGCCGGAACGGGGCTCGGGCAGCCCGCCCCCTGAGGAATCCACCACGATGGTTTAGGCCGGGCGGCGCCGGGCGGCCTGGCGGGGGGCGGTGGCCGGGCTCGGGGAGGCGCGGGATCAGGCCGAGTGGCCGGCGTCCTGCGCCGGGGTCCAGGCGGCCGGGCCAGGGAAGGCACGGGATCTGGCCTAGTGGCCGGCGTCCTGCGCCGGGGTCCAGGCGGCCGGGCTCGGGAAGGCGCGGGTCTGGCCTAGTGGCAGGCGTCCTGCGCCGCGGTGCGCTGCTGGCCCGGCTGGGCGTTCTGGCTGGGCGTGCTGGACTGGCTGGGCGTCGTACCGGGCGCGGCCGTGGTGACCGTGTGGCTGTTCGTGCCGAGCAGGATCCTGACCCGCGGCAGGCCCTTCACCAGTTCCATGATCGCTCCGGGCAGCACCTGCCGGACCAGCTGCGCCGCGGCCTGGTGCCCGGCCGGGTACTGGATCACCGTCTGGGTAATCTGCTGGCCCGGCCAGTCGACGCCGGACCGGTGCACCACGAAGCCGAGCGCGGCCAGCTGGCGCCCGGTGTCGCCGGACAACCCGGGGATCGTGGTCGCGTTGTAGACGTCCAGCGAGACCTGGGCGCGGCGCTGCGCAAGCCGGGCCGACTTGGCCTGCGAGGCAGGCTTGGCCGGGGAGCCGGCCGGGGTGGGCGGCGGCTGGTCGGTCTTCAGGTCGTTGAACAGCGCCGCCGCGGCGCTGCTGTTCCACAGCACCGCTTCCTCGCCGGTCGGCGTCTGGTACGCGGTGTTGGACAGCGGCACGGTCGTGAACGTGACGTCCCGGGAAGACAGCCCGCGCAGCTCGTCGGCCAGGCTCACCACGTTGAACCCATCGTCAACCCGGATCGCGGCCGACGTCGCGGACAGGAAGTCCTCCAGCCGGACCGGGTTGGCCAGCACGCCCGAGCTGATCGCCTCGGTGAGCGCCGAGGAGATCAGCTGCTGCTGATCCTGGATCCGGGCCAGGTCGGAGGTGGGGAACGAATGCCGGTCCCGGGCGAACTCCAGGGCGGTGATGCCGTCCACGTGGTGCATGCCCGCGGATATGTTCAGGCCGCTGTCCGGGTCGTCCACCGCGTAGGGCAGGCAGATGTTCACCCCGCCGAGCGCGTCGATCACCTTGACGAAGCCGAGGAAGTTCACCTCGACGTAGTCGTTGATGGTGAGGCCGGTGGCCTGCTCGACGGTCTGCACCATGAGCTGCGGGCCGCCGAGGCCGAGCGCTGCGTTGATCTTGTTCATGCCGTGGCCGGGTATGGACACCCAGGAGTCGCGGGGCAGGCTGACCACCCGCACGTAGCGATGGTCGGCGGGCACGTGCACCACCATGAGCGTGTCCGTGTTGGTCTCGCCCGTGTTCTGGCCCACGTGCAGTCGCTCCTGCTGGAGCCGGGTCAGGCCGGTGCGCTCGTCGAGGCCGGCCACCAGGATGTTCAGCGGCCCGCTGGACGGCGTGCCCGAGGTCCCGGCGTTCACCCGCCCGAGATGGTCGTTGACGTAGCTGCTGAGCGCCCACGCGCTGCCGGAGACCAGCATGACCAGCGCAGACAGCGCGGCCGTGGCCACCAGCAGGGTGCGCCGCTGCCGCGCCCGGCGGCCCGCGGAGATCCGGGCCATGAGCTGCTGCCGCTGCTGCGCGGGCGCGGGCGCAGGCGCGGGCGCGGGCATGCGCCGCGTTCGATTGGGCCCGGCCCTGCCTCCGTTGGGCCCGGCCCTGCCACCACTGCCGGTCATCAGCTCCCCAGGGATGCCGTTCCTCGTAGGCTAACGCGGCTGATCGCCTGGGCCCTGCTTCCGCCGCCGGCGGGTCTTGAAGTCTCGCCCGGGGCCTACCCCGCGGGCGGCTCTGGGTCGCGGGGCAGGCCGAGGATCCGCTCGCCGATGATGTTCAGCTGGATATCGGTCGTGCCGCCGCCGATGGTGAGCGCTTGCGTCATCAGCACCTGCCGGGCCCAGTACGCCCCGTTCGGCGCGCCGGGCCGGCCGACGGGCGCCCCGGCGGCGCCGCCGAGTGCTCCCTCCGGGCCGGACATCGCCAGGCACAGCTCGGCCACCTGCTGGGCGTGCTCCATCCCCAGCAGCTTGCGGACGCTGCCGGTCGCGCCGGGGTCGGTCCCGGACAGCTGCTTGAGCGTCACCCGCAGCCCGAGCAGGTCGATGGCGTGCCCCTCGCAGACGAGCCGGCCCACCGGGCCGAGCGGCGGGTCGGCGGCCGCCTGGGCCACCTTGAGCAGCTCGGGCACGCCGGAGCCGAAAGCCCACGTCTGCGACAGCGACACCCGCTCGTTCGCCAGCGTGGTCCTGGCCACCCGCCAGCCGCCGTTCACCTCCCCGAGCACGCAGTCGTCGGGGACGAACACCTCGTCCAGGAAGACCTGGTTGAACAGGGAGTCCCCGGTGATCTCGCGCAACGGGCGCACCTCGACGCCCGGGGAGGACATGTCCACCAGGAAGTAGGTGATCCCGTCGTGCTTGGGTGCCGCCGGGTCGGTACGCGCGATGCAGATGGCCCACGCGGCCTGCTTGGCCAGCGAGGTCCAGATCTTCTGCCCGGTCAGCTTCCAGCCCCCGTCCGCCCGCACCGCCCGCGTGGTCAGCCCGGCCAGGTCCGAGCCCGCGCCCGGCTCGCTGAACAGCTGGCACCACACCAGGCCGCCGCGCAGCGTCGGCGGCAGGAACCGCTGCTGCTGCTCCGGGGTCCCGTACTGGATCAGCGCCGGGACCACCCAGGCGCCGATGACCAGGCCGGGAGCCCGCACCCCGGCCGCCCGCATCTCCTGGGCGATGACAACCTGCTCGAGCGGGCCGGCCCCGCGTCCCCACGGCCGGGGCAGGTGCGGCACCACCCAGCCGTCGGCCGCCAGCCGCTCCGTGCGCTCGGCACCGGCCAGCGCGGCGATCGCGGTCAGCTCCTCCCGGATCCCGGCCCGCAGCTCGGCGTCGCCCCCGGACAGTTCCACCTGCACCGGGCGGCGCACCCCGGCCAGCGCCAGCCCGGCCACGCGCTCCGCCCACTTGGCGGACGAGCCGAGCAGGGCGCGCAACGACAACGCCCGCCGGTAGTACAGGTGCGCCTCGTGCTCCCAGGTGTAGCCGATCCCGCCGAGCACCTGGATGTACTGGTGCGCGCACCACGTCGCGGCGTCCAGCGCCACCACGGCGGCCGCTCCGGCGGCGAACTCGCGCTGTCGGCCCGCTGACTCCGCGCCGTCCGCGCCGTCCGCGGCGTCCGCCGCATCGGGTCCCGCGCCGTCGGGTTCGGTGCGCGCCGCGTCCCAGACCGCGGCGGCGGCCTGCTCGGTCGCCGTCAGCATCCGCGCGCAACGGTGCTTCACGGCCTGGAACTGGCCGATCGGCCGGCCGAACTGATGGCGGATCTTGGCGTACTCGCTGGCGGCCCGGGTCACCCAGTCGGCGATGCCGCAGGCCTCGGCGCCGAACAGGATCGCCGCGAGGCTGGTCACCGCGCGCCGGTCGAGCCCGGTCAGCAGCCGGTCCGCGGGCACGACGGCCTGGTCAGCGCGAACCCGGGCCACCGGTCGGGTGAGGTCCAGACTGTCGCGCGCCGTGACGTCGAGGCTGGCGGCGTCGATCGCGGCCCATACCTCGCCGTCCTCGGTCTGCACCGGGAGGATGACAAGATCGGCCAGCCCGCCGCCGAGCACCGGCCCGGACTCGCCCTCGACGACCAGGCCGCCCAGGGCGCCGGGGACCTCACCGGTCCCGGCCGCGCCGGTGCCTGCGGTCGCCGGGGTACCGGTCAGGCCCGCGGCCAGGCTGACCGCCGCGGTCTTCGACCCGTCGGCCAGGCCGGTGACCAGCTTGCCGGTCACCCCGGCGGCCGCGAGCGCCGCGCTGGCCCAGACGGTCGGCAGGAAGGCCCCGGGAACCAGCGCGCGGCCGAGTTCCTCCACGGCCACGGCCAGCTCGGCCAGGCCGTAACCCTGGCCGCCGTCCTCCTCGGGCAGGTGCAGCCCGAGCAGGCCCTGCTCGGCCAGGCCGGGCGCGAGCGATTCGAGGTACCGCGCCGACCCGCTGTCCGGCGCCTCGGCCGCGGCCCGGACGACGTCCGGCGGGCAATGGCGCTGCGCCCAGCCCCTCACGGCCTCCGCCAGCTGCAGATGCTCTTCGGTCAGGCCAAGCGCCATGGTTCCTCCCGGTGGGACGGAGCCGGAAACGGATGAGGCCAATTCTAGAACCAGATTCGGATTTGGCCCAGATCACGGTCCCGATCCGGCTCCCGGGACGGGCGGGGTCACGGCCGCCCTGCACGCGCGGGCCCGCAGCCCGGCGGGCCTGGCCATCTTCGGCGCCCTCACCGGCCTCAGCGCGCTGGCCGCCCTGTTCCTGGGCATTCTCCTGGCGGGCTGATCAGCCCCGGGCCCGCCGCTCAGCGCAACGGGAACGGCACGCCGTGCTCGGCTTCCGGCCGCGGGCCGTGGATGCGGCGGTCCGCGGGATCGATGGGCATGTCGTTGATGCTCGCCTCGCGCCGGCGCATCAGGCCCTCGTCGGTGAACTCCCACAACTCGTCGCTGGGCACCTACGTGGCCGAGCGCGAGATCGGCGTGGACGGGCCGATCCGCGAGCATTACCTGGTCACGGCGTTCGACACCGACGACGAGTCGCGTCACGTCACCGAGGTCGGCTGGCCGGTGTTCCAGACCGGCCCGGCCGGCGACGGGTGAACCGCGCGGCCGGGATCAGCCGTTTGAGCTGGTGTGACAGGCCTGTTTGCCATATGACCGGCGAGGACCGGTGCCCGCAGATCCGCGCGGAACTAGGGGTGTACCTGCTTGGCACGATCGAGCCTGCGCGGCGGGCGGTGGTGGCACGTCACCTGGCGACGTGCCCGGAGTGCCGCGCGGAACTCGCCGGGCTCGCGGGGCTCCCCGCCCTGCTCGGCCGGGTCCCCGCCGACGAGTTGCAGCCGCTGCTGGAGGATGACGTCGTCACCCCCGGCCCGCCGCTGGGCGCGCTGCTCGGCCGGGTGGCCCGGGTGCGCCGGCGCCGGCGCTACCTCGCCATCGCGGCCGCGCTGATCGTCGGCGCGGCGGCGGTCTCGGGATGGCAGGCGCTGCGCCCGGCCGGCCCGGGGGCGGGGGCCGGGCCCCGGTGGGAGGCGACGGACGCGGCGGTCAACCCGGTGACCGGGGCCGGGGCGGCCGTCCGGTACGCGGCCGAGCCGTGGGGGACCGAGCTGGAGGTACGCGTCAGCGGCGTCGCGGCCGGGACCCGCTGCCAGTTCTGGGTCACCGGACCGCGCGGGCGGCGGGTGGACGCGGGCGGCTGGATCGTCGTGGCGGGCCAGCGGGCCGGGTGGCATCCGGCGTCGGTGCCGCTGCGGGTCTCCATGTTGCGCAGCTTCCAGGTGAGGCAGGACGGCCAGGTCCTGGTCACCGTCGAGGACAGCTAGGCCGGCCGCGCACCGGGCCAGAGGCGGGCCCGCCGCCCGGGTGCTCACGCCCCGTGACTGCCGATGAGGCTGCCGACGGCGAACGTCACGCCGATGGCCAGCGCGCCGAGGGCCAGCTGGCGCAGGCCGGACCGGACCATGGGCCTGCCGGTCAGCCGGCCCACGGTCATCCCGCCCGCCACCAGGGCCACCGCCGTGATCCCTAAAGTCGCGGCCAGGACCGGCAGGCCGAACAGCCACGGCAGCAGGGGCACCAGCGCGCCGAGGGAGAAGGCCAGCAGCGACGCGGCGCCGGCCAGCACCGGGGACGGCAGCTCGTCGGGGTCCACGCCGAGTTCCTCGCGGGTGTGGATCCGCAGCGCGGTGCCCGGGTCGCTGGAGACCGCGGCGGCCATCCGGGCCGCGGTGTCCGGGTCGGCGCCGTACTCGCGGAAGTAGCCGGCCAGCTCGTCCTGCTCGGCCGCGGGGAACCGGGCCAGCATCTGGCGCTCCAGGGCGACCTCGGAGTGCACCAGCTCGTTCTGGTTCGTCACCGAGATGTACTCCCCGGTGCCCATGGAGAAGGCCCCGGCCACCAGCGCGGCCGCGCCGGTGAGCACGACGGTGTGCGCCGACACCCCGCCGCCGCCCAGCCCGGCGATCAGCGACGCGTTGGTGACCAGGCCGTCCACCGCGCCGAAGACGGTCGGCCGCAGCCAGCCGCCGGATACGTCGCGGTGGCCGTGCGACCAGCCCGCCCGCAACGCCGCGGTCCCTGTCGCGTCAGACGCCTCGCGCCTGTCCTCGTCAACCACCTGCCCGACCATCCCCCGCGTGAGACGTCGCTTTTCGTCCATCGAACCTTTTCATCCTCTCCCGGCGGCCCACGTGCCCAGAGCGATACCGACGGATGAAAAGGTCTATTGTTCCGCGCACCGCAACCTCACACGGCCGGGCGGTCAGGTGGCAAGCTCGGAACACGCTTAACCTGGTGACCCGATACGGGATCGGGCCGGAGCGCCGGCGTGATAGCGAGAATAGTCAGATGACCGAACCAGGGGCGCCGGGCGAGCAGGCACCGCAGGGCGCAGGGGACCCGGGCGAGGCTGCGGGCTGGCCCCACGGGGCAGCGGAGGCTGCCCGCCCCGGTGCCGGGCACCGAAGACCCGACCCGTGGAGCGAGGTCGTGCACCTGGCCGACCAGGTCGCCGCGGCCCGCACGCTGGTCCCGGCCTGGCGGCGCCCGACCAGGGGCGAGCGCCGGTGGCCGGTGACGGCGAGCGTCGTCGTGGCCGTTACCTTGCAGCTCCTACTGGCGGATTCGCTGAACAAGCCGCTGCCGCACTACCTCCTGCCGGGGCTCGAGATCGCGCTCGGCGTCGGCCTGAGCATCGCTAACCCGGTCCGGATCGAGCGGCGGGGCCCGGTGATACGCGCGGCCAGCATCGCGCTGCTCATGCTGATCACGGCTGCGAACGCAACCTCGGCGATATTGCTCGTCCATGCGCTCCTGACCGAGCCGAAGATCACCGGCGCGGCCACGCCGCTGCTCGCCTCCGGCGCGTCCATCTGGGCCACGAACGTGATCGCGTTCGGGCTGTGGTACTGGGAGTTCGATCGTGGCGGCCCGGTGGAGCGCACCGTGGGCGGCGCCACCATGCGGCCTCCTGACTTCCTGTTCCCGCAGATGGGGCTGACGCCGGACCTGGCCCCACCGGACTGGGAGCCGCACTTCATCGACTACCTGTACCTGTCGTTCACGAACGCGACCGCGTTCAGCCCGACCGACGTCATGCCGCTCGCCCGGTGGGCGAAGTGCGCGATGGCCGTCCAGTCGGGAGTGGCGCTGCTGATCGGGGTGCTGGTCATCGCCCGCGCGGTCAATATCCTGCAGTAGCGCGTCCCCGCGCCTGACCCGGCGGGTCGGCGTCCCGGCCCGGCGCACTGACGTCCTGCTCGTGCCGTCCGCGCCGCTGGCCTGTGGTTACCCGCTGGTAGTATACTCATTGTTACTGGCGAGTAGATTTCGCCGCCGAGGCGGGAGGCCACCGTGGGGCACTACAAGAGCAACCTCAGGGACATCGAGTTCAACCTGTTCGAGGTGCTGAACCGCCAGGACCTGCTGGGCTCCGAGTCCTTCCCCGAGATCGACGGACAGACCGCGCGCGAGATCCTGGCCGAGGTGGACCGGCTGGCCACCGGGCCCGTGGCGGAATCGTTTGCCGAGGCCGACCGCAACCCGCCGGTCTTCGACCCCGCGACCTCGTCGGTGCGGATGCCCGAGGCGTTCGCCAAGTCCTTCCAGGCGTTCCAGGACGCGGAGTGGTTCCGTCTCGAGCTCCCGGCCGAACTCGGCGGCACCCAGGCCCCGCGCTCGCTGCACTGGGCGGTGGCCGAGCTGATCCTCGGGGCCAACCCCGCGGTCTGGATGTACGCGAGCGGCACCTCGATGGCCCACGCCCTGTGGCGCATGGGCACGCCGGAGCAGAAGCGGTTCGCGGAACTCGCGATCGAGCGCAAGTGGACCTCGACGATGGCGCTGACCGAGCCCGACGCCGGGTCCGACGTCGGCGCGGGGCGCACCAAGGCGGTCGAGCAGCCGGACGGCACCTGGCACATCGAGGGCGTCAAGCGGTTCATCACCGGCGCCGAGCACGACATGGCGGAGAACATCTTCCACCTGGTGCTGGCCCGTCCCGAGGGCGCGGGCCCGGGCACCAAGGGGCTGTCCATGTTCCTGGTGCCCAAGTACCTGACCTCGCCCGACGGCGAGCTCGGCGAGCGCAACGGGGTGTACGCGACCAACGTCGAGCACAAGATGGGCCTGAAGGCGTCCACCACCTGCGAGCTGACCTTCGGCGGGGCCCGCCCGGCGGTCGGCACGCTGGTCGGCGGCGTGCACGACGGCATCAGGCAGATGTTCGTCATCATCGAGTTCGCCCGGATGATGGTCGGCACCAAGGCGATCGCCACGCTGTCGGCGGGCTACCTCACCGCGCTGGACTTCGCGAAGACCCGGGTGCAGGGCGCCGACCTCACGCAGCTGACCGACAAGACCGCGCCGCGGGTCACGATCATCCACCACCCGGACGTCCGCAGGCTGCTGATGCTGCAGAAGGCCTACGCGGAGGGCATGCGGGCCCTGGTCCTGTACGCCGCGTCCTTCCAGGACGCGCTGCAGGTCGCCGCCGCGCAGGGCCAGGCCGACGATCTCGCTGCTGCCCTCAACGACCTGCTGCTCCCGCTGGTCAAGGGGGTCGGCTCGGAGCGCGCCTACGAGATGCTGACCCACTCGCTGCAGACGCTGGGCGGCTCCGGCTTCCTGCAGGACTACCCGATCGAGCAGTACATCAGGGACGCGAAGATCGACAGCCTGTACGAGGGCACGACGGCGATCCAGGGCATGGACCTGTACTTCCGCAAGATCGTCCGGGACGAGGGGAAGGCGCTCGGCTTCCTGCTCGGGCAGGTCCGCGACTTCGCCTCGGGACAGGCGGGCAACGGCCGGCTCAAGGCCGAGCGCGCCGCGCTGGCCCGGGCGGCCGATGACGTCGAGGCCATGGTGACCGCGATGCACGGCTTCCTGCTCGGCAGCGCGGAGCAGCCCGCGGAGATCTACCGCGTCGGCCTCAACACGACGCGGCTGCTGCTGGCGCTCGGCGACCTGCTCATCGGCTGGCTGCTGGCCCGGCAGGCGGAGATCGCGCAGGCCCGGCTCGACGAGGCGGCCGCCACGACCGGACCCGGCGGGCTCGCCGACCGGGCGTTCTACGAGGGGAAGATCGCCGCCGCCCGGTTCTTCGCCGGGACCGTGCTGCCCCGGCTGGCCGCCGAGCGCGGGATCGCCGAGGCCACCACGCTCGACCTGATGGACCTGCCCGAGGAAGCCTTCTGACCCTCGGAAAAGCGCCCATAACGGTTACGGCGCGCCGGTCCCCAGCGTGCCGCCGCAGCTCAGATGGCCTGTCGGCCCTTGCGTAACCGGGCCAGCGGGTTCATCATGTTGCCGACCGCAAGGCCTCTTCTTGGCCGGAACTTGACCTGATGCGGGGTGGTCGCCGCGAGCGGGGGAAGCGCGGGGAATCTCAGTCTGTCACCTATCTGTACCCGCCCGTGGATGTGACCGCTGTGCGGATCGGCCGGGCCGATCGGCGTCAAGTTCTACCTAGCGGTCGTCAGCAAAAAGGGGGATCAGATGACGGGAGCAGGAAAGATCGCGGCTCGAATGGGGCGAAAGGCCCTGATGTGGTTGCCGGCAGTGGTCTTGGTCGCCGGTACCGGCGCGCTGCTGCCGCTGGGCACGGCCGCGGCGAGCACGTCGTGGAGTCACGGAGGCCGTACGCTCACGGTGGCCACCCACGGCACCGATCAGGGCAACTGCCGGTGGAGCCCCTGCCGGACACTCGGTTACGCACTCACCCAGGCCGGCCCGAACGACAGCATCGTTATCCGCCCGGGTACCTACCGCGAGGCTGGCAACGCCAACGTCGTCACGCCTGGCCTGACCGGCCTCAGCATCAGATCCGCCGGGTGGGGCCGCACGGTCATCAACGCCGCCGGCAACGCCAACGGCATCCTCATCCAGGCGAGCGGGGTGTCGGTCACCGGGCTCACCGTGAAGAACGCCAACCTCGAGGGCATCCTGGCCGAGCCCCCGCTGAGCTCCTGGCCCGCCGGGCCAACCTCGCCGCCGGCCGGCATCTCGCACGTGACCATTACCCGCAATGTCGTCGTCCACAACGACCAGGCCTACGACACCAGCCTCCCGCCCGACGCGGCCTGCCCCAGTTCGCTGACGGACGCCGACGACTGCGGCGAGGCCATCCACCTCATGGGGGTCAGCTGGTCCAAGGTGACCGGCAACGACGTGTCCCACAACGTCGGGGGCATCCTCCTGAGCGACGGCGGCTTCGGGATCTCCGTCGGCCCCGCCGCGCACAACCTGATCGCCTACAACCGTTCCACGGACAACGTGTTCGACTGCGGGATCACCCTGCCGGGTCATGACCCTCGCGCGGTGGCCACGAGCGGCCCGAACGCCGGCCAGCCCCAGCCCAGCCTGGCCGGGGTGTACGACAACGTGGTCGTCCACAACGTCTCGAACGGTAACGGCGCCGCCGGGCTGCTCGACGCTGCGCCCTATCCGGGGGCCGCCTCGTACGACAATGTCTTTGCCGACAACGTCGCGAGCGGCAACGGGAACTCCGGCTTCGTCCTGCACAGTCACGCGCCCCTGCAAGACGTCAGCGGCATCGTCGTGGTCGGGAACCGGTTCGGGCCGAACAACCTGGCCGGTGACCCTGATACCGGCGTCACGAGTTCCACCGGGGTCATGCTGCTCTCGGTGGCGGTGCCGACGTCGATCGTGGTCGCGGGCAACAAGATCTTCGACAACGTCAACGGGATCGCGTTCAACAGCCTCATGACCGTCGTCGGTCACAACAAGTTCGTGAACGTGACCAACCGCCTCTTCCTCTACACCCCCCCGGCCTCGTAAGAGGCCGTCTCCGAAGCGGGGTCTGCCTAGAGGGGCCGGGTGGCCGATGTCCGGCCACCCGGCCCCTCGGCAGTCCTGGCTCACCGACCCATCGCGTTCCGCCGGCCTTCGCGGGCGTGGCCCGGCCCCTAGATCTCGTACTGGACCGAGACACGTTCCTTCGCGATCGGGATGGTGACCCGCTGGATGATCTCCCGGTGGGCGGGGTGGTTGCGGTAGCCGAGGTAGCTTTCCGGGTCATCGAAGTCGGCCACGACGGCGAAGTCGAAGTTGCCCTCGACGATCCCGGCGTCGGGCCCGATGTGGAAGGCGCGCAGCCCGCTCAGCAGCGGCGGCAGCGTCATGAGCTCGGAGACCACCTGCTGCTTCTGCTCGTCGGTGGCCTCGGGAATCCAGGCGAATAACGTCACGTGCCTGATCATGTGATCCCTTTCGGTAGCGGGAGGATCGGGTCGGCAGTCGGGGAGGGTCGGGTCGGCGGCCGGGAGAGCCGGGCCAGGCCGGCGGCGGAGGCAGGTCAGGACCAGGCGAGGATCCGCAGCGGGTCCTCCAGCATCGCGCCGATGTCGCGGAGCACCGCGGAGCCGAGGTCGCCGTCCACGATGCGGTGGTCGAAGGACAGGGCCAGCGTGGTGACCTTGCGGACCGCCAGCTGCCCCTCGTGGACCCACGGCGCGTCCTTGACCTGCCCGAAGGCCAGGATCGCGGCCTCGCCGGGGGTCAGGATCGGGGTGCCGGTGTCCACGCCGAACACGCCGACGTTGGTGATCGTGATCGTGCCGCCGCGCAGGTCGGCCGGCGTCGCCTTGCCGGCCCGGGCGGTCTCGGCGAGCTCGGCCAGCGCGCGGGCCAGGCCGGGGAGCGAGAGCGCGTGAGCGTCCTTGATGTTCGGCACGACCAGCCCGCGCTCGGTGGCCGCGGCGATGCCGAGGTTCACGTAGTGCCGGACCACGATCACCTGGGCGTCCTCGTCCCAGGACGAGTTGATCATCGGGTGCCGGGCCACCGCCACCATCAGCGCCCTGGCCACCAGCAGCAGCGGTGACACCTTGATCTCGCTGAACTCGGGGAGGGCCCGCAGCCGCGCGGCCGCGGCCATCGTGTCGGTGATGTCGATCTGCAGGAACTCGGTCACGTGCGGGGCGGAGAACGCGCTGCCGGTCACCGCCGCCGCGGTGTGCTTGCGCACGCCGCGGATCGGCACGCGCTCCTCCCGCGCCACCGCGGTGACCGGCGCGAACCGGGTCGGCGCGGCCGGGGCCAGGGCGTCGTCGGGGGCCACCTCGGCGGCCGCGTCCTGGCCGCGCGCGGCCTGCTGCACGTCGTCACGCGTGATCGAGCCTCCGGGGCCGGTTCCGGACAGCCGGGTCAGGTCAACGCCCAGGTCCTTGGCCAGCTTGCGGACCGGCGGTTTCGCCGTAACGGGCTCGCCCGCCCCGGCCCGGGGCGCGGCGGTGACGGGCGGAGCGGCCGTGACCGGCGGAGCGGCCGCGGCAGAAGCTGCGTCGGCCGGGGCAGCGGAGGCAGCAGGCGCGAGGCCGTCCGGGGCGGAAGCCGGAGCGGACGCGGGGGCGGCGCGGGCCTTTCTGGGCCGCCGGGTGGTCGCGCCTGGCTTGACCCCGTAGCCGACGAGCACCGAATGGCGCTCCTCATCCTCCTTGGGCGCCAGCGTCCCGTGGATCCCGGGCTCGACCCCGGCCTCGATCGCGCCCGGCCCGCCCCCGGCCCCGTCCGGGGCGCCCTCGGCCGGCAGCGGGGGGACCAGGTCCGCGCTCGTGCTGCCCTGGGGGACGGGCGGCGGGCCGGCGCTGCCCGCGTCCGGGCCTACCTCCACCGAGATGATCGGCGTCCCGACGTCGGCGGTCACGCCCTCCGGCACCAGCAGCCCGGCCACCACGCCCTCGTACGGGGACGGCAGCTCGACCACGGCCTTGGCCGTCTCGATCTCCACGATGATCTGGTTGATCGTGACCTTGTCGCCGGGCTGGACGTGCCACTTGACGATGTCCGCCTCGGTCAGGCCCTCGCCTACGTCGGGGAGCCTGAACTGCTTGAGTTCTGACATGCGGTCCCCTCAGTACCCGAAGGTACGGTCGACGGTGTCGAGCACGCGGTCCAGGTCGGGCAGGTAGTGCTCCTCGACCTTGGACGGCGGGTACGGGGTGGAGAAGCCGCCCACCCGCAGCACCGGGGCCTCCAGCTGGTAGAAGCACTCCTCGGTGATCCGCGCGGCGATCTCGGCGCCGAGGCCGCCGGTGACCGGCGCCTCGTGGGCGACGACGCAGCGCCCGGTGCGCCGGACCGACTCGAAGATCGTGTCGGTGTCCAGCGGCGCGAGCGAGCGCAGGTCGATGACCTCCAGCGAGCGGCCCTCGCTCTCGGCCGCCACGGCCGCCGCGGCGCAGGTCTTGACCATCGGGCCGTAGCAGAGCACGGTCACGTCGCGGCCGCTGACCACGGTGCGCGCCCGGTGCAGCGGCAGCACCGCGGCCAGGCCCTCGGCGGTGTCCACCTCGGCCCGGTCCCAGTAGCGCCGCTTCGGCTCGAAGAAGATCACCGGGTCGTCGCTGCTGACCGCGAGCTGGATCATCGCGTACGCGTCGGCCGGGTC
>Ga0335073_10002643_pt1 | contig 24587 bp, 15 predicted proteins | sample Lox_Sample_22_FD_207093 | JGI IMG/M metagenome (GOLD analysis project Ga0335073, IMG submission 207093) | Soil microbial communities from Loxahatchee National Wildlife Refuge, Florida, United States - Lox_Sample_2.2 | ecosystem: Environmental > Terrestrial > Soil > Wetlands | place: USA... | reverse complement strand
TGGGCGCGGAGCGGCAAGGGTTGCTGACGCATGATCCGCGCTACACGATCGCACCCTACATGGGCCATCGAGGCTGGATTGCGCTCGATGTCACGGCGCACTGCGAGCGTGCGGAGGTCGCGGGCCTAGCTCTGCAGAGTTACCGTCATTTCGCCTTGAAGCGCATGCTCGCCGATCTGCCGAACGGTGCATGAGAGGGCGGGCATCGGGCTGCGAGCAGGCTCAGCCTGGGGAGCGAGCCTCAGGTCGCAGCACCGCGTTGTCGCGCCGCAGTTGTGAGCCGCTCGGGGGACCCGTACTATCTGCCCCCTTTCGCAAGCATTCAGGAAGTGACGAGATGCGCCCAGTGATCATGCGCGCGGCGGCCGTGCTGAGCGCAGTGCTTTCGAGCTCGACGGGGGGTGCCTCGAGCGTTCCCTTGAAGCCTCCTCCGGCCCCGGTGAAACCGGTGACCGAGACGCTTTGGGGGCATCAGGTTACCGACGACTACCGCTACATGGAGACGCTCGACCCAGCGACCATCGACTGGATGAAGGCACAAGGCGCGTACGCGCGCGCGCGCCTGGACGAGATCGCGCCGCTCGCCCGGCTCAAGAGCGAGATCGAGGCATTCTCGGGGAGTTTCGCTCTGGTGCAGGGCTACGTGCTGCTCGGCGGCCGGGCGTTCTATGAGGAGCGCGCCACGGGCTCGGATAACTTCGATCTCCTGGTGGCGGATCACGCGGGCACGCGCAAGCTGGTCGATGTCGCGGCTCTGCGCGCCGCGAACGGTGGCAAGCCCTATGCCATCAATTTCTTCCTGGCATCGCCGGACGGCAACAAAGTCGCGGTCGGCATTTCCGAGGGCGGCTCGGAAGACGCGGCGCTCTCGGTGTTCGACAGCGCGAGTGGCGCGCGCATCGCGGGACCGATCGATCGAGCGCAGTTCGGCGCGACCGGTTGGAGCGACGACTCACGCACGCTGTACTTCATCCGCTTGCAGAAGCTCGCGCCGGGCGATCCGCCCACTGCGAGATATCGCGACGCCACCGCGAACCTGTGGGATCTCAAGTCGGAACCCGTTCCGATCCTCGGCAGCGGCGTGGGTCATGGGCCGCCGTTCAAGCCGGAGGAGTTCCCGGCGATCGTGCAGAGCGTCGGTTCGCCGCTGGCGGGTGCCTTGTCGATCAACGGCGTGCAGAACGAGCTCGCCATGTGGCTTGCGCCGGCGAACCGGGTCGGCGACCCAAAGACGGTGTGGAGGCGCTTCATCACCCGCGAGGACGAAGTCACCGGCATCGACATGCGCGGACCGGACATCTTCCTGCTCTCGCACAAGGACGCCCCGACCTTCAAGGTGCTTCAAGTCAAAGCAAACCGGCCGCTCAGCTCCGGGTCGTTGCTGGTCCCCGCATCGCCCGAGCGCGTGATCGAGGCGATTCACGCGGCAAGAGATGCCTTGTATGTGCTGGCGCGGCGCGGCGCGTACTCGGAGCTGCTGCGTATCGAGAAGGGCCGAACCGCGATCGAGGAGGTCGCGCTGCCGTTCGAGGGGCACATCGATGAGGCATTCACGGACCCGCGCGCCGCCGGGGTCACCATCAAGCTGTCGAGCTGGGTCGTCCCGCCCAGCCTGTACGCCTATCGGCCCGCCACGCGGACCTTCACCGACCTCAAGATCGGCACGCGCGGCGATATCGACCCCGCGAAGTATTCGGTCAGCGATCTCGAGGCGCCTGCGGCCGACGGGGTGCGAGTGCCCTTGTCGCTGGTCGAGCCCAAGAATGCCAAGGGGCCGCAGATCACGCTGATGGAAGCCTACGGATCGTACGGAATCTCCGAGCTCGCCGACTTCAGCGTGCGGCGCGCGGCCGCGATGCGTCAAGGCATCACCTACGGAATCTGTCATGTGCGCGGCGGCGGGGAGCTCGGGGAAGCGTGGCGCCTCGGCGGCAAGGATGCGAACAAGCACCACACCTGGGAAGATTTGATCGCCTGCGGTGAATTTCTCATCGGGCGGGGCACGACCACCAAGAGCCGGCTGTTCATCATCGGCGGGTCCGCGGGCGGGATCACCATGGGCCGCGCGCTCACCGATCGTCCGGACCTCTTCGCCGGCGTCATCGATCTGGTGCCCGCCGGCAACACGCTGCGCGCCGAGTTCAGCGCCAACGGGCCGCCCAACATACCGGAGTTCGGCACGGTCACGACCGAGGCGGGCTTTACCAACCTCGAGGCGATGGACACGATCGCTCACATCAAGAAGGGCACGGAGTATCCGGCGGTGCTGGTCACGACCGGCCTCAACGATCCGCGCGTGTCGCCGTGGGAGCCGGCGAAAGTGGCGGCAGCGCTGCAGGCTTCCGGCAGCTCGAGGCCGGTGCTGTTGCGCATCGACGCGGAAGCGGGTCACGGCATCGGCTCGACCAGAGCGCAAAGCGATGCGCTCGCCGCCGACGAGATCGCGTTCATTTTCTGGCGCGCCGGTCTGCCGGAATGGCAACCCAGGATCGGCTGAGACTCAAAAAAGGGGACTCCGATGGCAAAGGCTTATTTCGTTTCCTGCTACCGTCAGATCAGCGATCCCGCCAAGCTCGCGGCTTATGCGAAGCTCGCAGGCCCCGCGATCGAGGCAGGTGGCGGGCGCTTTCTGGCGCGCGGAATTCCATCGCGCGTGTACGAGGCCGGCCAGACCGAGCGCATCGTGATCATCGAGTTCGATTCGGTGGAGCAGGCGGTCGCAACCCACGATAGCTCCGCTTACCAGGCCGCGCTCGCCGCGCTCGGCGGCGGCGCGGTTCGCGACATCCGGATCGTGCCCGGCGTATAGCGCGCCCGCGCGGCGCTCTCTTTGGTAAAATGCACCTTTACCGCCGAGGTGACGATCATGGACGCTGCCGCCCATCCCACCGAGCCGAGCGTGGCCGCGCGCGCCATGGTCGAGCGCCTGATCGGCTTTCAAACCGTGTCGCGCGACTCGAACCTGGGTCTCATCGAGTGGGTGCGCGATTACCTTGCGAAGCTCGGCGCCCGGACTCGACTCACTTATGACGCCGCGCGCAACAAGGCCAATCTGTTCGCCACCCTCGGGGAATCCGCCAAGCCGGGCCTGATTCTCTCCGGGCACACCGACGTCGTGCCCGTCGACGGCCAGAACTGGGATACCGATCCGTTCGCGGCGGTCGAGCGGGACGGCAAGCTGTACGCGCGCGGTTCGGCCGACATGAAAGGCTTCATCGGCGTTGCCCTGACTCAGGCTCCGAGATTTCTCGACGCGCTCAATGCGGGACGCCTGGACGCGCCGCTCCATTATGCGCTGTCCTACGATGAGGAAGTCGGGTGCATCGGTGTACGGGGCCTGATACGAGACCTCGAGGAGAACCGCATCAAGCCCGCAGGGTGCGTGGTGGGCGAGCCGACCGCGATGCAGCCCATCATCGCCCACAAGGGGATGAACCGCTTTCGATGCGCCGTGCGCGGACGCGAAGCGCACTCGAGCTACGTGACCTACGGCGTCAACGCGATCGAGTATGCGGCGCGGCTCATCGTCTACATCCGGCAGATCGCCGACCGCCTCGCGCAATTCGAGAAGCGCGATCTCGGCTTCACCGTGCCATACACGACGCTGTCGACCGGCCTCATCCGCGGCGGGATCGCCTCCAACGTCGTGCCCAAGGACTGCGAGTTTCAATTCGACATGCGTACCTTGCCGCACGCGTCGGCGGATGCGCTGTATCAGGAGATCCGCGCGCACGCCGAGCAGCTCGCGAGCGAAATGCGCGCCATCGACCCGCAGGCGGGGATCGACCTCACCTGGGCGAGTCAGACCATCGGGCTGGCGGCCGCGGAGAGCGATGCCATCGTGCAGTGGGCGATGCGGCTCGCCAGGTGCGGATCGACCGGAAAAGTGTCCTACGGCACCGAGGCGGGATTGTTCCAGCAGATGGGGGTGCCGACGGTGATTCTGGGTCCCGGCGACATCGCCGAGGCGCACCGGCCCAACGAATTCGTGGCGCTCGAGCAGCTCGCGCAGTGCGAGACGTTCCTGGGCCGGGTGCTGGAGACGGGGTTTCCCTCGTGACGCGCGGGCCAGCGGCTGCGGGTGTGCGGATCGTCAAGGGGGCGTGTCCGCACGATTGTCCGGACACCTGCGCGCTCGAGGTGCATGTGAAGGATGGCGTGGCGCTCAAGGTCACGGGCTCCGCGGAGCATGCGCCGACCGCGGGAGTGCTCTGTACCAAGGTCGCGCGCTACACCGAGCGCACTTATCATCCCGAGCGGCTGCTGTATCCCTTGAGGCGCATCGGCAAGAAAGGCGAGGGGCGCTTCGAGCGGATCGGCTGGGACCAGGCGATCGCGACGATTGCCGAGCGGCTTTCCGCGATCGCCGCGCAGGATCCCGAGCAGATCCTGCCGTACAGCTACGCGGGTACCATGGGTCTCGTGCAGGGCGAGTCGATGGCGCAGCGCTTCTTCCACAAGCTCGGCGCGAGCTTGCTCGACCGCACCATCTGTGCCTCCGCAGGATCCACCGGGCACAAGCTCACGCTCGGTCCGAGCATCGGGGTCGACATCGAATCGGTCGAGGAGGCGCGGCTCATCATCTTCTGGGGTTGCAACGCGATCACCTCGAGCGTGCATTTCTGGGCGCGCGCCCAGGCGGCGAAGCGGCGCGGGGCGCGGCTCATCGCCATCGATCCCTATCGCTCGCTCACCGCCGAGAAATGCCATCAGCACGTGGCGCTCTTGCCGGGCACCGACGGCGCGCTGGCGCTCGGGCTGATGCACGTCCTGTTGCGCGACGATCTCATCGACCACGATTACATCGAGCGCCACACCCTGGGCTTCGAGGGCCTGCGAGCGCGGGTGCGGGTCTTCGATCCGGCGCGGGTCGCGTCGATTTGCGGGATCACGGCGGGCGAGATCGAGGCGCTCGCGCGCGAGTACGCGAGCACACGGCCGGCGCTGATACGCGCCAATTACGGCTTGCAACGGGTGCGGGGTGGCGGCATGGCGATGCGCAACATCGCCTGTCTGCCGGCGCTGGTGGGCGCGTTTCGCGATGCCGCGGGCGGGATGTTCCTGTCGACCAGCGGCAACTTCACGATCGACACCGCGGCGCTCTCGCGGCCCGATCTGCTGGCAGGCCGCGCGCCGCGCATCGTCAACATGTCGACCATCGGCGCCGCACTCGCCGACGCATCGCCGCCGGTGCGCGCGCTGGTGGTCTACAACTCGAATCCGGTGGCCGTTGCGCCCGATTCCGCGCGCGTCGCGCGCGGATTCGCGCGCGAGGATCTGTTCTGCGTGGTGCTCGAGCAATTCAGGACCGATACAGCCGATTACGCCGATATCGTGCTGCCCGCGACCACGCAGCTCGAACATCTCGACGTGGTCCGGCCCTATGGGCATTACGACATGGTCGCCAACAACCCGGCGATCGCGCCCCTGGGTGAGGCCAAGCCGAACACCGAGATCTTCCGGCTGCTCGCCCGTGCCATGGGATACCGTGAAGCTTGCTTTTCCGATTCCGACGAGGCGATCGCACAGTGCGCGGTGGCAGAGGATTGGGATTTCGAGGCGGTGCGTGCGCAGGGCTGGCAACGCGTCGGGCCGGGCAGGGGCGTGGCACGCTTCGCCGAGGGCGGATTCAATACGCCGTCGGGGAAGGTGGAGTTCCACTCCGAGACGGCGCTTGCGCTCGGGGTCGATGCATTGCCCGATTACATTGCGCCGCTCGAGGACACGCGCTCGACGCTCGCACAACGCTTTCCCCTGGCCATGATCTCGCCGCCGGCACGTAATTTCCTCAACTCGAGCTTCGTCAACGTGACCAGCCTGCGCGCCACTGAAGGCGAGCCCTGGCTCGACATCCATCCGCACGATGCCGCCGCGCGCGCCATCGTGGACGGCAGCTATGTGCGGGTCTTCAATGAGCGCGGCAACCTGCGCTTGCGCGCCCGCGTGAGCGACCGCGCGCGCCGCGGGGTGGTGGTTGCGCTCTCGGTGTGGTGGAAGAAGCTCACCACGGATGGCAAGAACGCCAATGAGCTCACCTGCGGCGATTCCCTCACGGATCTCGGCCGTGCGCCGCTGTTCTACGATTGTCTGGTCGAGGTCGAGGCGGCGTAAGAGCCGTAAGCTCTCGAAGTCCTCGTTGCGCAACAGGACGGCGATCCGAAGCGGGGGCCTGACCGGCGATTGCTCGGCGATTTCCAAAGTGGGAGACTCCTGAACTGCGCGGCAACGCTAGCCGAGCGAGTGCCGCGGGTCGAATGGCATTTCGATCTGCCGAGCGGTCTGCCGGCGATAGGGGCGCGCGCGAGGGGCCGCGATGAAGGTTTATCTCTGCCGAATAGTCTGGGGCGCGCTCATCTGCGTGGGTACAACCCTGCCCGCGGCCGCGGCGACGCCGGGTGCGAGCGCGCAGGGCTGCCCGAACGACGCCGGACTCAGGCTTCCGGCGGGGTTTTGCGCGACCGTCTTTGCCGACGGCATCGGCCATGCTCGGCACATGGTGGTGACACCGAGCGGTGTTCTGTACGTCAACACCTGGTCGGGCCGCTACTACCATGACGAACCCCCGCACGCGGGCGGCTTTCTCGTCGCGCTCGAGGACACGGCCGGAAGCGGCAGGGCGAATGTGAATCGCCGCTTCGGCGAAACCGTCAAGAGCGGCGGGGCCGGCGGCACCGGGATCGGTCTGTACAAGGGTGCGCTTTACGCCGAGATCAACGACAAGATCGTGCGCTATGCGCTCGCCGAGGGGGCGATCGTGCCGCAAGGTCCCGCCGACACCATCGTGAGCGGCTTGCCGCTCGGCGGGGATCATCCGATGCACCCGTTCTTGATCGATGCGGACGGCCATCTGTATGTGGACGTGGCCTCGGCGAGCAATTCGTGCCAGCTCGAGAATCGCAGCGCCGGCTCGCCCGGCGCCGATCCGTGCGAGGAGCTGAAAACGCGCGGTGGCATCTGGCGCTACGACGCCAACGTGCCGAATCAATCGTTCACGCCGTTCGAGCGCTACGCCACCGGGATCCGCAATGCCGAGGGCTTCGCCCTCGATGGCGAGGGAAATATCTTCGTCACGCAGCACGGACGCGATCAGCTCCACGCCAACTGGCCGCAGCTATACGAGCCCGAGGAGGAGGCGACGCTTCCGGCCGAGGAGCTGTTGCATCTGGTCGAGGGAGGCGACTATGGGTGGCCTGAATGCTACTACGATCCGCTGCAGAAGCGGCTGGTGCTCGCGCCGGAATATGGCGGCGACGGCGGCAGGACTCAGGGGGTTTGCGCCCGCAAGCTCGCGCCGGTCGCGGCATTTCCCGCGCACTGGGCGCCGAACGCGATGGTGTACTACGCCGCCAGCCAGTTTCCCGCGCGCTACCGCAACGGCGTGTTCATTGCATTCCACGGCTCCTGGGATCGCGCTCCCTACCCGCAGCAGGGTTACAACGTGGTGTTCCAGTCGCTGATCGGGGATCACGCGGGTACCGCCTGCGAGATCTTCGCCGACGGCTTCGCGGGAACCGTCAAGGAGCCGGGCAAGGCGGCGCATCGGCCGTCGGGGCTCGCCGTGGGACCCGATGGCTCGCTGTACGTTTCGGACGACGTACGTGGCCGAATCTATCGGATCAGCTATCACGGTTCGGCGCAGGAGGGCTCCGCGCAAGGGGCGACCCCGTGTCCGAGCAACCCCGCGGCTCTCGGCACCGCCTCCGCGGCCAGCGCGAGTCCCCCGGAAGGCACGCATGCGGAGGCCGCGGGGCCGCAAGCGACCACGCTTCCGGTGCCACAGGGTGCGACGCGTGAAATGGTGGTGCTCGGTGATCGCGTCTTCCACGGCGAAGTGGGTGGCGCCCCTTGCACCGGATGTCATGGCTCGGATGGATCGGGCACCACGCTCGGCCCGCCGCTCACGGGCAAGCGATGGCTGTGGAGCGATGGATCGTTGCAGGGGATCACCGCGAGCATCACGCGCGGTGTGCCCGAGCCCAAGAAGTACCGCTCGCCCATGCCCGCCATGGGCGGAGCGCAGCTCACACCCGATCAGGTCTCGGCGCTCGCCGCGTATGTGTGGGCGCTCGGACATCGTCCGGCGCGTTGAGCGGGACGGAGCCTCAGGCGGGCGCGAGGCCGAACTGCGCGAGATACCAGTGCTGGAACGTCACCACGCGCCGCTCGTGGTCGGAGTAGCGGCCGGGGCGATAGCGCGACGAGAGGATGCCAGCCTGGTTGTTCTCCGTGATGACCTTGTCCTGCTTGGTGGTCTGATCCCAGCCCCAGATCATGCGCTCGACCTCGACATGAGCCGCCTTGCCGTCCACCAGCCAGAAGAGCTCGACGTCGGTTCTCAAGGTCGAGCGCGGCGTGAACTGAAACAGCACGGCGAAGTCGTTGGTGGCGACCAGTTGAGTGAAGGGGCTGAATGACAGATACATGCGGCCCTGGTCGAAGCCCCGGCGTTTGCCCATGAGCGAGGAGACCGGGCGGCCGTCGGCCGTTTCGCTCTCATAGCCCTCGCGAATGGTCCGCTGCAGGAGCGAGCGCAGGTGCGAGGATTCCGGGCCATCGTCGACGGTGCCTATCGGACGGCCGAGAGCGGCGGCTCGCGACTCCCACGCCTTGAGCGTCGGAAGGTACTGATCGACCGCCGCGGAGGGCCCCGAGCTCGGACCGGCCCCGAAAGCCACGAGCGCCTGAGGCGGGTGCATGGAAACGAATTCGGGATGCGCCGGCGCGCAGTGATAGCACTCGACGAAATTCTCGACCACGAGCTTCCAGTTGGCGTCGGTGGGATAGGACGCCCGGTGCGCGATGCGGGCGTCCGCGAAACCGTGAAAATCGAGGTACGCGGCGAGCTCGCCGAAGGTCAGATCGAAATCCACCGGCTCGCCCTCGGCCAGGCAGACGAAGATGAAGCCGTGGAACACGCGCACGTGACAGCGGTGCAGCCCGTTATCGGCCTTGGAGAAATCCACCGGCATGAGACGCGCCGCGAGCAACGCGCCGTCGAGACCGTACGACCAGGCATGATAGGGACAGCTGAGGCGCGTCACCCGGCCGGCGGGCTCGGTGCAGATCACCGAGCCGCGATGGCGGCACACGTTGTAGAAGGCATTGATCGTGCTCTCATCGCTGCGCACCACGATGATCGATTCGTTGCCGATCTTGAAGAGGAAGTAGTCCCCCTTGCGGCGCACCTGATCGAGGTGGCCCGCGACGATCCACTTGCGCGCGACGACCTCGCGCATGTCGGCGGCGAACACCTCATCGTCGCAGTAGAAGCGCTGATCGAGGCTATAGCCGCTGCGAGTCCCGGCGGCGAGCGTCGCAAGGAGGCTCCTCTGGGGCAGGCGACTGGCTTGATGGTGCATGGGTCAACTCTCCTGATGGGTTCGATGGTGCGGCGTGCAGCGGGCGCGTGCAGCGGGCGCGTGCAGCGGGCGCGCGCAGCGGGCGCGTGCAGCGGCTCAGCACTTGATGCGCGCGTTCCTCGGGTCGTACAGCGGCTTGAGCGAGGCGATCGCCGGAAAGCGCTCGCCCGCGACCTCGATTTCGTAGCCTCTGAGGTCGAGCGCGCTTTCGCCCTCCGGACCGAGGCGGCCCGCGGCAGGGGGCACCTCGACATAGCCGAGTCCGACCGCCGCACCCAGCGTGTGGGCAAACATGCCGGAGCGGATGTAGCCAACGAGCGTGGTGCCGTGCCAGATCGGCTCGTTGTGGTAAAGGAGAGGCTCGGGCGATTCGAGCTGGAACTGCAGGAGGCGCTTGCGCAGGCCTCGGGTGCGCTGCTCGAGCAAGGCCTCGCGTCCGATGAACCCGCCCTGCTTGTCGAGCTTGACGGCGAATGCAAGCCCGGCCTCGAACGGCGTGTCCTCATCGGCGATGTCGTGGCCGAAGTGCCGGTAGGCTTTCTCGATGCGCAACGAGTTGAGCGCGTGGTATCCGGCATGCACCAGGCCGTGGTGGGCGCCGGCCTCGACGATCTCGTCGTATACGCCGGCCATGAACTCGGTGGGAACGTAGAGCTCCCATCCGAGCTCGCCGACGTAGGTGATGCGCGCGGCGCGCACGATGGCGTAGCCGAGCTCGATCTCACGGCTGGTCGCGAACGGAAAGGCGCGATCGGAAAGGTCGTCCGGCGTGATCGACTGCAATAGCGCGCGCGCGTGCGGTCCCATGACCGACAAAACGCCCATGCCGGAGGTCACGTTGGTGAGGACGCAATGCGCGCCCGGATCGATGTGCCTCTTCAGCCAGTCGAAATCCTTGGTCTCGGTCTCGGCCCCGGTCACGATCAGGAACGCGGTCTCGCTGAGCCGTGTCACGGTAAGATCCGCCTCGATGCCGCCGCGCTCGTTCAGCCACTGCGTGTAGACCATCTTGCCCGGCGCCACCGCGATATCGTTCGCGCACACACGGCCGAGCACGCGCTCGGCATCCGCGCCTTCCAGGCGAAACTTGGCGAACGAGGACTGATCGAACAGGCCCACGGCCTCGCGCACCGCACGGTGCTCGCGCGCGCTGTGCTCGAACCAGTTCTGCCGGCCATAGCTGTACTGATATTCCGCCTTGACGCCGAGCGGCGCGTACCAGTTGGCACGCTCCCAGCCGAAGGCCTCACCGAAGCAGGCGCCCGCTTGCGCGAGCCGGTCGTGCAGAGCGGATCGGCGCACGCCGCGCGCACTCTCGTACTGACGGAACGGCCAGTGGGTCGCGTACAGGAGGCCCAGGCTCTCGCGCACCCTGGTCCGCAGATACTTGCGATTGACCTGGAAGGGCATGTTGCGCCGCACGTCCACCTCCCACAGGTCGAGCGGCGGATGGCCGTCACGAATCCACTCGGACACCACCTTGCCGATGCCGCCGGCCGATTGCAGGCCGATCGAGTTGAGTCCCGCGGCCACGAAGCAGTGCCGCAGCTGCGCCGACTCGCCGAGGTGATAGCGCACGTCGGGCGTGAAGCTTTCGGGTCCGCAGAAGAATTTCTGGATGCCGGCTTGCTCGAGCGCCGGGACGCGGCGCATGGCGTCCATCAGCACGGGCTCGAAGTGCGCGAAATCTCCCGCGATCTCGCCGAACTCGAAGTCCTCGGGGATGCCCTCCATGCCCCACGGCCGCGAGTGCGGCTCGAAGGCGCCCACCAGGAGCTTGCCCGCGTCGTATTTGAAGTAGCTGCAGTGATCGTAGTCGCGCAGCACCGGCAGATTCGGATCGAGCCCCGGCACGTCCTTGAACAGAACGTAGTAATGCTCGCAGGCATGGAGCGGCACGGTCACGCCGGCGCGCGCCGCAAGATCGCGCGTCCACATGCCGCCGCACAGCACCACGCGTTCCGCCTGGATGGCGCCCTGCGCCGTGTCGACACCGCTCACGCGATCGCCTTCGCGGCGAATGGCGGTGACCTTCGTGTCCTGAAAGATCTTGACCCCCCGAGCGCGCGCACCCTTGGCGAGCGCCTGCGTGATGTCGACCGCGTTCGCATAGCCGTCGCTCGGGATGTGAATGCCGCCGATCACATCCTCGAGATTGACCAGCGGATAGAGGTCGCGAATCTCGTCGTTGCCGACGACGTGCACGGGAAGCCCGAACACCTTCGCCATCGAGGCGTTGCGCGACAGCTCCTCCATGCGCGCGGGTGTGGTCGCGAGCGAGATCGATCCGCACTGCCGATATCCGGTTGCCTGGCCGGTCTCCGCTTCGAGCCCCTTGTAGAGCTCGGCGGTATAGCGCGCGAGTCGCGTCATGTTCATGCTCTGGCGCAATTGGCCGATGAGGCCTGCGGCGTGCCAGGTGGTGCCGCTGGTGAGTTGCTTGCGCTCGAGCAGCACCACATCGCCGATACCGAGCTTGCCCAGGTGATAGGCGATGGAGCAGCCGATGACGCCGCCGCCGACGATGACGATGTGCGCTCGTGATGGAAGATCGGCGGCCATTCTCAAGCCCTCATGCGCGTGTTGTCAGGGTCGAACGCGGGAGCCGCCAGTACCCGCGCGCGGCGCTCCTCTGCGGACAACAGCACCGTGAAGGTGCTGCCGGGCGCCGCATGGGCCGGATCGACGCACGCAAACAGCAGGCTCTTGCGCACCCGATGGCCATAGCCGCCCGAGGTCGTGACGCCGATGCAGCGCCCGCCGGCGAGTACCGGCTCGCCTCCGCGCGCGTCGGTGTCCGTCGCATCGAGCTCCGCATACACGATCTTGTAGGGACGCGGCGCCTGCGCGAGGGTCGCCGCCTTGCCGGTGAAGTCGTCTTTCTTCGCGGCGAAGAACCGCTCCATGTCCGCCTCCAGCAGGTTGAGCTCGTTGGTGAGCTCGCTCGACCATGCCTTGTAGCCTTTCTCGAGCCGCATGCTGTTGACGGCGTAGAGCCCGTAGTTGGCGATGCCGAGGCGGCGCCCTCGCTCCCACAGGGCATCGTAGAGCGTCGGGAGGGCGGCGAGAGGGGCGTGCAGTTCCCAGCCGAGCTCGCCCACGTAGCTCACGCGCAGCGCCCGCACGTCCGCACCGGCGATGCGAAACTCGCGCGCGCTCAGCCAGGGGAACGCGGCATTGCCCAGATCCGCATCGCTCAAGGGAGCGAGCAGCTCGCGCGAGCGCGGACCCGCGACCACCAGCACGCCGCGCTCCTGCGTCACGTTGCTGATCGTGACCTTCTCGCCCGGGCGCACGCTCCCGACGAGCCAGTCCCGATCGCGCAGCTCGGCCGCCGCCGCAGACAGCGCATAGAAGCGGTCATCCGCAAGGCGCGACACGGTCATCTCGCCCTGGATTCTTCCTTGCGCCGACAGCATGTGCACCAGCGCGACGCCCCCGGTCTTGCGCGGGATGCGATTCGCGCACACCCGGTTCAAGAACGACTCCGCGTCCGCGCCGGTGATGTCGTACTTGGCAAAACCGCTGAGATCGAGGACACCCACGCGCTCATGGACGGCGGCCACCTCGGCCGCGACCACGTCGAACACATTGTTGCGCCGGTACCCGGAGATCTCGCTGCGCCCATCGAGCGAGAACCACTTCGGTCGCTCCCAGCCGAACGTCTCGGTGTACACGCAGCCTTGCGCGAGCAAGCGCTCGTGGAGCGGGCTCTTTTTTTGCGGGCGCCCGTCGGGCTCCTCCTCGCCGGGCAGGCGGGTGGTGAATGTGGTGCGGTAGTCGAGCAGAACCTTGGCGCGCACGTAGGCCTTGTCGGCGTACGGTCCGAAACGGCGCGGGTCGAACTCGACCATGTTGATCTCGGAGTCCCCCTGCACCATCCACTGGGCCAGGTACTTCCCGCAACCGCCGCCCTGGGCGATGCCGAAGGAGGTCCCGCAGCACATCCAGTAGTTGTCGAGGCCGGCGGCGGGGCCCAGCAGGGGAGCCCCATCAGGCGTGTGCGGAATGGCGCCGTTGATCACGCGGCGGATGCCAACGTCGCCAAAGATCGGCATGCGCTCGATCGCGCGCTCGAGCCAGGGGGCGATGCGCTCGAGATCGTCGGCGAACAGCTCGTTCGAGGACTCCCATTCGGGATGACCTTTGGGCGCCCACGCCTCGGTAAGGCCCGTGCTCTCGTAGATGCCCATCAGCCCCGATTTCTGCTCCTGCCGCAGATAGCCCGATGTGTAGGAGTCGCGAATCACCGGGATCTCAGCGCTGCGCTCGGCGAAGGCCGGAATCGGATGCGTGATCACATAGTGGTGCTGCATGTTCGTGATCGGCGCGTCGGCGCCGACCATGGCGGCCACTTCGCGCGCGTAGCAGCCCGCGGCGTTCACCACGATCTCGGCGATGAGAGTGCCCTTTTCGGTGACGACCTCCCACTCACGGCTCGGTCTGCGCTTGACGTCGATCACGCGGTTATGGCGCACCACCGTCGCGCCGAGGTCGCGAGCGGCCTTGGCGAGCGCATTGCAGATGCCGGCGGGATCGCCATGGCCATCATCCCGGGTCCAGGCGGCGGCCAGCACGTTGTCGGTCGTGAGGAACGGATTGAGCCGTCGGATCTCATCGAGGCCGACGATCTCCATGCTGAAGCCGATGCTCTTGGAATATCCGAGCACGTAATTGAGCCAGGCCAGCTCGCGCGGGTTGTTGGCGAGTCGCAACCCGCCGCTCGCGTGCCAGCTCGTGTACTGGCCCGTCATGGCCTCGAGCTTGGGATAGAGCTGGTTCGAGTAGGCGTGGATCTTGGCGAGGTTATAGCTGCCGGTGATGCTCGGGCACTGGCCGGCCGCGTGCCAGGTGGATCCCGAGGTGAGCTCGCCCTTTTCGACCAGAACCGTATCGGTCCAGCCCTCGCGGCCCAGGTGGTAGAGCAGGCTTGCGCCCATGATCCCGCCGCCGATCACGACGACGCGCGCGTGTGTTTTCATGAGAGGTGAGAGTTACTTCTGAGGCTCAACAGAGCATAGGCCACAATAAATTGCTCCATGTACCCTTACAAGCGAGTTTTTTGCTATCTTTGGGCTAAGTTTTTTGAACGGTGAGCGCTTGACCAAGACCCGCCCTGGGGTGGGGTTGCCCCGCCCCGTGGTAGGACTGCCCACCTTGACCTGGCTTCGCGCCTTCGAGGCGGCAGCCCGCACTTCGAGTTTCACCTCCGCCGCCGCCGAATTGAGACTGAGCTCCGGGGCGATCAGCTATCAGATCCGAGCGCTCGAGGCGCACCTGGGCTTCGCGCTGTTCGAGCGCCTGCCCCGGGGCGTCAAGCTCACGCCCATGGGCGTCGCCTATCTGCCGCCGGTGCGCAAGGCCTTCGAGCAGCTGGCCGACTCGACCTTGGGTTTGTTCGGCGGGTCCGAGCGCGGAGAGATCGCGGTGCATGCGCCGGTGTCGCTGGCCGCGCTCTGGCTCGCACCGAAGCTCCCTGACTTCATGCGGGCGTTTCCCGCGATCGACGTGCGTCTCTCATCGGTGATCTGGGACAATGCCATACCCGATGAGGCGACCGATCTCGAGATTCGCTACGGCAGCGGGCAATGGCACGGGTATCGGTCCGAGCGGCTGCTGAACCAGCGCATCGCGGCCGTGTGCAGCCCGGCGTTGCTCGCGCAAGCGCGCGCGAGCGGCGATGCCGCGGCCTGGTTGCAGCGCCACCTCATCCACATCATGGGCCATGAGAATCACTGGTCTCAGGTCCGCCAGGCTCTTCACCTCGCCGAGCTCGATGAGCGCCGCGGCCCGACCGTCGATACGACCATCGCAGCGCTCGAGCTGGCCGCAAACGGTGCGGGCTGCGCACTGGCGCATCCGATCTTTTTGAACGCCTACCTTACAACCGGCCGGCTCGTGCTCATGCTGGCGCATGACTTTGCGGACGATAGCTCCTACTACGTCGTGACGCCGGAACGGCCACGGGCCCCGCGGCGCGAGGTGCAGCAGTTTCGCGATTGGTTGCTATCGGCGGCCTTGCGCGACTCCTCTGCGGAGCCCGCGGCCCGCTGAGGCCGGGACTCGCCGCGAGCATATCAGCTCACGGGCTTGGCGCGGCGCGCGTGCAACGCCATGGAGATGAGCGCGGTGCCGCCGAATACCAGATTGATGCCGACCAGCAGGCCGATGGCCCAGGCCGCCGTGCCCGGCAATCCCGCAAAGATGATGCCGCCCAGGATGAGGTCGATGACGCCGCTCACGAGCAGCATGATCCAGCGCCCCGAAAAGCCATGCCGATGATCGAGCGCCATCATGATGGAGGCGAAGCCCTCGAGGAACAGGAACACGGTGAGGATCAAGGTGAGCGAGACCGCGCCCGAGAGCGGCCATGCGATCAACACGACGCCCGCGGCGATGCCAATCACCGCTGACAGAAGCGACCACCAGAATCCGGGCGCGTGACGCATGCGGATCGTGGTGATCAATCCAACCACGCCGCTCAGCAGCAGCAGCCATCCGATGATCGTCTCGACCGCGAGGGTGGCGAGTGGTGGAATTGCGATCGCCGCCAGCCCGGCGATCACCAGCACGATTCCCTCGATGAGGAAAAGCCGCCAGTGCTCGCTCAGCGAAGCGCGAATCGCCGATTGCATTCTTTCGAGATCCGTCGCCACGGCCGCTCCTTATCCCGAGGTTGCCTTGGACGGCCGCAGCATAAACCGGGAAGCAGCCCGGCGCCATTCGCTCGCGTGTTCTCGTATCACCCGGTCATCGGCCGCCGCGGTCGTTGACGTAGCCGTCCGCAGGCTCCTCGTTGGCGGCCTCGAGCACGCCGTCACCCAGTTTGATCTCCCCGTTCGGCAGGGGGACCGCGATCGGCGAGACCGCTACGCGGGTGATACCGGTGCGACGGTCGAGGCCAATCTTGCGGGCGGTGGCAGGTGAGAGATCGACGATGCGCCCGGCGACGTAGGGTCCCCGGTCCCGGATGGTGACCACCGCGGTCTTGCCGGTCTCGAGGTTGGTGACCCGGGCCGTAGTCCCGAGCGGCAAGGTGCGGCTGGCGGCGTTGTTCGCGGTCGGCCGCATCGGGGTGCCGTCCGCCATCTTGCGTCCGGCGAACATGTTGGCATAGAAGGAGGCCTTGCCCACTCGGCGGCGGCCGCTGCGGTCGAGCACCGGGTGGGCCTGGGGAGTGAGCCGCGCAGCGGTTTGTGCGAGCGCGGGCCGCGCATGCGTCATCGAGAGCGCCACGATCGCGCAGGCGGCGAGCGCCGGCAGAGCGGCGGCCCGCGGCTCGAGTCTTCGGCTGACGATATCCATGGATCCACTATTGCCCGGCGTTGCGGGGCACATCTGTAAGCTCGCTTTGTGCCTGCGGGTCGGAGCCGGCGCGACGTCCCCGAAGAGCGACAGGGGATGCTTACGGCGTGCTGGAAGAGCATGGGTAGGAATTCGAGATCCTGCTTGCGGTCGGGCTCCTACATCGGCGCCCACGCTAGACCGGTCTCGGGCCCGGACCCGCAACGGCAGCGGTCCCGGCGCGCCGAAGCGCAGCGCGCAGGGTTTTTAAGTACACTGCGGGGCCATTTCGCAGGGGAATCGTCATGGCCAGGGGTGGGGGCAGCGGCTTTGGACTTCAGGACCTGTCACGCATCGCGCGCGGCCAGGGTTCGTATCTCTACGATGAATCCGGCAGGGCGTATCTCGATGGCTCCGGCGGTCCGGCTGTTTTTTGCATCGGTCATGCGAATGCCGAAGTGAATGCCGCGATCGCGCGGCAGCTCGACTCGATTGCCTACGCCTATCGGTATCTGTTCACCAGCTCCGCGCTCGAATCGCTGACGGAGATCGTGCATCGCGTCTCCGGCCGCTGCTTCAAGGACATCTTGTATTCGGCCGACGGCTCGGAGGCGGTGGAGTCGGCGCTCAAGGTAGCGTTGCAGCACTACGCCGCGCGTGGCCTCATGAAGAAGCGCCGCTTCATCGCACGCCGCCGATCCTGGCACGGCAACACCTTGGGGGCGCTGTCGGTGTCGGGATTCGAGGCCCGCCGGCGCGCCTTCGAAGGGAGCCTCTTGGATGTCTCCTTCGTATCGCCGGCCAACAGCTACCGCATGCCGCAGGGCTGTACCGAGGAATCTCTCGTGAGCCACCTCGCTCGAGAGCTCGAGGAGACGATCGAGCGCGTCGGGCCGGACCGCATCGCCGCCTTCATCTTCGAGCCCATCGTCGGCGCCGCAGGCGGTGTGGTCCCCGCCCCGCCGGGCTATGCCGCGGCGATCCAGGCGGTCTGCGCCCGTCATGACGTGCTCGTCATCGCCGACGAGGTGATGTGCGGGGCGGGGCGTTCGGGTACCTGGCGGGCCCTCGAGCACGAGGGGGTGGTGCCAGACATCATGAGCGTCGCCAAGGGGCTTGCGGGCGGATACATTCCGCTTGGCGCCACGCTGGTCTCGGCAAGCGTCGCCGAGCCGATCATGAGCGAGCACGGCGCCTACATGACGGGCCATACATTTTCGGGCCATACCGCCGCCTGTGCCGCGGGGTTTGCCGTGCAGACCATCATCGAGCGCGAGCGGCTGGTGGAGCGGGTGCGAACAACGGGGGCTTCCTTTCAGCAGGCCCTGCGCGAGTCGCTGTCGACGTTCGATGAGGTCGGCGATGTCCGCGGGCGAGGCTTCTTCATCGGTGTCGAGCTCGTCAAGGACCGCAAGACCCGGGAGCCGTTCGCGCCCGAGCGGGCCCTGAGCTTCGACATCGGACAGCGCGCCTTCGCCGACGGGCTCATCTGCTACCCCTGTTCCGGAAACGTCGACGGCCGGTCGGGCGACACGGTGATCCTCGCCCCGCCTTACAACGCGAGCGAGGCAGAGCTCGAGCAGATCTGCATCAAGCTCACTCGGGCCATCGGAGCCGCGCTCGCGGTCAAATGAGCCCACGGAGCGGACGTCGAGATCTGTCGGCGCTCGCCTACAGTCTGCGGCCCCGACTCCCGCTATGCTGTCATTCCGAGCCGCTGCCATGAACAAACTCGAGACAGGCGAGCACGACCTTCTCTCCTATGTGCGGCCCGATACGCTGATCGGGGCGCTGACCTATCTGGTGATCTTCGTGGGAGCCGCCCTGGTGCTGTCGCGGCTCCTGCGCGGCGCGGTGCATGCCTCCATGAGCCGCGGCGGTCATATCGACCGCACGACGGTGAGCTTCCTGCAGCAGATGGCGACCGCGCTCATCTGGATCGTGCTGCTCATTCTTTATGCGCACCTCATTCCGGTGTTGAAGTCGATGGGCACCGCGCTGCTGGCGGGCGCGAGCGTCGCCTCGGTGGTGATCGGGCTGGCCGCGCAAAGCACCCTGGGAAATCTGGTGGCGGGCGTGTCGATCACCATCTACCGCCCGTTCCGTCTCGGCGATACGCTGCAGGTGGCGGCGCCCACCGGCACGGAGATCGGCGTGGTCGAGACGATCTCTCTGGGGTACACCACCTTGCGAGCTCCCGCCGGCCACCTCATCGTGGTCCCGAACAGCCTCGCGGCGAGCCAGGTCACGCTCAATCTCAACCCGACCTTCGCGCCTTGGCCGCTGGTGATTGCAATCCGCCTCGGCCGCGATGCCGACCTCGAGGCGGCGCGCGGCCTTGCCCTCGAGGTGGCCAAGGAGCTGGACGCGAAGGCCGTGCTCGGCTGCTATCTCACCAAGGTCGAGACGAGCGCCGTGACCTTGGAGCTGCGACTCGTCGCCAAGGATGCCTCGCAGCGCGACCAGCTCAAGTCCGCGCTCCTCGCGCGGCTCGCGCAGCGCTTCTCCGCAGCGCATCTGCCCGGCACCGGGACGGAGGTGCCGACCTTTGCTTGACCCGATCCCGTCGCGGGAGTCGAAGTCCGAGTTCCTGAGGGGGGGTGGCGAGATGGGCGCGCGCATGCGCGCGCTCGATTGGTCGCGCACACCGCTCGGCGATCCAGCCGGCTGGCCGCAGTCCCTGCGCACCGTCGTGCGGGTGATGCTGGACTCGCGCTTCGCGATGTGGATGCTGTGGGGACCCGATCTCACATTTTTCTGCAACGATGCCTACCTGCCCACCGTGGGCATCAAACGCGACTGGGTGCTGGGCGCTCGCTCCGACAAGGTGTGGGAGGAGATCTGGCCCGATATCGGGCCGCGCATCCGCCACGTGCTCGAGCACGGCCAAGCGACCTGGGACGAAGGTTTGCTCCTGTTCCCGGAACGCAGCGGCTTCACCGAGGAGACCTACCACACCTTTTCCTACAGTCCGGTCTATGACGACCAAAACCGCATTGCCGGAATGCTGTGCGTGGTCACCGAGGTCAGCGAGCGCGTGATCGGGGAGCGACGCCTGCAGGCGCTGCGAGACCTGGCCACCAGGATCTCCGGCGTCCAGAGCGTGCAGGCGGCGTGCGAGCGGCTGATCGGCGTGCTGGGGGAAAACGCGCGCGATGTGCCGTTTGCGTGCTTGTATCTGCTCGAGGCCGGAGCGCATGCGGCAGGGCTCGCCGCCGGCACTCCCGGGTTGCCGCAGACAATGCGACCGGTGCGGCTCTCGGCGACGGAGCCCGGCCCCTGGCCCATTGCCGAGGTCCTCGAGCGCAACGAGGCCCAGATCGTGTCGCTCGTCGGCGGCAGCGAGGCAATCGCGAGCGCCTTCCCGGGTACGCCCGTGTCGCATGCGCTGGTGCTGCCGGTACCCGGGCAGGGATCCTCGAACTGCGTGGCCGTGCTGATCGCCGGCATCTCGCCGCGGCGCGCGCTCGACGACAACTACCGCGGCTTTTTCGAGCTCGTGGCACGGCAGTTTGCCGCGGACATCGCCGACGCCCAGGCCTACGAAGCCGAACGGCGGCGGGCGGAAGCGCTGGCCGAGATCGACAAGGCCAAGACGGCGTTCTTCTCGAACGTGAGCCACGAATTCCGTACTCCGCTCACCTTGATGCTGGGCCCGATCGAGACCGCGGTGGGCCACCCGGAAACCCCGCCGTGGGTGCGGGAGCAGCTCCTGGTCGCACAGCGCAACTCGCTGCGGCTCCTCAAGCTGGTCAATTCGCTGCTCGACTTCTCGCGCATCGAGGCGGGACGGGTGCAGGCCTCGTTCGAGCCCACCGATGTGGCGGCGCTCACCGCGGACCTCGCGAGCTCTTTTCGCTCCGCGGTCGAGGGCGCCGGCCTCAGCTTGCGCGTCGAATGCGAGCCGATCGGCGAGTCCGTGTACCTCGACCGCGAGATGTGGGAGAAGATCGTTCTCAACCTGCTCTCCAACGCCTTCAAGTTCACCTTCAGCGGCGAGATCGCGGTGCAGCTGCGACGCGAGGGAGCCGCGCTGGCGCTCGAGGTGTCGGATACCGGCGTCGGCATCCCGCACGAGGAGATTCCACGCCTGTTCGAGCGATTCCACCGGGTTGAAAGCACGCAGGGCCGGACGCAGGAGGGCTCCGGCATCGGCCTTGCACTGGTGCAGGAGCTGGTGAAGCTGCATGGCGGCCGGGTCGAGGTCGAGAGCGAGCCCGGGCGCGGTACGAGGTTCTGGGTGCGACTGCATCTCGGCAGCGCGCATCTCGCGCCCGAGCGCATCAAGTCGCGGCGCGCCCTGACCTCGACCGCGAGCGGAGCACAAGCCTACGTGCAGGAAGCGCTGCGCTGGATTCCCGAAGCTCGGCGCAGCGTGGCGGACCTGGAAGCGCTCGAGCCCGTGCCGCTCACCGATCCGCTTGCCCTTCCGACCGCGGGGGCTCGCATCATCATCGCCGACGACAATGCGGATATGCGCGCTTACTTGAGCGATCTGCTGGCGCCCCGCTATCGCATCGAGCCGGTCGCGGACGGCGAGGCGGCGCTGGCCGCGGCGCGGCGCGAGCGGCCCGATCTCGTGCTCACCGACGTCATGATGCCGCGGCTCGACGGCTTCGCACTGCTCAAGGCGCTGCGCGCCGACGAGTCGCTGCGCTCCATACCGGTGGTCGTGCTGTCGGCGCGCGCCGGCGAGGAAGCGCGCATCGAGGGACTCAGGTCCGGTGCCGACGAATATCTCGCCAAGCCCTTCTCGGCGCGCGAGCTCACGGCGCGGATCGCCGGCTTGCTCGAGCTCGCACGCCTGCGCCGCGAGGGCGACCGGCAGAAGAACGAGTTCCTGGCGATGCTGGCGCACGAGCTGCGCAATCCTCTGGCCCCGATCCGCAATGCCGGCGAGTTGCTCGCGCGCATCGGCTCGACCGACCCGCAGGCGCGCGCCGTCACGCAGATCCTGCAGCGCCAGGCGAACGTGCTCGCGCGCCTGGTGGACGACCTGCTCGATGTCTCGCGCATCACCCAGGGGCGCATCATGCTCAAGCGCGAGCTGGTGAAGCTCGCCGACGTGCTCACGCAGGCCACGGAAACGGTGGAGCCTTTGATCCGCGAGCGCAATCATCGGATCTCCGTGGTGAGCCACCGGCCGCTGCGGGTCACCGGTGACTTCACCCGGCTGGTGCAGTGTGTGGTCAACGTGCTCACCAATGCGGCCAAGTACACGCAGGTGGGCGGCGACATCAAAGTGGAGCTCTCCGAGCACCAGGGCGAGGCCGTGCTCGCGATCTCCGACAATGGACCGGGCATTTCCGCAGAGCTGCTGCCGCACGTGTTCGAGCTGTTCGTGCAGAGCGAGCGCACGCTCGACCGCGCGCAGGGCGGTCTCGGCATCGGGCTCTCGCTGGTCAAGCGCCTGATCGAGATGCATGAGGGCCGGGTGACGGCGCTGAGCGCCGGCCCCGGCAGCGGCGCGACCTTCGAAATCCGGCTGCCGCTCGCGACTTCCGAAGAGGAGCAGGCGCGCGATGTCGCGCCGAGCATTCCGGCCACGCGGATCCTGGTGGTCGACGACAACGCCGATGCGGCATTGTCGCTCGAGGTCCTGCTCAAGATCGACGGACACGAGGTTGAGGTGGCGCTCACTCCCGGCGAGGCCTTGTCGCGTATCCGATCATTCGCGCCCGAGGTCGTGCTGCTCGACATCGGCCTGCCCGATATGGACGGCTACGAGGTTGCGCGCCGGATCCGCTCGCAACCGCAGCTCGCGCCGGTCAGGCTGGTGGCGCTCACCGGCTATGGCCAGTCCGAGGATCGGCAGCGCGTGCGCGCGTCGGGATTCGACGATCATCTGGTCAAGCCGGTGGACTACGCGGCGCTCCAGCGCGCGTTGCAGAAGCGTTGAGCGCGAGCCGCCGCCCGGGCTCGCTTATACTGGTGGGTGATGCGGCTTTCCCCCTGGATCCTGGCCTTGCTGATCGGCGTGCGCGCGGGCGCGGCCGCAGCACCCGATCGGGCGGCCGCGCCGCCTGCGCTCGACGCGGCCGCGGCGCAGCGCTTCGCGGCGCTGGCGCTCAAGTGCCTGCACGAGGAGTATCCGAATCATCTGTCGCACACGCTGGCGAGCGATGCAGACGCGCGTTCTCCGCGCGAGCTGACGCCGGCCTTTTACGGGTGCTACGACTGGCATTCGGCGGTGCACGGGCACTGGCTGCTGGTGCGGTTGCTGCAGCTGTTTCCGGACGCGCCGTTCGCGGCGCAGGCACGGGCGGCACTCGATGAGAGCCTCACGCGGCAGAATATCGCGGGTGAGCTCGCCTACCTGAGACAGGAGGGTCGAGCCTCCTTCGAGCGCCCTTACGGTCTCGCGTGGCTCCTGGCCCTGTGTGCGGAACTGCGTGTTTGGAACGATGCGCAAGCGCAGCGCTGGCTCGCGAACCTCGCGCCGCTCGAGACCGAGGCCGCCACGCGGCTCACCAACTGGACCGGCAAGCTGCATTACCCCATCCGCGTCGGAGAACACGACCAGACGGCGTTCGCCTTCAGCCTGGTATGGGACTGGGCCGGCGTCTCCGGCGATGCGCAGATGCGCAGCGTGCTCGCCTATGCGGCGCGTCGATTCTACTGGAACGACCGCGGCTGCCCGTTGAGCTACGAGCCCTCGGGCGAGGACTTTCTCTCGCCCTGCCTCGGCGAGGCCGACTTCATGCGCCGGGTGCTCGAGCCGCAGGCATTCGGCCGCTGGCTCAAGCAGTTTCTGCCGGATATTCCCACACGCCTCTCCAAACCCTGGCTCGAGCCGGCGGTGGTATCCGATCGCGCGGATCCCAAGCTTGCCCACACCGACGGTCTCAATCTCAGCCGCGCGTGGATGCTCGAGGGAATCGCCAGCGGACTGCCGCCCGGCGACAAGCGCATCAAGGTGTTGCTGGCGTGCGCGCAGCGGCACCGCGACGCATCGCTCTCGGCGGTGACCGGCGAGCATTACGTCGGCGGCCATTGGCTCGGGACCTTCGCCGTGTATCTGACGAGCGGCGCGGGCCTTCGTTAGCCGGCTCGCTCGAGAGCGAGCTCGGCAGCCGCCAGATCCTCGAGCGCGCAGCCGACGCTCTTGAACAGCGTGACGGCTTCCTGCCGCGTGCGCCTGAATCGGCCCGACTCCAGCTCGCAGAGATCGGCGCGCACGGCGTCGCGCTCGATGATGCCGCGCGCGAGCGCGCCGATGAGCTCGCCGGACTCGGCCCATGCGCCCGCGCGGGTGTCGACGAAGATCTCGGCGCGCGCCAGCGCCTCGTCGTCGCACTCGCGCATGTGCGGCGTGAAGGCCCCCACCAGATCGAGGTGCTGGCCCGGCCCGAGCCAGGCGCCGCGCACCAGCGGCTGCTCCGACAGGGTGGCGCAGCTCACGATGTCCGCCCAGCGCACCGCACTTTCCAGATCCGCAACCGCCTCGATCGACAGCTTGGCCCCGTCCAGGGAAGCCGCGACGGCCCGTGCGCGCTCGAGACGCCGTCCCCAGATGCGCACCTCGCGCAGCGGACGCACGGCGGCGTGACTCTCGATCAGGTGCCGCGCGAGCTTTCCGGTACCCACCATGAGAAGGCGCGAGGCGCCGGTGCGCGACAGATAGCGCGAGGCGAGGGCCGAGGCCGCGCCGGTTCGGCGCAGGGTGAGCTCGGCGCCGTCGAGCAGCGCGCGCGGCTGTCCGGTGGCGGCCTCGAGCAACAAGTACGTGGCCGCCACGGCGGGCAAGCCTAGCTGCGCATTGTCGGGAAAGACCGTCGCCACCTTGACGCCCAGGGAACCGCCGACGCGCCAGGCCGGCATCACCAGCAACGTGCCCGAGCGCGCACCAGGCCGCGCGCCCTCGACTTCGCAGCGCATCCGCTCGGGGGCCACGTACGGTTGGCGGAACGCCGCATCGAGTGCATCGACGAGGCTGGTGCGATC
>Ga0335073_10002641_pt1 | contig 24597 bp, 23 predicted proteins | sample Lox_Sample_22_FD_207093 | JGI IMG/M metagenome (GOLD analysis project Ga0335073, IMG submission 207093) | Soil microbial communities from Loxahatchee National Wildlife Refuge, Florida, United States - Lox_Sample_2.2 | ecosystem: Environmental > Terrestrial > Soil > Wetlands | place: USA... | reverse complement strand
ATAATCGGTGAACAATTGCGTGGTGGCGTTGGTTCCCACGCCGCCGCCGTACAGCGTCGAAGGATGAACGTGGCGGCCTTCCATCAGGCAGAACATTTCGCGCGTCATCCGGCTCATCACCAGCGCTTCGCGATAAAATTCGCCTTCAAACGGATTCAGCGACTTCATAATGTCGCCGATGGTGCGATAGCCGTGATCGCGCGCGTGCGGAGCCTCGGTTTTCTGGGCGCGCTCCCACACGCCGGGGTTGGTTTCGCGGACCATTTTTTCGCAGAAATCGACGCCCACCAGATTTTCCTGAAAGATGTTGTGGTCGAACATGTATTCGGCCGCTTCGCCGCAGTTGATGATCCATTCGCCGGTCTCGGGCGTGGCGACGCCGTAGGCCATGTTCTGGTTGTAGACCGAACAGGTGGCGTGATTGTCGCCGCAGATTCCGCAGATGCGGCTGGTGATGAAGTGCGAATCGCGCGGATCTTTGCCGCGCATGAACAGCGAGTAGCCGCGGAAGACCGAGGAGGTCGAGTAGCATTCCGCCACGCGGCGCGCGCCGAAATCGATCTTGGTGTAAATCCCCAGGCTGCCGACGATGCGGGTGATGGGGTCCCAGGAAACGTCGACCAGGTTGCGTTTCTGCTGTTCTACGCCGGCCAGTTCGTCAATTTGTGTTGCCATAACTCCTCTTCATCAACCCTGATTGTGGCGCACGCACTCGTGCGTGCCGTGTAGCGACTCCTCGCGACACTTATTGTCGCCGCGACTCCCCGCCACACTTCTTCGCGCCGCCAGGCATCGACAGAAGTGTCGATGCGGCACGCACGAGTGCGTGCGCCACGCTGAATCATTGCACCGCCCATGGACGCCGGTAACCGGTGGTCAGCTCGCGACCCGGATGACGCCACTTCGGTTCCTGATCGACGCTGTGCCGGGTGACCGCGCGCAAGCGGCGAATCATCGGTCCATAAAAATGCCCCGTAATTTCGGTGGACGCTTTGCTCCCCGGCGGCTCATCCATGAACGGCATGAATTTATCGGGGAAGCCCGGCATGGTGCAGGCGATGCAGATCCCGCCGACGTTGGGGCACCCCCCGATCCCATCCATCCAGCCGCGTTTGGTCACGTTGCAATGCACCACCGGACCCCAGCAGCCCATCTTCACCAGGCACTGCCGCGTGCCGTATTCGGTGGCGAAATTGCCTTCTTCGTAATAGCCGCCGCGATCGCAGCCATCGTGTACCGTTTCGCCGAACAGCCACGCCGGACGCAGTTTGTCGTCAAGCGGGATCATCGGCGCGGTTCCCGTGGCTTGATTCAGCAGGTACAGCAACGTTTCCGAAAGGTTGTCGGGCTGAATGGGGCAGCCGGGAACGCACACGATCGGCAGCCCCGCTTTCGACCGCCAGTTCCAGCCGAGATAATCGGGCACGCCCATCGCGCCCGTCGGATTGCCTTCCATGGCGTGAATCCCGCCGTAAGTCGCGCAGGTACCCACGGCCACAACCGCCCACGCTTTAGGCGCCAGCTTGTCCAGCCACTCCATCAGCGTCACCGGCTGGCCGGTATCGGGATCGTTGCCGAAGCCGGTCCAGTAGCCTTCGCGTTTCACTTTTTCGTTGGCCACCGAGCCTTCAATCACCAGCACGAACGGATCGACTTTCCCTTCGGCCGCGCGCCAGTAGGGCTCCATGAAATCGGCGCCGACTTTGTAATCGACCAGCGGCCAATGAAACTCGACTTTCGGCAAGCCGGGCAAGGCGCCCATGGCGATATCTTCAATGCTCGGCAGCGTGGCCGCGGTGAGCGAGACGGAATCGCCGTCGCAACTCAATCCGGCATTAATCCAAAGAACGTGTACGACTGTTTCTGGCATCGCAATTCCTGAATGTTTCGGGTTTTAAAACGAGACGAGCGCGGTCCATGAAATCCTGTCCGCCGCGGAGTCCGCGCAAGGCGCGCGCTGAGTAACTCCAGTACAACCGTAAACGATCGCTCGCGGGGAGTAAAGGTTTTTACGGCGACAACTGTGTCAGCGGGTCACTGACGTTCAGGAAGCTGAGCCATCCGGGCTTGCCACCTGCTCGCTTCAACATCGGTAACCGCGATCAAAGGCTGCGGGCGCATTTCTCTAAAGTAACGAATTAACCTCAACCCGGCCGGAGGGCGCCAGGTGTTCATCGTGCGATGCAAACACCGCTCGCCCCGCGATGGCTGCCGCGCCCAGCGCAACAATCGCCATGATGAATGCCGCGGCGTAACCAAACGCGTTGGCCAACAGGCCCGCGGAAAACGAGCTCAGGCCGACGAACAGATCGTAAAACGCGCTGAGCACGCTGACCGTCGATCCGCGCTCGCCTTCCGCGGCGCGGCGCAAAACGGTGGAAGCGATCGACGCCCAGGGAAACGAAAAACCCAAGCCGAGCAGAGCGGCTCCCAGGATGGCTCCGGCGAACCCCGGCCCAGTAGCCAGTATCGCGAGGCCCACGGCCATGCCACCGAGTCCCGAATAAAAGGTGATGCGCGGATGAATGCGGTCCGGCAATCCTCCCAGGAAGAAACGCGACAGCAGCACGAAGCCGGCGTAGGTTGAAAACGCGGCCGGTCCCGCGTTGCCGTGGCCGGCCAGATACAGAATCAGGAATCCGGTGATCACCGGATAGTGCACGTTGGTGAGTCCGACGGAAATTCCCGCCGGGATCAACGACGCGCGCAGCCATCCGGAGCGCCGCTGGTGCGCCGCGGGGCGATAATCTTCCGGGATGCGGCTCAAAAACGCCATCGCCGAAAGCGCCGCGACAATCTGGAATTTCGCCGCGTGATCGAACGAACCGAGCAGTTGACCGGCCAGCGGTCCGGCCGCGTAACCACCCCAGATCCCGCTGCTGACGTAGCCGAGCGCCCGCGCGCTGCGGTGCACGCCCGCCACTTCCACCGCCCACGCCGCCGCGCCGGTATACAGGCACGCTTCGCCCAACCCTTGCAGCGCGCGCGCCAGATACAGCGAGTGGACCCCGAACGGCAGCAGATACGCAAAACCGGCCAGCGTGCAGCTACAGAGTCCGGTGAGGAACGATCGCTTGCGTCCTTTATGGTCGGCGAGTTTTCCCGCGAACGGCCGGCTGCACAGCGCCACCACGGAAAACGTGCCGATGACGAATCCCACCGCGCGGTCCGATCCGCCGAGATCGTTGCGGATATGCGGCGCGAGCGCGGGCAGAACCGAGCCGAATCCCAAAAATCCGAGAAACGTCGCGATGATGAGACACCAGAACCGTCCCCCGAGCGACTCCTGCCCCTCCATGGTTCCATCGTTGCACGAAGCGCGCCGCTTCCGCAGGCGGTAGTACCGCCTGAAACCTGCGTCGATTCGCAACACGCCCCCGCCATAAATGGCGGAGCCATAGCGCGCGTTACAGCCCCGCCAGTCATGGCGGGGGTTCTCCCATCCTTCGCGGTCAACGCAGATTTCACGCACCTCCCAGGCCGGAGCGCGTTCGTAAACTCCTCCCCCGGGATCTAACTGGTGTGCTATAAATTGATCGCGGCGAAAGAAAGGTCCCCCGATGAATCTGGAAGCCGTGGAAAAAATCGCGAACGCGGTTTTGTACGAAGGTTATCTTCTTTATCCCTACCGCCGCAGCGCGGTAAAAAATCAGCAGCGATTCAATTTCGGCGTGCTGTATCCGCCGAAGTTCTGCCAGGACCCGGATCCCTTTGAAATGCGCACGGAATGCCTGATCACCGGCGCCGCGCCTTCTCTTGCGGTGAAGACCCGCTTCCTGCAACTCGTCGAGCGCGACGACTGGCAGGAAGGCCGCGAGCGCGAGGTGACCCTGGCGTGGCCCCTCGAATCGCTGCCCGTGCGCCGCGCCTTCAGCTTCGACGACGCGATCGCCGGGGAAATCGAGCTGACCGCCGAACGCCTGCGCGACGGCCTCACGAAAATCATTCTTCAAGTCCGCAACTGCGCCGGTTTCGATGGCGCCGGCCGGCCCGCCGCGCTGCTGCGCTCGCTGGTCTCGGTGCATAGTATTTTGCAGGTCGCCGGTGGCGAATTTATTTCGCTGCTCGAACCTCCCGAAGAATTTTGCGCCGCCGCGGAAAGCTGCCGCAATCAGGGAGCCTGGCCGGTGCTGGTCGGCGACGCCGGCGAGCGCAACACCATGCTGGTCTCGCCCATCATTCTTTACGACTATCCGCAGATCGCGCCGGAAAGCGCCGGCGATCTGTTCGACGGCACCGAAATCGACGAAATTCTCGCGCTGCGAATTTTGACCATGACCGACCAAGAAAAACAGGAGGTCCGCGCAGGCGACGAACGCGCCCGCCAGATTCTGGAGCGCACCGAATCTCTTCCGGCGGAACATTTTCAGAAACTTCATGGCGCCTTGCGCGGTCTCCCTTTCGGAGGGCGCCGATGAACGAATGGGAGTGGCACCTGCTCGAAGATTCGACGCCCATTGACCACGTCGAGGTCGGCGGCGTCGCGATTCGCAGCGGCGATCGCGTGCGTCTGCGGCCCAAGCCCGGCGCCGATATTATGGATTCGCTGCTCGCCGAAAAAATCGCCATCATCGAAAAAATCGAGCAGGATTACGAAGGAAATTTTCAGGTCGCCGTGGTGCTCGAAGACGATCCCGGCAAGGATCTCGGCCTGCTGCGCCAGCCCGGCCATCGCTTTTTTTTCGGCCTGAATGAAATCGAGCCGCTATGAAGATTCTGGTGGCGTGCATCGGAAATATTTTTCTGGGCGACGACGGATTCGGCGTCGAAGTCGCGCGAAAATTGGCCCAACGGAAACTGCCCGAAAACGTGGTGGTGAAGGATTTCGGGATTCGCGGCCTCGATCTCGCTTACGCGCTGCTCGATCCGTACGATCTGGCGATTCTGGTGGACGCCTGCCCCCTCGGCGGAGCGCCGGGGACGGTCTACGTGATCGAGCCGGAGGCCGCCGCAGGCGCCGCGGCGATCGATCCGCACAGCATGCATCCGATGAATGTTCTGCGCACGGCGAAAGCGATGGGCGGCGCGTCGTGTCCGGTTCTCATCGTCGGATGCGAGCCGGCCGATCTGGGGCCGGAACAAGGAAAAATGGGCCTCAGCGAAACCGTGGAGGCCGCGCTCGAGGAAGCCGCCGGCGTGGTCGAGTCGCTAATTGAGCGCGCCGGGCGCGGCGAGTTGGTGGCCGCGGTCCGTTAACCGCGACAAATTACGGCGTCTGCCGCTGGGGATTAAAGTGGTGTTATATGTGTTTAGCCATCCCGGGAAAAATCGTGGAGCTGGTGCCGGGCGAGCAGCCACTCGCGTTGGTCGAAGTGCTGGGCGTGCGCCGTAGGGTCGATTTGGGATTGCTCGAAGAGACCGATCCCGGCCGTCTCGGCGACTGGGTGCTGATCCACGTCGGCTTCGCCATGAGCAAAATCAGCGAGCATTACGCGCTGGAGCAGATCGAGCTGCTCGAAGCGCTGGGCGAGACCGAAGCGGCGGCGCTGGAAGTTCGCGGCTACGGCCTCGAGCCGGGTGACACCAACCTCGAAAAGGCGCAAGATAGGTCAGGACCGTGAGGCCTTCATGCAATATGTCGATGAATTTCGCCGTCCGGAATTGATCAGCAGAACCACCGAGGAAATTCGCCGCCTGGCGGATCCCGATCGCCACTACCGGTTCATGGAAGTGTGCGGTGGTCATACTCACGCGATTTACCGTTTCGGGCTGAAGCACCTGCTTCCGCCGAATATCGAGCTGGTGCACGGTCCCGGCTGCCCAGTGTGCGTGCTGCCGATGGGCCGCATCGACGACGGCCTGTCCATGGCGGAGCATCCCGAAGTGATCTTCACCGCGTTCGGAGATATGATGCGCGTTCCCGGCACGCAGGGCAGTCCGCTGGCGTACAAGGCTCGCGGGATGGACGTGCGCATCGTTTATTCGCCCGCCGACGCGTTGAAAATGGCCATCGCCAATCCCGATCGCCACGTGATGTTTTTCGCCATCGGCTTCGAGACCACCGCGCCATCCACCGCGCTGACGCTCAAGCGCGCGCGCGAACAGGGCGTGAAGAATTTTTCCGTCTTCTCGAACCACGTAACCATCATTCCCGCAATTCGCGCCATTCTCGATTCGCCGGATATGCGTCTCGACGCGTTCATCGGACCGGGCCATGTTTCCACCGTCATCGGCTGCCGTCCTTATGAATGGATCGCGCGCAACGAACACAAACCCATCGCCGTCGCCGGATTCGAGCCGCTGGATATTTTACAGGCCGTGGTGATGGTGCTGCGGCAACTGAACCGCGGCGAAGCGAAGGTCGAAAATCAATACAATCGCGTGGTGCCGTGGGAAGGAAATCGCGCGGCGCTCAAAGCCATGGCGGAAGTTTTCGAGCTGCGTCCCTATTTTGAATGGCGCGGGTTGGGATTCATTTCGCAATCGGCGCTGCGCCTGCGCAATGAGTACGCCGAATGGGACGCCGAGCGCCGCTTCTCCGTTCCCGGAATCCGCGTGACCGATCCGAAAGCGGCGCAGTGCGGCGAAGTTTTAAAAGGCGTGCTCCAACCGGCGCAGTGCAAATTATTCGGCAAGGAATGCACGCCGGAACATCCCATCGGCGCACTGATGGTATCGAGCGAAGGCTCTTGCGCGGCCTACTACACCTTCGAGCATCGCCAGGCTGCGGTGGGAGTTTCATGAGCGCAGGCGTTTCATGAGACAGGTTCGATTCCGCGACCCTCGCGTGGAGATGGCCCACGGCGCGGGCGGCAAAGCCAGCCGCCGTCTGATCGACGGCCTGTTCGCCCCGATTCTTTTCGGATCGTCTACCGAACCGCTCGGCGACGCCGCGCATGTGAGCATCAACGGCACGCGCGTCGCCATCACCACCGACAGCTTCGTGGTTCGCCCGTTGCGTTTTCCCGGCGGATCGATCGGCGAACTGGCGGTCAATGGCACGGTGAACGATCTGGCTGTTTCCGGCGCGCGCGCCGAGGCTCTGGTGACCAGTTACGTTCTTGAAGCCGGCCTCGAAACGGAAATTCTCGAAGCCGAAATTCGCGCCATGGCCGCCGCGGCCGAACGCGCCGGAGTTTCCATCGCCGGCGGCGATACGAAGGTCGTCGAACACGGCAAAGCCGACGGCATGTACATTACTACGGCTGGCGTCGGCCGCGTGATTCCGGAATTGAAAATTTCACCGGCGCGCGTTGAAGCCGGCGATCAGGTGATTCTTTCCGGTCCCATTGGCGATCACGGAATTACGATTCTGCTGGCGCGCGGCGATCTGGAAATTGAAGCCGATTTGAAATCCGATACGCGATCGGTGCTGCCGTTTGTCGAAGCGCTGGCGCGCGCGGCCGGCGATGGCGTGCACTGGATGCGCGATCCCACCCGCGGCGGCGTGGCCACGTCGCTGAATGAGCTGGCGCTCGATTGCCGGCTCGCGGTGATCACCGCGGAAGAAAAAATTCCGGTGCGCGATGCCGTTCGCGGAGCTTGCGAATTGCTTGGGTTAGACCCGCTGCACATCGCCAATGAAGGACAATTTCTGGCGGTGGTTGCCGCCGATTGCGCCGCTGCCGCGCTCGCCGCGCTGCATGAAACGCCGGGCGGCGAATGCGCGACCATTATCGGCGAAATCGAAGCGCAACCGGCCGGAGCGGTGGTGGTGAAGACGCTCTACGGAGGCAGCCGGATTATCGACATGCTGGTCGGCGATCCACTGCCAAGGATCTGCTAGATGCTGTGGCGCACGCACTCTTGCGTGCCGCGTCGACTTTCAGTCGACGCCCGGCGAGCCGCGCAAAGTGTCGATACGAGAATCGACGCGGCACGCAAGAGTGCGCGCGCCACAAGTGAAGACTAATGCCATCGACGATAGATTCCATCGCCGCCCGCCTCACCGGGCGCAACCGCCTGTACCAATCCTTCTTCGACCGCGAAGCCGATCGTCTCGCCACCGCCTGCCGCGAAATGTCGCAGCGATTCCTCGACGGCGGACGCCTGCTCGCCTTCGGCCGCGGACCTTATTCCACCGACGCGCAGCACGTCTCGGTCGAATTCGTGCACCCGATCATTGTCGGCAAGCGCGCGCTGCCCGCGCTAGATCTGTCCATCGCCTTTGCGCCGTGGCTCAAATCAATCCTGCGCGCCGAAGACATGGTGATGGGTTTCGCGCCGCCCGCAGGCGACGCCGAAGTGGCCGACGCGCTCAAGTGGGCCCATAGCCGTGGCGCGATGACCTTCGCGCTGCCCGGCTGCGATGGTTCTTACACCGTTCCCAATCCCATTGCAGATCCCTTCGAGCATCAGGAGCTGATCGAAATTCTGTACCACACGCTGTGGGAAACCGTGCACGTCTTTTTCGAACATCGCGAACTGGGCCACGACGCCGGCGAATCCGCGTTTCTTTATCCCTTCCTCGGCGGGGAGCGCCAGGAAACCGGAGACCTTCTGGCCGAGGTCGCACAGTCGATTCGCATGAAGGCGCAGGACGACGCGCAGTTGCGCACGCGCCTGGCCGAGGAGCAATCGGAGCAGATCGCCGCAACCGCGCGCGCCATTCATCAGCGCGTCGCGCGCGGCGGCAAACTGATTATTTTCGGCAACGGCGGATCGGCCACGGACGCCAACGATTTCGCGCTCGATTGCGTGCTTCCGCCCGCGGGCTTTCGCCCCGTTCCGGCGATTTCGCTGGCGATGGAGCCGGCCAATCTCACCGCCATCGCCAACGACGTCGGCGTCGAGGTGATTTTTCTGCGCCAGATGATCGCGCAGGCGCGGCCGGAAGATGTGGCTGTCGGCATTTCCACCAGCGGCGGATCGCGCAACATTATTATGGCGCTCGAAGAGGCCCGCAAACGCGGCCTTCTGACCGTCGCGCTGCTGGGCTATGATGGCGGCGAAATTCTGCGGCGCGGATTGGCCGATTTTCCCATCGTCGTCCGCTCCGATTACATCCCGCGCATTCAGGAAGTGCAGGCTTCGGCGTATCATATTGTGCGGGAGCAATTGGAGGTGCTGGCGAGTGGTCAAGCTTGAACTCTACGGAACCGCATCCTGTCCGTTCACCCAGGACATGCGCGACTGGCTGGAGCTGAGCGGCCGCGATTTCGTCGAATTCGACGTGGAACGCGATCCCGAAGCCCGCGCGCGAATGACCGCCGCAACCGGCGGCCAGCGCACCGTGCCGGTGCTGGTGGAAGACGGCAAAGCGGTGCAGATCGGATGGCAAGGCCGCGGATGCGTCGTTTGATAGTCGCCCGGCATTGTGTGGGGCAGGCCCCTGGCCTGCGCGGGGCTCTTAGCCCCGCTGGTCGGTCATGGGGCGAGCCTTGCAGGCGGCCTGAGAGGCCGCCGCAGGCCGGGGGCCTGCCCCACCATCCGCCGGCTCACAATGGAAGTTGAAAATGCACGAACTTTCCATCGCCATCAGCATCGTCGACACCGCGGCCGAAGAAGCGGCCGAGCGCAAGGTGCGCGTCAGCGCCGTGTATCTGAAACTCGGAAAGCTTTCCGGAGTGGTCAAAGACGCGCTGCTGGCCTCCTACGATATCGCCGCCGCCGGCACCGCGCTCGAAGGCTCGAAACTGGTGATCGAAGAAGTGCCCGTCGTCGCATACTGCCCCAAATGCCAGGCGCGCCGCGGCGTCGATTCGCAGGCGTGGTTCGTCTGCCCGGAGTGCCATTCTCCGATTTCTGAAATTCTCGAAGGCAAGGAGCTGCAAGTCTGCGCGCTGGAGATTGTTGAATGACGCCAAGATTAGTGGAAGTCCGCAAAAATGTTTTGAAGCAGAACGACCTGCTGGCGCGCGAGCTGCGCGGCCGTTTTCGCGATGCCGGCATGGTGGTGGTGAGCCTGGTGTCGAGCCCCGGTTCCGGCAAAACCACGTTCCTCGAAAAAACGCTGACCCTGCTTCAGCCGCGCTATCGCGTGGCCGCGCTGGTCGGCGATCTGGCTACGGAAAATGACGCGCAGCGCCTGGCGCGCTCGCAGGCGCCGGTAAAACAAATCGTCACCGGAACGGTTTGCCATCTGGATGCCACCATGGTGCGCAACGCGCTGGAGGGCTGGCTGCCGTCGCCGCTCGATTTTCTGTTTATCGAAAACGTCGGCAACCTGGTGTGCCCGTCGGCCTACGATTTAGGCGAGGATCTGCGGCTGGTGCTGCTCTCGGTGACCGAAGGCGAAGACAAACCGCTCAAGTATCCGACCATTTTCAATACCGCCGACGTCGCCGTAGTGACCAAAACGGATCTGGCCGAAGCCGTCGAATTCGACGCGCCGCTGTGCGAGCGCAATATTCAGAGCGTGCGTCCGGGCATGCGAGTGCTTTCGTTATCGTCCAAAACCGGCGCCGGCCTGGATCGCTGGTTCGAGCTGCTCGATTCCCTCCACGCCACCAAACGCGCTTCTTGAAGTTGTGCCGCAGAAGTTCAATGCACAATTCGCGGCAGCCGCGGAGGGCGGACTTCCAGTCCGCGCGGGACTTTAGTCCCGCCGCCGAACCGCTCCGCGCGGGATTAATCCCGCCCTCCAAGGCGTCGTGATAATCCGCCCCACACTTAATCGACAAAAATATTCAACCCCGCCTGCGTCCCCGCGCTGCCTACCGTCACCACCACGCTCATCTCGCCCGGACCCAGATAACCCACCGGAACATTCGCGTTAATTTGCCACAGCCCCGGATAACCCGAAACCGGTCCGGCATAAAGCACATTGGCCGCGTACCCTCCGATGATCACCGCGACCGGCAATCCGGTGACGCCCTGCCCGGTTCCGAACAACACCACGATCGATCCGCGCGGCGCGGGATTCGACGCGGAATTGGTGCTGCCGTCTTGATTGATCGCGATCAACTGCCCGGCATTGGTATACAACGCCGGCGCCGCATCCACCACCGCTTCGGGAATCTGCGCGAGTAAATTTCCCTGGCTCAAAATCTGAATCTCGACGCTCTGCTGTCCTTCAATCTGCGGCGGAACTTCGGCCAGCAGACTCGCGCCGCTGATCGCTAAATACGATGAAGCGATTCCGCCGAAGGTCACCTGAATTCCCGCCGTTGACGTCAATCCCGTCCCGTTCAGCGCCAGCAGCATTCCGGGCACGATCGGGCCGGGTTGCAAGCTCGCCGCGTTCACCGCGCTGACCACCAGAACGGGAGTGACCGTCGTCGCCGGACCCGGCGTGAGCTCGCGAATGCGATCGTTCTCCAGATCGGCGACATACAAAGCGCCGCCCGGCGCCATCGCGACGTCCCACGGAAAATTCAATTCGCCCGCCAGCGCCGCGCCGCCATCGCCCGCAAATCCCGCGGTGCCATTTCCCGCGATCACGCTCACCGCGCCCGCGGGACTCACTTCCAGGATTTCCTGCAATCCCGTATCGGCGACATAAACGTTTCCCGCCGCGTCCACCGAAACACCGCGCGGCGTGTTCCAGGAACCTTCCCCGATCAGCGCGATATCGCCCGCCGGTCCCAGCCGCTTCACGTGCGGCCCGCCCGCTTCGGTGAAATACAAGTTGCCCGTTGCGTCGACGAACATTCCGCGCGGATGCTTCAGATTGCTCAGCACCGTGTTGACCACCCCCGTCGGCATCGCCTGAAAAATGGTGCCGCTGTCGTCGGCGACGTAGACGTTCCCTTTTCCATCCGGAACGGCGTAAACCGGCGAAACCATCCCCTGGCTGGGGAACGGAAGAATTTCACCGCTCGGGGAAACCACGCGAATGCGCTGATTGCCGGTGTCCGCGATGTACAAATTTTCGCTCGCGTCCACGGTCACCGACGAAGGTGAATTGAGTTGCGCGTTGACGGCCAGCGCATCGTCGCCCGAATTGCCGGCCACGCCCGTTCCCGCGGCGGTGGTAATCGTGCCATCGGGCGCGACGCGGCGAATCCGGTTGTTGTCGCGATCGGCGATATAAAAATTCCCCTGCGCGTCGACGGAAACGCCGCTCGGATGCTGGAGCAGCGCGGAGGTCGCCGGCCCGCCGTCGCCGGCCGCGGTACTTCCTCCACCGGCCACCACCATCGTTCCGCCGGCAAAGGAAATGCGCTGCGCCGTGGTCACGTCGGCCGAATAAAGATAGCCATCGATGCGGAAACAAATATCGTGCGCGGCGATGGCGTAGCCGGAAATCGCACCGCCCGGCGCGATCACTAAAATTTGCTCGCCAGATTGATCGGCGACGTATACGTTGTTAATCGCATCGATGGCCATCCCGGTCGGCAACCCCGCGCTGGCGACCGAAGTAATGGTCCCGTTCACCACTTTGCGGATCAGATGATTCTGCGTGTCGCCGATCCACAGCGCGCCGCTGCGATCCACGGCAATCCCCGCGGGATAAGCCAGCTCCGCATTCAGCGCGGCCATCCCGTCGCCAGAATATCCGGCGACTCCGGTGCCCGCCGCGGTGGTCAGCGTGCCGTCGGAAGCGAGACGATACACACGCTGGCCCGTAAAATCGGAAATGTAAATCGACCCGGCGCCGTCCCAAGCGAGATTGCGCGGCGCGGAAAGCGCCAGCAGCGTGGCCTCGGTTCCATCGTTCGCCCCGCCCGCCGCGAGCGAACCTCCGCCGGCGACCGTCGAAATATTTCCGTTCAGATCCACGCGCCGCACGCGTGCGTTGCCCAGATCGGCGATGTACAGCTGCCCGATTCCATCCACGGCGAGCCCATACGGCGAATTGAGCTGCGCGGCGCTGGCCGGTCCGCCATCGCCCGAAAATCCCGCAAAGCCGTTGCCCGCCACGGTCGAAATGACTCCCGCCGGAGTAACTTTCCGTACGCGATGATCCGCCGCGTCCGATATGTATAAATTCCCCATCGCATCGGACGCGATGCCTTCGGCCTGATATAGCACCGCGGAAGTCGCCGGTCCGCCATCGCCCACCCAACTGCTTCCGGCGACGGTGGTCATCTGATAAGAAATCTGACCGGCCACGAAGCCGCTTACGCAAATGAGGGCGAAGAATGGGCGCATGAAATTAAGCGCAATACCTTACTTAATTCAGTGCGATTTGCGCCCAATTTCTCTCACCCTTCGGCGATAAGCACAGCGTGATGACTTTAGTACGGCGCTGTGCGGCAGTTCTAATCCTCGCGGGAGCGGCCTGTGCGCAGCCGGCAATTCATTTCAAAACGCGAACCATTCATCCTGCGATTTCCTCGGTCGCTGAAATCCGGCCGCATCAAGGCTTGCAATCCGAACATTTGATTGTGCAGTTTGCCACGCAGCCATCTCCCGCTGTCGTCGCCGAGCTGAAAAATCGCGGCATCGCGGTGTTGCAGGACGTTCCCGAAAACGCGCTGCTCGTTTTCGTCGACCAGCCGGTTTCCGCCGCGGGACTGGGCGCGCAGGCTGTAATGTCCATCGATCCGGCCGATAAGATCAGCCCTCTGGTCACGGCCGGCGGCTACGTGCTCGTGGAATTTCACCCCGACGTGGATATGAACAACGCGCGCGCGATTGTGCTCGGGGAGAATGTGCCGCTCACGGAAAATCCCGATCTGAATCCGCATCATCTGTTGATCCACGCGACTCCGGCGCAGATCACGGCGCTCAGCCGGCACGATGAAGTCGCTTATATTTTTCCCGCGTCGCCGGCGTTGATCAACGGCACGCCAACGCTGCCGTGCCTGGGAGCGTTGACCACCGACGGCACCACCGCGCAATCGATTCCGACTTACGGAAGCTGGAAGCAAGGCGGCGCGGCGACCATCGGCTACGTCTTCACCGAATTGACCAGCCAGCTCAGCGCGAGCGCGCAGGAGGCGCAGATCCAGAAGGCCATGGCGCAGTGGGCCGCGGCCGTCGAAGTGACCTGGCAGCAGGGAACCAGCGCGACGGCTCCGCAGACGGTGAATATTCTGTTCACCAGCGGCGATCATGGCGACGGCTATCCGTTCGGCCCGGCGGGCGGCGTGCTGGCGCACACGTTTTATCCCTCGCCGCCGAATCCGGAGCCGATCGCCGGCGACATGCATTTCAACGACGCCAACACGTTCAATGTCGGCGCGAATGTCGATGTGTTCAGCGTGGCGCTGCATGAACTGGGGCACGCGCTGGGGCTGGGCCATTCCGACGATCCGTCGGCGGTGATGTATCCGTATTACTCGATGCAAACCGGATTGACGCCGACGGACATCGCGGCGGTGCAGACGCTGTACGCGGCGCGAACGTCGTCGCCGGCTCCAGTACCCACTCCGACGCCGACTCCAACTCCGACACCTACGCCGACACCGACACCAACTCCGACTCCGACGCCGACTCCGACCCCGTCCGCGCCGCTGGTGTTAACCGTTGCGGCACCGGCGGCGACCACCACATCGAGCACGCTGAATCTTTCGGGCTCGACCTCGGGCGGAAAAGCGGCGGCGGCGGTCACCTGGTCGAGCGCGCAAGGTTCCGGCGCGGCGCAGGGATCTTCGACGTGGACGATTACCGGCATTCCGCTCGCAAGCGGAACGAATTCGATCACGGTCAGCGCGACCGACGGCGTCAGCCGCGTTTCGCAAACCGTCAGCGTCACGCAACAAACCGCGACCTCGCCGGCAGCGCCGACAGGAACGGCGCCGCCGTCCTTGACGATCACGGCGCCGTCTTCGACTTCGATTTCGACGTCCGCCTCGAGCATGGTTTTCAGCGGAACGGCGAGCGCCGGCGCGACTTCGGTCACCTGGTCGACCAACACCGGCCAATCGGGCACGGCGAGCGGAACCACTGCGTGGAGCGCGACGATTCCCCTGCTGGTCGGCTCGAATTCGGTGACGGTTCAGGCGATGAACGCGGCGGGAAATACGGCGTGGCGAAGCGTGGTGGTGACGCGGAATTGATCTCCTGATTCAAGAGGCGGGCGGCGCGCCCGCCGCAGGCCGGGGGCCTGCCCCACAAGCCCGGGAAGGCAACGCTACGATGAGGGAGTGCGTTTCGTCGTTTTCTTCTTTGCGGCGTTTTCGGCGATCGCCGGACAATTTTCCACCGCGCTCGGCGACCAATACCCGTATGTGATTTCGGCCATCACTACCGACACGGCGGGCAATACGTATGCCGTAGGAGTCCGCCAGCTCTCTTACAGCAATCAGCCACTCGGTAACACGCCTTCTACTCCGGAGGACGTTTTCGTGACCAAGCTCGACCCGAACGGGAATGTGCTGTTCACGCGCGCGTTCGACACTGATGGCGCAACCACGCCGCACGCGATTGCGGTCGATTCCTCGGGAAACATCTACATTGCGGGCAACACCACCTCGGATGATTTTCCGGTAACCAATGCGCTGCAACCGAACCCATGCAGTTGCGGGTTCATCCTGAAGCTCACCGGCAACGGCGCGACGATTCTTTATGCGACGTATTTCGGCGGGCTGCTCGGCGGGACAGCGATTGCCGCGATTGCGGTCGATCCGAATGGCAATCTTTATCTGACCGGCTCAACCGACGCGTCCGATTTTCCGCACACGCCGGGGATGCCGTTCGGCCCGATTCAGGCGAACCAGTCGACCGGGACCTACATCGACGGCGCCTTCGTGACCGAGATTTCGGCGGCCGGCGACAAGATACTTTACTCTGGCGCATTCTCGAATACGGCCACGACTTTGTGCATTCCCGATTATCTTATGTCCTTTTGCCAGTCCAATAGCGAGGGCACGGCGATCTCCCTCGATCCAGCGGGAAGCGCTTACATCGTCGGGTACACAGATGCGCCGAATCTAGCCACGCCTGGGGTTCTGGTGCCGTCGATTCCGGACCTTCTCGGCAGTCCGTTCCTTGCGAAGATTTCAGCTGGCGGCACGGGCATCGGCTACCTGACGTACTTGAATGCGTCGCCCAACGCGCTCGCCGTCGATGCGTCGGGCGATGCCTACATCGGGGGCTACTCCGGCGCGAATTATCGCGCAACGACAGGCGCTTATCAGACGGGATTTATCGGCGGGAGTTACGACGGCCTGGTAATAAAGGTGAACCCGACTGCCAGCGCGATCATTTGGGCTACCTATCTCGGCGGCGGCAACGGAGGCGGGTCCGCGGCGGTGGTCTATTCGCTGGCGCTTGATCCGTCGGGCAACGTGTGGACCACGGGACTCGCCGCGGAGGGCACGATTCCCAATCCCAACGGCTGGGCCAATGGCGAAGCGTTCGTCACTGCGCTGAATCCCGCGGGATCGGCGCTGGTTTATTCGGCGCTTTATCCGCGCGGAATCGCCGGGCAGTTCCTTGCGGTCGATGGCACAGGTTTGGTGCACTTCGCCTGGCCCAACGGACTCGTTTCCGTATTCTCGCCCACCGCCGGGCCGCCGATGAGCGTCTTCGGTTTGCAAAACGCGTTCGGCGGATACGTCGCGCAACGCGTCGCGCCTGCGGAAGTGATCGCGATTTATGGACCGGGAATCGGTCCGGCGAATGCGGTCACGGCGACGCCTTCGAATGGTTTTTATCCGACGACGCTCGGCGGCGTGCAGGTTTCAATCGGCGGAGTCAATGCGCCGCTGCTGTACGTTTCCGCGAACCAGATCAACGCGGTGGCGCCGATGGAGGCGACGATCGGCTCCGGCGCGACGGTTCAGGTGACGAATGGAGCCAGCAGTGCGCAGTTTCCGGTGTGGATCATCGGCATCGCTCCGCAGGCTTATTCGGGAGTTTTGAATCAGGACGGGACGCTCAATTCGCAGACGAATCCGGCGAAAAGCGGGTCGATTGCGACATTCTACGCGACGGGATTGCAGACGAATTTTGCTCCGCTGGCCGATGGCCAGATCGCGACCGCGGCGCTGGACTTGTGCGGCGGCGCGTGCGCGTCGACGAACGGGACGGTGCTGTATGGCGGCGCGGCTCCGGATCTTGTTGCGGGGGTTTCGCAGTTCAATGTTCAACTGGGGACATCGACGGGGTTGACGACACTTGTGGTGAGCGATGCTGTCTGGACGTCCGAGGCGCTGAGCGTGTCGGTATGGGTCGCGCCATGAGTCACTGGCGGCGGCAACCCCTTCTCACGGGATTTCCGCAACCCAGCTGTCGGGCTCGTTGCGGTGGAGGACCACTTTATATTCGTCGAGACTCATGCATTTTGTAAAAAGATCAAAAAAGTTATCGGGCGCCCTTTAGCCAGTCTTTATTTAGTCGCCTGGCGCGACCATCCGCTTTTTACTACGCCGCAACGGATTGGCAACGGTCGTGTACCGCCGGACATCCAACGCACGCAGGCCCGCTGAGGAATGTCTAGAATTACCTCTCCTGGCCGATTCAGTCCTCCGTTGGAAGAGCACATGAACTCCTTGCCTACAAATTAGGGCAGGATGATGCGGCGGCGCGACGGATGAAAGCGCGACGGTGGTGAAAATGGTCGAGATAGAGTTTGCGGTCGCATCGTGAATGCGGCTTATGTCAGAGGGGTTGACCGTTTGCAACCTGCCCTCGGAGCAGGAACGTCTTGGGGTACGATCCGCTGCCGCAGATCTTGAAAGAGCCGAAATCCTTGTGCCAGTCCCCTTCGGGCACCGGGGGCAGGGTCTCGATCCAGAGGCGAGATTCAGATCCGAGATGCTGATCGAGCGATCCCGCATGCGCTCGATCAGATGTTGCCGCACTCCATCGGGCAGGTTGTCCCAGCGCGCGATTTGCGGCATCAGCCGCCGAACAGCATTTTGCCGAGTTCATCGCCCAGACGGTTGGCCGCCTCCGGATCCTGCTCGTTGCGGAAACGCTCCGCCAGAGCGAAAAACCGCTGCTGCTTTCGCTTCTCCGCGTCGAGTCCGTTCTCGATCAATTCCAATAACATGCGATTCCTGCTCAGCTTGCGGCTCTTGGCCATGCTATCCACCTGCTTAGCGAGCCGGGGCGGCAGACTCACGCTCTGGCGAACCGCTTCGCCGGTAGCCTTCATGACACCATTATGCACCAAAATGGTGGGCTAGTGAAAATCCGGCGGAGATTTTCCGTGATTTGCCGGAGAATCCGGGAGATGCTCAACCGACCCGTTTCTTTTGGTTTTTGAGCTCGTTGCGTCGGCGATACGATCGAATCAACGATGCCGGTAGCGCAGTCAGGTGTCTTCAACAGTCCCATAGGTGAGGAGCCAGCAGTACCGCGCTTTTCTTATTTCCGGCAACTTTCTTGCTCGATCCGTTGAGCGACATTGAGCAGACCGCGCTGGCACGGCTTGACGCCACGCGGTGGGCTGGCCAATTATCTCTGGTCAATAAATTTAGGGCACAGGGATCAGGGGACTGGGTCCAGCGCGATTTTTGTTTATAGAACCGCGGCGCCGCTGGTCGTCGACCCGCTTTGCCGCGAGGCGTTCAGCGGCATCGAACGAATTCGTTCGCCGGTTACCGAAAAAATCCGCATTGGCGACCGCCGGGGCGAGGGTCATGATTGGCGTTTCTCCGGCTCCGGCCGGTGTCAGATCTTTGCGATCGACCAGTACCGCTTCGATCGACGGCGCGTCTTCAAAACGCGGGACGCGGTAACGGGAAAAACGGGCGTTCAACATGCGGCCGTTTTCAAATTCGATCGATTCGAAGAGTGCGCCGCCTAAACCTTGCACGATGGCGCCTTCCACCTGATTTTTGAGCATGTCGGGATTCAACACCGCGCCGCATTCGAAGGCTTCGACTACGCGCACAATGCGTGGCGGGCGACTGGGTTCGCAATGCACTTCGGCGCAGGTGGCGACGTAGGAACCTTTTTCGAAACCTCCCGCGATCCCGTAGCCGACGCCGGCGCCGGGTTTGCGTTTGCCCCAATGGAATCGCTCGGCTGTGGCTTGCAGAACGGCGCGGAAGCGTTCGTCCTTCAAATTCCGCAGACGAAATTCGAGCGGTTCGATTTGCGCGAGCGCGGCCAGCTCATCCATGTGCGATTCGCCGGCGAAATGATTGGCCGTCGCCGCGAGGCCGCGATAGGAGCCCTGGCGCAGCGGATATCTGGCCGGATGAAATTCTTCGCGTTTGTTCGGGATGTCGTACATCGAGCGCAATCCCGATCCGCCGGAGTTGTAGTTGTGAAATTCCCAGGCGATGATGCGGCCATCCTTAATGCCGCTGCGCACGTCGATGACGCCGGCGGGACGGAAATAGGCCCAGGTGAATTCTTCTTCCCGCGTCCAGACGATTTTCACCGGTTTTCCGGCGGCTTTGGCCAGGCGCGCGGCTTCAATGGCGGCTTCGCCGGTGTGCTTGCCGCCGTAACCCGAGCCGGTGTCGGGCATCATCACGCGGACGTCGCTTTCGGGGATGTGAAAGGCTTCGGCGAGTTCGCCCTGCACGCCGAAGGGTCGCTGCGTGCCGGTCCAGACGGTCAGCTTGCCGCCGTTCCATTCCGCGACGGCCGCGCGAGGTTCCAAAGGCGCGTGGGCGATGTAGGCGATGGTGTACGTCGCTTCGTGTTTCTTATCGGCTTCGGCGAAGCTTTGATCGATGGAGGCAGATTCGCGGCCGCCTTCCACGTTCTGCTTCAATTCGGAAAAAATCGTTTTCGAGGACCATTGCGTTTCGGGCGAGGTCCATTTCGCTTTGATCGCGGCCAGGGCGATCTGTGCGGCGTGCGGAGTGGGCGCGGCGACGGCGGCGAAATCGTTATCGCGAACCACGGTGACACCGGGCATCGCTTCGGCCGCGCTGGTGTCGATGGAGACGAGCTTGGCGTCGAACCGCTCGGGTCGCAGCACGCGGCCGTAGAGCATTCCGGGCAGCTTCATATCCGACGCGTAGCGATGCTCGCCGGTGACGATTTCGCGTCCGTGAACTTTTTTGACGGACGTGCCCAGCACTTTCCACTGCGACACCGGCTTGGGTTGTCCTGAAGTGGTGACGCCTTGGGCCAGCTTGCGATCGGCGTTGGCGAAATCGATTGATTCCCAGGCGCCCGGTCCGAGCAGTTCGCGCGCGGCGGCGGCGGCGCGGCGGATCTGCGGGACCATCTGCGGGGTGGTCATGCTGCCGAAAGTGCCCATGTCGAAGGGAGTGCGCGCGGTGTCGCCCATCACCAGTTCGATGGCGCTGAGCGGAGCCCCCAATTCTTCGGCGGCGCATTGCGTCAGCGAGGTGCGGGCGTTCTGGCCGACCTCGACTTTGCCGGTATAAACGGTTACCGCGCCGTTCTGATCGATGTGCAGCCACGCGGCGATCTGCTGCGGCATGGCGCGTCCGAAGCGTCTGCGTCCGCCGCCCGATTCCTGGGCTTCGGTTTTGGGCAGGAACGACACGACGACGATTCCGCCGCCGAGCGCTTTGAAAAATCCGCGGCGGCCGAAGGAAAAGTTATAGGCCGGACCAGCCATCAGCTCATAGCGTTCCGGTTCGAAGTTCATGCGGCGCTCCTTCGCATTTTTTTGGAGGCCAGTTGCACCGCGGCGACGATCCGCGGATAGGTTCCACAGCGGCACATGTTGCCCTGCATCGCCGCGAGAATTTCCGGTTCCCCTGGATTCGAATTTCGGGCGAGCAAGGCCGCGCCCGCGACGATCATTCCCGGCGTACAATAGCCGCATTGCATCGCGCCGAGTTCTAAAAAGGCTTCCTGTAGCGGATGGAGCTTGCCGTGCTGCTCCAATCCTTCGATGGTTGTGACAGGGCGTCCGGCAACGCTGGTTATGCCCGTTTGACAGGATCGGGTGGCGACGCCATCGATCATCACGGTGCAGGCGCCGCATTGGCCTTCGCCGCAGCCGTACTTGGTACCAGTGAAATCCAGTTCGTCACGTAGTACAGTAAGTAAGGTTCGATTGGGATCGGCGTCAATGGTGTGCCGGGTCCCGTTCACTACCAGGTCGATTGTGCGGGGCATTGAGCTCTCCGGGAAGTCTCCCGTTTGAGTATAGCCCTCAAGACTGGTACGCTGGTAGGTCGAAAAAAGCGAAATGCCGGACGCGCCACCGCGTCTAATTTTCGCCGTAACCGCTACTCGCTGCAACAACATGTCAGATCACGTTTATCATCTCCTTCTGGTTGAAGATTCCCAAGCCGAGGCGCACCTGTTTAAGGAAGTGCTTCGCACATGGGCCGTGCGCCACCTCCTGAGCGTCGTCCGGGATGGCTGGGAAGCGATGGCATTTCTGCACAACCATGGCTACTACAACGAATCGCCGCGGCCGGATTTGATTTTTCTCGATCTCACCATGCCGGGCCTTGACGGGTTTGAGACGCTGCGCCAGATCCGCCATGATGAGGATGTTGAAATTTCGAGCATTCCGGTGATCGTGCTGACCAACTCCTCGGCGCCTTCCGATGTGAAGCGCGCCTATCAGGCTGGAGCGAATTGCTACATCACCAAGCCGCAAAGCCTGGAGCAATCCTATGAGCTGATGGCCGCGGTGGAATGGTTCTGGTTCGAGATCAACAAACTGCCTCCGCCGTGCGTTCCGCCGGTGCGGGAGGCGAGGGATCGCGAGGGGTAGGCTTCTGTCAGCCTTTGTCCCGGCGGATCAAGATATTGTCGATAGAAATTGTCGCAATGGGCAATGCGCTGGAGAATCTGGAAAATCTGTGGGAGATGCTGGCGAACGCGATTGACGCCGCGGGACGGGGGCGCGAGGTGTTGTTTCTTTCAAAGCTCGCGCTGCTGTTGGGAAATGAGTTGCATGATGCGGATCGGGTGCGGGAGTTGATTGGGCGCGCGCTTCAGGATTTAAGTTAGTCCCCGCGAACGATCGAGCGCGGCGATGAAATTTTGGGGATGGAAATGGCGCCAGCGGGCGGCGACGTGTCCATCGGGACGGCAAAGATAGCCGGAACCGGGCGCGTCCAAACCCAGAGACGCGGCGGCCTCGCGATCCTCCAGCAGGATGGTCTGAAATTCGCTCGCAGGCGCGTGCTCGCTGAGCCATGATTCCGCGGGCGCATCGCCGGCGCGAAGCAGCGCGACCGGCTCACATCCGAAATGATCCAACAAATGGCCGTCGCCGAGCGGCAGGTTGGGCAGTGTCGCGCCGGGGACCGGTCCCGCGATCCATGCCGTTGTGTCCGGCGTTTGCAGCGGCGACGAGGTGAAGGTAACGGCTGTGGTTTGCCGCGGATTCACCAGGTGACGGGCGAGTTCGTTCGACACCGCGAGGCTCAGGGCCGCATCGCGCATGCATTCGTGACCGCGCGTGGGAGGCGTCATGAATAAGGTGCTCTTGCGCGCCTGGCGGATGTTTTCGCGGGCGGCGAAAACGCGTTCCTCGCTGTAGCTGGCGAGCAGGGGGTCCGCCGCTTGGCCGCGCAGCACGCGCGCCAGCTTCCAGGCGAGATTGGCCGCATCGTCGATGCCGGAGTTGAGGCCCCGAACGCCGAAGATCGGCACCAGGTGGGCCGCGTCGCCGGCGAAAAAAATGCGGCCAGAGCGGTACTCGGGAAGCGTGAGGCAATGCGCGCGGTACAGACTCGAGAACAAAAGGTGGTAATCCTGTTTTTCGCCGAGCATCTGGAGATGCGCGCCGATGCGGGCCCGCACGCGCGCTTCCTGAAGCTCTTCTTCCTCGTTTTCTTCGGGACGAAGCTGATAATCGATGCGCAGAATATCGCCGGGCTGCCAGTGCGCGAGCACGGTCGAGCCGGGATTCGACGGCGGATCGAACCACGCGCGGCGCTCCACCGGACCGTTTCTTTGCAGCGTGATGTCGGCGATCAGGTAGCGGCCTTCATAGGAAGTGCCTTCCATCCGCAGCCCGAGCGCCTGGCGCAGAAAACTGCGCGCGCCGTCGCAGGCGACGACGTAATCGGCTTCGATTTCGTAACCGCCGCCGGGCGTTTCGACGGTCAGGCGAACGCTATCCGGACGAGAGTCCACGGCGATGACGCGGGAGTGCCAGCGAAGGTCGACGGAATCGCGGCGGAGCAGCTCGTCGACGAGGAATTGCTCCATGTAGCATTGCTGGAGATTGATCATCGGCGGATGTTTCTGACCGGCCATCGATTCCATTTCGAATTCGAGCACCAGGTGTTCGCGCCAGAAACTGCGTCCGCGCGTCCAGCCGAGGCCCATCGCCACGGCTTTTTCGGCGACGCCGAATCGCTCCCAGATTTCGAGACTGCGGCGCGACAGGCAGGTAGCGCGGCTGCCGAAGCTCACGGAACCGGAGGGATGCAAAACGACGACGGGCACGCCGTGGCGGCTCAATCCGGCGGCGAGGGTCAGGCCCACCGGCCCTCCGCCGGCGATCACCACCGGATGGATGGCGCGCCGGCCCTCGAGCTCCGGCGGGCGGACGAAGGGGTACGACGGGAATGCCTGGTAAGGATTGGTTGCGATCGGAGACGCCGGCACATCCGTTTCCCGCAATGCGTCAACTCAGTGAGGCGATGATTTTCTGAATCATTGCGTCGACGGCCTGGCCCGGCTCATGCCAGTGCCATACCAGCACGATGTCGTGATCGGGATCGATCCACACTAAATTTCCGCCGTTGCCGATGGCCGCGAAACTCGACGCCGGACCACTGGGCCACTGTTTCTGACGCGTGTTCAGCCACCACAGGTAGCCGTAATCGGGGCCGTGCGCCGAGGGCGTGGTCGCGTCCCTGATCCACTGGGCGGAAACGAGCTGGCGGCCGTTCCAGCTGCCCTTGTTGAGAATCAGCAGGCCGAAGCGAGCCAGATCCTGCGAATTGATCCACAATCCGCCGCCCCAGCGTGTGCCGCCGCTGACCGATTCGACCTTTTTGCCGTTGATCAGCACCGTCGAGTTCGCGCCGTATCCGTGCCATCGCCACTGGTTCGACGCGCCGATCGGGTCCATGATGCCGGCTTTCAGGATGGCGGGCAATCCGCCGCCGAATACGCGGGCGAGGGACAGCGCCAGGCGATTGATGCGCACGTCGTTGTATTCGTAATAGGCGCCCGGATCGTGAATCTCGCGCGGCTGGCGTTCGCCGTTGCCGAATTCCTGGTGGCCGATGAAGCTGGCGTTTTTACCGAACAGCTCGCCTTCCCATTCGCTTTCCTGTTGCAGATGATTTTTCCAGGTGATTTTCGAATTGTGCGGCGAATCGTAGCCGCCGTCGTGGACATATTCGGCGACGGGATCGTCAACATTGCGGATCAGCCCTTGGGCGAACGCGAGGGACGCGGTGGTTGAAAGAAAACTCTTGGCCACGCTGTAAACCGGATCGTTCGCCGCGGTATCGCCGAATTCGGCGACGATGTAGCCGTGGCGCAGAATGATTCCGTTGGTGGCCGCGCGATGCGAGGGCAGCGGGCCCAGCACGCGGCCGAACGTCCGCACCTGGTCACGCTCGAAATCCCACCGGGCCCCGTGCGCCTGGGCCCAATCGACGGCTTGTTTCAGCCTGGCCGCGTCCATCCCCACCTCGGCGGGCGATTTGTGCTGCCAGGATCGGGCGGGCGGAAAATACTCCGCGGCAAAAATCGGAGCGAGCGCAGTGAATAAAAGAAGCGGCGCGGAAAAACGGAGCGAACGGTTCATCGATCAAATCCCTACGGGAAAGTGTCGCATATTCCCATGAAATTTCGAGAGCCGCCCTGCGCGCCTGGCTCTTGTTGAGCCGGCCAGGCGGGTGCTGAAAAAGGGGACAGACCGCTCGGCATTGATATCGCCGACGCAGCCTTGAGCAACCCCCGGTCAGTATGGGTGCGTGGCGCACGCACTTCTGCGTGCCGCGTCGGCACTCT
>Ga0335073_10002639_pt1 | contig 24604 bp, 23 predicted proteins | sample Lox_Sample_22_FD_207093 | JGI IMG/M metagenome (GOLD analysis project Ga0335073, IMG submission 207093) | Soil microbial communities from Loxahatchee National Wildlife Refuge, Florida, United States - Lox_Sample_2.2 | ecosystem: Environmental > Terrestrial > Soil > Wetlands | place: USA... | reverse complement strand
TGGTCGATGATCGGTTGATCTTCGGGAACCTTGCAATCGAGCACGCGCAGAGGGTTGGTCTCCGCCCGGCGCTGGCAGTCAGCGCACATCTGGTGCACGACGGGCTGCAAGGCGTCGCGCAGCGCTTTGTTGTAGCGCGCGCGGTCTTCAGCGCAGCCCACCGAATTCAACTGCAACTGCCAACCGCGCAGGCCGAGGTCGTCCAGTAGCGTCGCCAGCATCTCCAGCACTTCCGCATCGCGTGCGGGAGACTCGCTGCCCGCGCTGGGCGGCCCGATGATCTCGGCGTCGATCTGAAAGAACTGACGATAACGACCTTTCTGCGGGCGCTCGCGGCGGAACATTGGGCCAATGCAATACAGCTTCTGTAGCGTTCCTTTGTCGCCCAGTCGGTGCTCGATGTAGGCGCGCACGATGCCCGCCGTCGCTTCGGGGCGCAGCGTCAGGGATTGCGACTTCTCACTCTGCGCGCGCGCCCGGTCCTCCCAGGTGAACATTTCTTTCGAGACGATGTCCGTCTCTTCCCCGACGCTGCGGCTGAAGAGGCTCGTGTCTTCAAACACGGGAGTGCGGATCTCGTGATAGTTGTATCGCGCGAACAGATCGCGCACCTTCGCCTCCACCCGGTTCCACAGGTCGGTGTCGGGCGGCAGCAGATCACGAGTTCCACGGACGGCTTTGATCATCAGTTGTCGGTTGCCAGTAGCCAGTAGTCAGTAGCCAGTAGCCAGTAGCCAGTGTCGCCATGCAACTGGCGGCTGGCTACTGGCAACTGGCTACTTCCTCTCCTTCAGATACTGCTCCTTGTACCCCAGATAATTCCTGCCATAGCGCAGGATCATCTCCTGATCCTCATCATTCACGTGCTTGCGGAATTTGCCGGGCACCCCCATCCACAGCGAGCGCGGTTCGATGACCGTGCCCTCGGGGATCAACGTTCCGGCGGCGATGATCGATCCGGCGCCGATGCGTGCGCCGTTGAGAACGACGACGCCCATGCCGATCAGGCACTGGTCCTCCACTACGCAGCCATGCAGCGTGACCGAATGACCCACCGTCACGCGGTCGCCGACAATCACCGGCCACTTGCCGAGCATGCCGTGCAGGACGCTGCAATCCTGGATATTGCTGTCGGCGCCGATACGGATCATGTGAACATCGCCGCGCACCACGGCATTCATCCAGATGCTGGCGTTTTCCCCCAGCACTACGTCGCCAATGACTTGCGCCGACTCGTCCACATAACAGGAGGCCGGTATGGTTGGATAAATCCCTTTGTACGAGCGGATCATGGTCCCTCAATCCCAAAATATGGAGCTTCGGCCTCCACCTCCCGAGCCTCAGGAAGTTGAGAGGCATGCTCCAGCGCGGGCACAATCGGGCGCGCACCAAATTCTCGAAAGTAACACGCCGTGCTCGACTGGCGAAAGCCATCCCTGTTAGTTAGCGCCGTCGTGATAGAGCCAAAGTGCTATCAGATAAAGCACGATAGCACTACCTCAACTCAACCGAAGGGTTGGAAAAGAGCTTGCGCCGCTGCACGCCCTGGTGCCATAAACATCGACCAACGAGTGACATAGCAATCCCAAAGGCGTGAAATGGCGTCCTCGTACCACCTTTTCGGGATATCAGGCCGCCGACATTCGGGTTAAAAGATTAGTAGCGCCACTTCTTAAGGACCGAATTCCTACATCCAAATGTTCGATCAGATCACAGTTGGGAGCAGTTTGCACAAGACGGCTGGACCGCAGTTCGAAACCACGGTGGGCTGGATGAAGAGTGCAGAGGCGAAGACAGTGCTTTGCGTGGACGACGAGAAGATCGGTCTGCGCGTGCGCAAGATCATGCTGGAGGGTCACGGGTTCCGGGTACTGACCGCCACCAGCGGTGAGCAGGGCTTGGCCCTGCTCGACAAACAGCCAGTCGACCTGGTGATTCTGGACTATTACATGCCCGGCATGAACGGTGGCGATGTCGCCGCCGAGGTGCGCCGCCGCAAGCCAGAACTGCCCATAATCTTTCTCTCCGCGTACTTTTCGCTCCCTCCGACTGCGCTTGAACTGGCCAACGCTTTTATCACCAAGGGCGATCCGCCCGACGTGCTCATCGACAAAATCGAGCAGCTAATTTGAAGCCACCGGCGACTGGGAATTGAGAATTGGCTGGTGTACTGAGTCAGAAGTTCGTCGCCAAGGCTTTGTATCAGGGCATGACTTCAGTCATGCCGCTCTGCTATCGGAGAAGGAAACGGCTTTAGCCGCAGCCGGACAGGGGCTATTCAGGCCTGCGTCCAGGCGGCCCTTCTGCTAAATGCCCGCTTTAACGCGGCGCTGAAGCGCCGCTGTACCTCTCGGCTCACACTAGCTCTAAATCTTCCGCTCTGCCCTTCACTCCTTCGTTCCCGTCCACCGCTCAGAACGAGTACTTCAGCGAAAACTGAATCAGCCGCGGCGTTCCCACGGTTTGCGTGATCTGGCCGATGTTGGCGCCGGCCGTCACGTTGTTGAGCTCCGAGTTGGCGAACGACGGATGGTTGAAAATATTGAAGAAGTCGGCGCGGAAACGCAGTGCCTGTTGCTCTGTGACCTTGAAGACGCGGCCGATCGTGTAGTCAACATTAAACTGGTCGGGGCCGATAACGCAGTTACGCGGCGAATTTCCGTAACCCGTCGAGCCATCGGGGCCAATCACGGGTGCCGACGCATACGCGGCCGGATTGACCCAGTTGGCCAGCCGCGAGGCCTCGCTGCCCGTGTTCAGTGAGTTCGCGCAGGTGAAGCCGGGGGCGAAGTTCGCCGTGACTGCCGGGCTGCTGCTCAGGTCGGCGGCCGTCCCTCCGTTGGAGTCATAAATCGTGAACGGCGTGCCGGACTGTGCAATGATCACGCCGCCGGTCTCCCAGCCGTTCACGACATGGCTGACGAAGGCGTGTTCCTGGAGCACGGGCGGGAGTTGGTAATCGAAGCTCCCGACGAAACGATTCCGGCGGTCGAAGTCAGAAAGGCCGCGCGAGGCCGCAGCATCAACCTGATTGTTGACTCGGGTGAGGAACGCCACGCTGGCGGTGGAGACGTCGTCGATCGACTTCGACCAGGTGTAGGCGCCCTGAAAATATAGTCGCTGCGAAAACTGGTGAGAAACCGTGGCCTGCATCGAGTTGTAGTGCGAGTCGGAGTTGGGCGCGAACTCCTCAAACGCCGCCGGGCTGATGCCCAGGAACGGTGCGCGTGCATTGGCATTGGCCACGGTGTTTTGCGTGATGGTGTACTGGGTGCCGTTTTCCGCGGTTATGGTGATTGGATTGGACGGGCTGACGAAGGTGGCCTGGTCGGGATCATACGTGGAGCGCAGATGCGTGCCCTTGCTTCCCACATAGGCCAGAGTCAGCACCCAATTCCTGCCCAGTTCCTGCTGCAGGCTCATGTTCCACTGTTGCGTCGTCGGCGCGATCCAATGCAGCGGCACCGCCAGTCCGATGAAGTTGATGGCCGTGCCGGAGAAGATGGGCGTCCCCGTGGGGTCGTTGTTGACGAAGCCCTGGAACTTGGACGGCGTGGGCAGGAACGTTCCGCTCACCGTGCCCAACGGCGGGATCAATCCCGGATTGCCGGGCCCGGGAGGAGCCAGCGGATTGGTGTAGAAAAAGTTTGCCAATCCTCCCGGCGGCACCGCCGTTACCGCTACGGGATAGAAGGGCGCGGAGAACGAGAGGTTATCGACCGCGCCCAAGTCCTCGCGATCGGCGTAATAACCGTAGCCACTGCGTATCGCCGTCTTGCCGTTGCCGAAAACGTCCCAGGCGAAGCCGACGCGCGGCTCCCACACTGTGGCATATTCGTTGTTCAGCGCTGCATTGTTGAGCTTGCCGCTGAAGCCGGCGATTTTGTATTGGCTGACGCAACTGGGATAGACAAACCCGAGGCCGGTGGTGTTCGCCAACTCGGGATTGGTGTTGCCCAGATGGCACAGGTCGTCGTACGGCGCGCCCAGGTATTCGTTGCGCAGGCCAAGGTTCAGCGTGAAATTTCGGGTGACGCGGTAATCATCCTGGACGAACAGCGCGTACGCGGGGATGTGATAGTCGTGGTTGGCTGCGCCGCCTCCCGCCTCACCGAACGACGGGTCGCCGATCAGGAAATTCTGGAAGTCGGTGAGACTGCTGTAGCCGCCCGGGATGAAGTAAAGCAGTCCGTTGTCGAGCACCGGCAGAGTGCGGTCCGCGACGGTCTGGTCGATCTCTCCGCCGAAGCGCACGGAATGCTTCCCGTGCGTATAGCTCACGGTGTCGAGGAAGACGTAGGTCTTGGAGCCCACCGACTGGAGTTGCGTCGGATACGGGCCGATCTGGAAGTTGCCGAACTGGAAGCGGTAAATGCCGTCCGAGCCCGAGGGATTGTTGATGCCAAGCTCTTGTGGAGTGACGATGTTTACGTTGTTGAACTGGTCGCTGATAGCCGTAATGCCGAAGCGAAATTCGTTGAGCAGCGTGTTGCTGAAAAGGTGGGTCTCGGTCACGCTGCCGAATCGCCCATACACCGGAGTATCGAGGGGGAAATTTAAATTGTTGGCCGCCGGCGGATAGCCCGTCTGGATCTGCAGGTTGTCGGCGCCGAACGGTTCGTAAAGGTCGGAGTTGGTGATGAAGAAGCGGCAAGAAATATGGTCTTTGCCATCGCGAAAATCCTTGTCGTAACTGGCCGTGCCCTGGTCATCGTTGAAGCTGCCGGGGTTGCTCAACAGCAATTGGCCCGTGTTATAGCCAGTGTAGTTTCCGGTTGCGGGATTGAAGCTGACGCCCGGAGTCCCCGACACGGTCGGAATGAGATAGCCGCCGTTAGCGCCGCCGAACTGATTGCTCTTGACGTTCAGCAGAGCCACCGCGACGGGATCAAGTGATGTCACGCCCGCAGGCAACCCTTGGGGGAAGAAGGTACTAATCAGGCTGGCTTCGGAACGGTTCGTGGGCAGAACCGGAATCTCGCTGTTGATGAAAGTTCCCAGCGAGTCACCGCTTTTTTGCCGCGTTCCCTGATAGTTAAGGTAGAAGTAGCCCCATTTGGCCTTCGGGCCCAGCGGTCCGCCGATGTCGCCGCCGAAGATGTTCTGCTGGATTTGCGGACGCGGCTGGCCTGCCTGGTTCAGGAACCAGTCATTGGCGTCAAGGACCGTGTTGCGGAAGTACTCCCAGGCGTCGCCGTGGTAGTGCGCCGTGCCGCCCTTCAGGATGGCGTTGATATTGCCGCCGCCATTGCGTCCTTGGGTGGCGTCGTAAAGGCTGGTGGCGACCCTGAACTCCTGGATGTCGTCCGGGTTGGGCAGCGGCGTGTAGGTCAGTTCGCCGAAGGCATAATCCGACGCGGTGATTCCCTGGATGAGGTAGTTGTTGTTGTCTTCGCGTCCGCCGTTGACGTCGATGCGCACGTCGCCCCGGCCCAACTGCGAGGCGTCATTCAAGTTCGAAACTGTCCCGGACGAGAGCGTCAGCAACTGCTGGAAATTGCGGGTCGCCAAGGGAAGCGTGGTGATGGTGCCGCTGGTGAGGGTCTCGCCCGTGGTCGCGTCCGCCGTGTTGACCGCCGTGGGCTGGGCTTGCACCTCGATCGTTTCCTTGGCCGAGGCAACCCTCATGCCCACATTCAGGCGTGTGGTTTCGGTGATCTGCACCGCGACCCCAGGAAGCTTGGTTTCGGCGAATCCTGGGGCGCTCACCTCAACCGTGTAGGTACCGACCGGCAAGAGGGCGGCTTTGAAGAGGCCGTAGGAATCGGAGGTCAGCTCGCGCAGCACCTGGCCGGTCGCTTCGCTGGTGATCACGACCTTCGCGTTGGCAATAGCGCTTCCGCTGCTATCGGTGACTGTTCCGCCGATCGCGCCCGTAGCCCCGCCTTGAGCGTAGGCCAGCAGAGTGCTGAACAGTGCAAAGAAGACTACAACCGTGAGCCTGAGCTGCGCAGCCATGCACATCCCCCTTCCACTCGTTAAGAATTAAGGGTTATTCCTGGCGCACAGTTATGAAATTCGGCAACATATAACAGACCAAGGAGAGAGTTGTAAACAGATTTTCGGTTGTTCGAAGCTTTCGAAGTGGCACTACTTTCTAGCTGTTCGCAGTGCCGCGGTGAGCCCTCTTGTATACTGCGGCTTACTTGCTCTACCCCTTGCCAATCACGAACATTCTTGGGCCAAAACTCGCCGCTGCCGCGCTCGCGTTTGCGATGGCGATATCAACGGCCCTGCCTGCCGGCACGGCGCTGCCCGTCATGCTGGGCGCGACGCTCAACCCCAAGAGCGACAAAGTCGGGCAGAAGATCGAAGGCAAGCTCATGCAGGAGGTGCACCTGCCGTCGGGCGCCGTCATCAAGAAGGGAGCGAAGGTGACCGGGCAAGTGATCGCGGTGCAGAAGCCGTCGCGAATCACCGTGCAATTCACCGAGCTTCAGGATGAGCATCAGACGATTGTGCTGAATGTCAGTCTGCACGCGCTGGCCTCGGCGGAAAGCATCTTTCAGGCGCAGCTTCCGGTTGGCAACTCCCCGTCCGAGCAGTCGAATGAATGGGTCACGCAGCAGGTCGGCGGCGACTACGTGTTTCGCGGCCGTGGTTACGTTTCGTCCGGCCAGGGCAAAGTCGGCCTGTGGACCGGCGAGGGCGTGGTAGGAAAGCTTTCCGCCGGGGAAGATTGCCTCGACTTCGAAGGCAACGGGCAAGAACAGGCGCTTTGGCTATTTTCCACCGCTGCCTGCGGTGCTTATGGGTTTAACAAGAAGCTGACCATCGTCCATGACGGGAGCACAGCCCCGCTCGGGCAGATCACCCTGGAGTCCACGGCGAAAGAACTGCAAGTGCGCAGCGGCAGCGGCTTGCTGCTGGTGGTCAATTCGCAGGCGAGCGGCGCACCGGCGTCGCGTACATCTTCCTCTGAACATTAACCACGCTGCGCGTAGTCGATGACTGTGTCACTTCCGCCTCCAGCGCACGCCGTCTTTCGTGTTCTCCAGAATGATGCCGTTCTCGGCCAGTTGTGCGCGAATAGCATCAGAGCGCGCGAAGTCGCGGGCCTTGCGCGCCACACTGTGTTCGGCGACGAGGCGCTCGACTTCTTCATCCGATAGCTCCGCAGCCTTCGCCGACTCAGCCGTCTCAGCACTGATCTTGTCAGCCAATCCTTCTTTCTTGGCCCACTCGACGGTCGCGCGGACCTTCGCTGCATCGTCGTCTTTCAGCACTGCGAAAATCTCCTCGAACTGCTGGAGCGTGCGCAAGAGCGCTGGAACATCGCCCTTGCGCACGTCGCCGGCATCGGCGGCGGCGTTCACGTCGCGCACCATATCGAAGACAGCGCCCAGCGCGCGCGCCGTGTTCAGGTCGTCGTTCAGGCCTGCCGTCATCTCCTCGGAAGTCTTCTTTGCGATTGCGGCAATCGCCTCGTTGCTGCCCTCCGGAAACTGCGAAGTTTCCAGCCGCAGTTTGAAATTGCGCAGCCGCTCGACCGAGTTCGCTGCCTGCGTAAGGCCGTCGAAGGTGAAATTGAGCTGCTTGGTGTACGGCACCGACATCAGCAGAAAGCGGATGGACGACGGCTTGTGGCCCATCAGGATCAGGTCGCGCACGGTGAAGAAATTTCCCGCGCTCTTGGCCATCTTCTCGCCTTCGACCAGCAGGAAGCGCGAGTGTACCCACACGTGCACAAAGGGCTTGCCGCTCTCCGCCTCCGACTGCGCAATCTCGTTCTCGTGATGCGGGAAGACGAGGTCTTCGCCGCCGCAGTGAATGTCGAAGGTGTCGCCGAGATACTTCATCGACATAGTGGAGCACTCGATGTGCCAGCCCGGACGCCCCGGCCCGATCTCCGTCTCCCAGAACGCCTCGCCCGGCTTGGGCGCCTTCCACAACGCGAAGTCGCGCGCGTTGTCCTTGTCGTACTCATCCACATCCACGCGGGCGCCGTCGGTCATGCCGGCAAAATCCTTCTTCGACAGCTTGCCGTACTCGGGGAACTTGGCGATGCGGAAGTAATACGAGCCGTCGTCGGTGCGATAGGCGTAGCCCTTCTCGACCAGTTTGGCGATGAAGCGCGCCATCTCCGGGATATGGTCAGTCGCATTCACCATCAGTTCGGGATGTTCGATGTTCAGCGCGTCGGCATCTTCGAGAAACGCCTCACGATACTTCTTCGTGTACTGCTGCACGGTGACACCGTCGCGGGCGGCGTTGCGGATGATCTTGTCGTCCACGTCGGTGACATTCATGACGTGCTTCACCTTGTAGCCGCTTTGCTTCAGGAAACGCCGCAGCGTATCGACCACGATGAAGGTGCGGAAGTTGCCGATGTGCCCGTAGTCGTACACGGTGGGGCCGCAGGCATACATGCGGACCAAGTTGTTTTCCAGCGGATGAAACTCCTCGACCTTGCCGGACAGGGTATTGAATAGCTCAAGCGCCATGTAATCGTCCTGGATGAGTGCGGAATCCTCGATTGTAGGGAAGGGTGGGAAAAGGGGCAAACCAGACGCTGATCGGACGATGGAAGGTGGGAGGCCGTAGAACCGCTTGCGTTCGCGGCAGGGAGCAACTAGCTAGCCCGCGCGGCCACCTTCACTCGCGACTCGGCGCGGGTAGGATACAGCAGTTGTTCGACGGTGCGGTCGATCGTATCCAGCACGCTGGTCTCCGGAACCGGCGAGCGAACGTCTTGCAGAGCCGAGTTCCAGTCAGGGGAACGCACTACGCCGCCTTGCAACACGGCGCGCTTAGAGCAGGCCGCCGCAGTGTATCCGAGCCAGATGAGCGACGCGAGCAGGTAGGCGCCGCTGTTGATGTGCCGCAGGGCCGTCCGGTGCCAAAACGAGTGTTGCACGACACTGGCCACCAGCATGTTAACCGCGGCGAAGAACCCGAACCCCAGCGCGATCCCAAACAGGAAGCTGTGGTGCGGGATGCCCAGGTACTCGCTCAACAGCAGCAGGAAGAAAACCAAACTGCACTGCGCCAGGCGCAGGCAGCGATCGACCAGAAAGAAGATGTCGGCCAGGGTTCCATTGCGGGAGGCATGCGACGTGCCGAGCGCCCACATCACGGCAACCAGCAAGACCACCAGCACCGACCAGCGAAACAGAACGATGCCGAGATCGCGCAGAGCGGGGTAGGGACGGAACGCGTTTTCGAAAATCTCCTGCAGCACCGCGAAGGAAAGCAGAATGCTGAGCCCCGTGTTCACCAGATAGGCGTAGTAGTAGGCAGCGTAAGAACTGGCATGAAATGCGAGCAGGACGGGATCGGAAATTACTGCGAACAGCGTGTAGTTGAAGAACAACCGATACTCACGGTGCAGCCCGCGCCGGAACATGCACACGGCTATGATTGCCTGGAGAACCGGTGACCCGTACCACAGCAAGTAATCGATCGTACTCAGGTGCATGGTTTCACTGCGCGCTTGATTTACCGCGTATGTTCGCCCTTGGGGGTAAAGTACTCGGACATCCCGGCCTACTTGAGCCCCTCTCCTGCTCCAGAGCGATCGGTGCTGCCATCTTGCCTGGCAAGATAGGCGCCGATCCCTGTTCCCGGCAACCTGGGCAGCGACCGCGATCGCAACCCGGAATGCCTCCAGCAGCCCTGAACATGCCTTCAGCTAACCTATCGGCTCCCAGGCAACAAGAATGAGCCGTCGGTACACACGCGGTAGGTAATTCTGGCCAGAAAAATTTACACGCTTGCTGGCCAATCCTCATGTTCGCCAGCTCTGGTCCGCATCTAAGTGATTCAGGTTAGTCAGCTTTCGCCGCCGAGTCCTTCTGGCACGAGGGATGCATTGCCAAAAGCGAAATGCAGCGGGAGGCATCAAATGCCGTACATACGGTTGTACTCGCGTGAGGTGTCACTGGGGGAGAAGCGGTTGTTGGCCGAGAAGCTAATCTCCATCACGCTCCGCGCTCTTCGGCTTCGCCCGGAAGAGCGGGACCAGATCACGATCCAGTTTGTTCCCCGCGACTGGTCCCCGGCCGCGTTCGATTCGCTGTTGCCGTTAAATGAGGCAACCGCCGTACTGGAAGTTTCCGACCACAACCTGACGGTGCAGAAAATAACCGCGTTTGTGGAAGCGGCGGCGCCCATGCTCAGCCAGTCGGCGGCCGTGAAACCCCCGGGCCGTATCGCCCGCATGCTGCGAAAGGAAGCGGATCCGGCCCGGCAGATTGCATTCCAGTTCAACGATACAAGCTCCCCGTCGGGATACGCCTATGGCAATGCCTTCGCGCCAATGCCAGTGCGCAAGGCCGCCTGATCGGCATTTGGTTGTCAGCTCGCGGGTGATTTGCAGGTGTAACCCAGAACCCTCAAGCAAACTGTGGGTGCCCCGTTCCAGCCATCTTTTGGCTGAGGCGGGCAATTCTCGTCAACTGCCCCACCCCCTCGGCTCGGGGCAGGCTCTGGCCAAAAGAAGGCCAGAATGGGGCATCCAGGCTGTACCATGTCCAACGCCTGGCCCACAATCGCGGACCCGCACTCCGCGCCGCGATTTACAATGTCCGCATGGACTCATTCGTCATAGCAGGCAGGCAGTTTCGTTCGCGGCTCATCGTCGGCACCGGCAAATACAAGTCTGGCCAGGAGACGGCGCGGGCCATCGCGGCCAGCGGCGCCGAGATGGTCACCGTCGCCGTGCGCCGCGTCAACCTCGACCGCAGCAAAGAGTCGCTGCTCGACTTCATCGATCCGCAGCAATATTTTCTGTTGCCCAACACCGCCGGCTGCTACACGGCCGACGAGGCGATCCGCACCGCGCGTCTCGGGCGCGAGGTCGGCTTGTCGGACTGGGTGAAGATCGAGGTCATCGGCGATCAGCAGACGCTCTTCCCCGACGTGCAGGCGACCATCGAGGCGACGCGCGTGCTGGTGAAAGAGGGCTTCACGGTCCTGCCGTACACGTCGGACGATATCGTGGTCGCCAAGCGCCTGATCGATGTCGGAGCATCGGCTGTGATGCCGCTCGGCGCGCCCATCGGCAGCGGCATGGGAATCCAGAACGCGGCCAACATCCGCATCCTGCGCGAGATCATCACTGACGTTCCGCTGATCGTGGATGCCGGAGTGGGAACCGCGTCAGATGCGACGATTGCCCTGGAGTTGGGCGTCGACGGGGTGCTGATGAACACCGGAATTGCCGGAGCCCAGGACCCGATTCTGATGGCCGAGGCGATGAGGAACGCCGTCATCGCCGGGCGCCAGGCGTATCTCGCCGGCCGCATGATGAAGAAGCTGTACGCGACCGCCAGCTCGCCGCTGGAAGGGGTGGTGCGGTAGGTTGGGTAGAGCCAGCCTTCAGGCTGGCGTCTGACGCGGCTTAAAAAGCAGGGGCTGAGGTGATCATCTGCGATGACCACCTCAGCCCTCCTTACATGTAAAGCGACCGAAGCGCGAGCCTGAAGGCTCGCTCTACCACTTTTCCCCGTTTACCAGCGGCAGCTCCACATAGCTCTCCTGTCCCGGCGTGTGGTAGATCCGCTGCGTCGCCTTCTTGTAGTCCCCGGGCTTTGCCCAGAAGATGTTTTCGACGAACGTCTGCGGATTGCGGTCGTAGAGCGGAAACCAGCTCGACTGCACCTGCACCATGATCTTGTGTCCGGGCAGGAAGACGTGGTCCGCGGTGGGCAGCGCGAATTGGTACGGCAGCGCAGTGTCGGGCGTAATTGCCTTGGGCGTCGAATAGCTCTCGCGATAACGCCCGCGGAAGATGTCGGCCGAAACCATCAGTTCGTAACCGCCCATCTTGGGATCGTCTGCGACCTGGGCGGGATAAACATCGATCAGCTTCACCACCCAATCGGAATCCGTGCCGCTGGTCGACGCCACTAGATGTGCCACAGGCTGCCCCGCGATTTTCACCGGCGCGGTGAGCGTGTCGGAGACGAACGTGAGCACGTCGGTCCGCGACGCGGGCTGGCGCTGATCGCTCACCAGCCACGTCGGCCAGGTGGCCTCTTCACCGTAGCCGAACGGCTGCACCGGCCGCGGGAGGTACGGCACCGGCTTGGCGGGATCGGAGACGTACTCTTCATATTCAGAGCCGGCCGCAGCAGGCGCGTTGAAGCTGAGCTTGAGTCCTGATTCGAGATAAAGCCTGGCCGGAGTCGGCGTGCATCCGGGACCTGCAACCGTCGCCGTTGCGGTTGTTGGGGTGCTGGATCCGCTCGGACATCCCGCGGGCCACGCCGGCAGCCGCTGCCATCGATTCGTTCCAGTCTCGTACGCCGTCACTGGCGCGATGTCGGCTTTGGGCGCGCCGTCTTTCAAGTACTGCGCCAGAAACGGCGCGAGAATCTGTTCGCGGAATTCCTTCGCTGTGTCGCTGGGAAACTTCAGCGCGCCCAGACTGCTGCCCTCACCGATCTCCTGCGCGTGATGCCATGGCCCCAGCACCAGATACACCATGTTATTGTTCGTGTCCTTCGGCTTGATCGCGCGATACACCGCGGGCGCGCCGTAGATGTCTTCCTGGTCCCAAATGCTATGGACTAAGAGTGTCGGCACCTTCAGCGGCTCTTTCGCCAGCAGCTTATCGACGGCCTGGTCCTGCCAGAACTCGTCATAGCTGGGATGGGCGACAACCTTGTTCCAGAAGCCGACCTGCTCCAGTCCGTGTTGGCGGCCCATCTCGCCGGCAGAACCGGCGGCCATCCAGGCGTTGTAGTCGTCGGCATAGGCGTTCCACCACGCTGGACCCTCGCCGCGCTCGGCTTCCTGTTGCTGGAAGTAGAGCTCCATCTGCTCGCGGAAGGCGCCATTGTGGAACCAGTCATCGCCCATCCAGCCATCGACCATGGGGTTCATCGGCACGACGCATTTCAGCGCGGGATGCGGGTTGAACATCGCCATCAGCGTGGTCCAACCGTCGTAGGAGATGCCCAGCACGCCGACTTTGCCGTTGCTCTCGGGCACGTTCTTCACCAGCCAGTCGATGGTGTCGTAAATGTCGGTCGAGTCGTCCACCGGTGTGGGATTCAGCGGGCCGCGCGGCGGCCGGTTCATCAGGTAATCGCCCTCCGAGCCCCACTTGCCGCGGATGTCTTCGATGACGCGGATGTAACCGCCCTCGACGATCACATCGGTGGGATTGTCGTAGCCCTGGAGGATGCTGGCCATATCAGGACTGCTGGTGTGGCTTACCATCGACTCCGCCTTATAAGGCGTGAGGGTCATCAGCATCGGCGCGTTCTTAGCGCCTTTGGGGAGGATGATAATCGCGTGCAGCTTCACGCCATCGCGCATGGGGACCATCACGTCGCGCTTCTCGTAGTTGAAGCTGGTGGTGACCTGATGGAACTGCGCGGGGATCTCGCTGGGCAGGTTCGGATATTTCGGCGGCTCGGCTGAAGAGCCGGTGTGAGGCGTCTGGGCGGGAGCGGAGAGCGAAGCCAGAATGATGACACAGAGCGATACGAGGCGAACCATGCGCGAGAAGTGGGCCATCGGGAACATTCCTCCAGCGGGTAAGGATATTGGCTCAATCGTCGGCAAGCAAATGGGGGCTGCCGCTGACGGTTCGGTTCGCAAGATCAGAAATTTGGTAGTTGCCCTGAATGTGTGAATAAGAAGATTGTCATCACGAGGAGGGCGGAACAGGGCTCCCAACAAGCGCTTCTTTTGCGCTTGTTGGGACAGTTCAGCCCGACGAGGGATCTGCTGTTTGCCCGGACGGAAGCATGCGCGCGGCGGACGAATACCTGCCTGTTCCGGCGAAAAGCAGATCCCTCCTCCGGCTGAAGCCGTCGTCGGGATGACAAATCTCGTGGTGCGTGCATTGTTGGCGTACTCCGAACATGCTCGACGTGCTCATTCCATTGTGAGTACTCCAAACATGGCTGGCGGGTTCGGCATAGCAGGTTGCTTGAGCGGAGAAATGCACTTCGACGGTACTGCCCCGCCCCAGCCAACCGAAGGCTGGAACGGGGCACCCAACTTGGTAGTCTCGTCCCCTTTCCGCTCATCCCGCAACTCTCAACAGAGCTGCCAACGCGAACGCCGGAAATCCCATCTAACGGCAGTGAATGGTGGAAGGCGGCTGGTGGATAGAGCGGGAGAACCTGCCTGCTACACACGCCGTACCGTAACGCTGGCGTGATCTATCCACTACCCACTGTCCACTATTCGCCGGTCTGGAGTTGCGATGTTCGTTCCCCGACGCCTCGCCATCATCATCGCCGTGTTCACCGCGGTCGCGCTGTCGGCTGCCGACAAGGACGTGCGCATCAGCATTCCCAAGCGCACCAAACCCACGCCCGTGCAGAAGCTCAATCAGCTAGGCGTGAAGGAGCTCCAGAAACGCGAGTACAAGAAGGCCAAGGCCACGTTTTACAAGGCGTACCTCATCGACCCGAACGATCCGTTCACACTGAACAACCTCGGCTACATCGCCGAGCTGGAGGGCCAGGCCGATCGCGCCGAGCGCTATTACAGCCTGGCGCAGGCGCAGGGCTCCGACGCCATCGTGTACAAGTCCACCGAGCGCGCGGCCGTGGGCAAGCCGGTCGATCAGATCGCCGGCAGCGCCGCCGACAACAAGATGCAGGTGAACCGGATCAATGTTTACTCCATCGGCCTGCTGCAGAAAGATCAGGCGCCGGAGGCGGATCTCGTGCTGCAGAAGGCCCTGAAGCTCGATCCTACGAATCCGTTCACGCTAAACAATCTCGGTTATGCGCGCGAGAAAGAGGGCGAGCTGGAGCAGGCCTACAGGTTCTATTCCGAGGCGGCGAATCAGCATTCCGACACGCCCATTGTGGTGAGTATGCGGCAATCGTGGCGCGGCAAGCCGATCAGCGAAGTCGCCGCCGCCAACGCCAACAAGGTTCGCAATCTGATGGAGCACGAGCAAAGCGTCGCCGACCAGGTTGCGCGGCTGAACACGCGCGCCGTGGCGGCCATCAATCGCAACGATTACAAGCTGGCGCGGCAATACTTTGAGGAGGCGTACAAGCTCGATCCGAAGAATGCGTTCGCGCTGAACAATATGGGCTTCCTGGCCGAGATGGACGGCGACCGCGAGACGGCCGACTTCTATTACGAAAAAGCCAGGGAAGCCAACCAGTCGAGCCTGAAGGTCGCTTATGCCTCGCGCAAGGACGTGGAGGGCATGAAGCTGGCCGCGGTCGCGAACGACAGCGACGACGCGGTGAACAAGGCGATCGAGGAAGCAGCCGAACTGCGGCGCACCCAGGGCGGGCCGGTGGTGCTGCGCTATCGCAATAATCAGCCGGTCATGGAGCCGGCGACGCCGCCCAAGCCAATCCAGCCGGAGAATCCCACGCCCGCTCCGCCGCCGCCGACCGGCAATGAGATTTTGCAGCCGCTGCCGGAGAACGAGCAGCCGGGAGCCGCGCAGCCGAGTGGGCAGCCTTCGCAGCCGCCGGCCAACTCCGGTGGAGGCTTGGTGATGCCGCTGCCGGAAAATGAACAACCGCCGGCGGCCCAAGGCTCCGGCGCAGCGCCGCAGCAGCCCCAGCCGCCACAGTACAACGTTCCGCGGCCACCGCAGTCGCAAAGCCAGCCGCAGCAGAACACAGTCCCACAGCCGCCGCAGCCGCAGCAGAACAATACTCCGGCGAATTCGAATGGCGGAATCCTGATGCCGCTGCCCGACGATCAGCAGCCGCCCGCGGCCAAGCAGCCGCAGTAGTGACTACCCGAAGTGATTGATTGGCCCGATGCCCTTGCCCAGCGGGTAGGCCGAAAGAATCGCCTTGCGGACGTATTCTTTCGCGGCGCGCACTGCCTGGATAAGGTCGTCACCGAGTGCCAATCGGCATGCGAGGGCGGTGGCGAAGGCGCAGCCCGTACCGTGAGTGGCGCGCGACTCGATGTGCTCGCCCGGAACCATTGCTGTTTCGACCCGTCCTGAACGGTAATCAGCCAGGAAATCGTTGGCCGGGGCGAGATCTCCACCTGTAATTACAACCGCTCTTGCGCCCAAACTGTGCAGTGCGTCGGCTAGCGGACGTGCACTCTGCAAGAGGAAATCGCCTAACTGGGCAAGCGCCGCCGCCTCGAAGATATTGGGCGTGACCACGTCGGAGAGAGGGAGCAGCCGGGTTCGCAGGACGTCGACCCCCGGCTCGTCCAGCAGCGCAGTCCCAGAAGATGAGCGGATCACAGGGTCGAGGACGACGTTGGGTAGCCTTCGTTTCTCCAGAAACTCCGCCAAGGCAGCCGCAACCTCGCCTGACCCCAGCATCCCGATCCGAACGGCCGAGATCTCCACATCGTCGGCGAGGGCGCTAAGGGTTGCGGAAACCAGCTCAGGTTCCAAAGCTCGAACCCGAAAGACGCCCTGCGTGGACTGGACGGTGTAAGCCGTCATACAGGTGACGGCGTAGCAGCGGTGGGCGGCCGCCGTCTTGATGTCGGCGGTAATGCCGGCACCCGAGGAGGGGTCGTAGCCGGCGATGCTCAGCACAACCGGGGGAGTGCCCATGGCACGACTCTAAACCCAAACCGCAACCTGGAAATACACTCCGCCGGTAAAGCCTTGTCTCGAACTGCCGGAAAGCCGGGCTGTGGAGCGCGGAGATCAAATTGTAAGTTGCTGTTTTTCAGCAGCTTACATCCAACCAACGAAGCCTCACGAACCATCTCAACCAGTACGCCGCCCAGTCAACTTCCGAAATCCTTGACAGGAGATTCGCGTTCGAGCCCGGACAAGGGGACTTTGCTGTGCAAAACGGTAAGCATAACCGTCGCAAAATGGCAACTCCCCTTTCTGGTCATAGGGAGATTAGGGTTGACTCCTAGTTCTCCGGTTTGAAACACTTTTAACATCCTGTCAGGGAGGACCAACTTAAACGATGAGAGGTGTTTAATGTTACGAGTACTTAGCCCGGTTGCGGCGACGTTGCTGTTCGCCACCGCACTGGGTGCGGCACCCGGTAATAGCACACCGGATTCGCAAAAAGGGGCCCCAGGACAGATTCAGGAACATAAGCAGTCCCGGCAGAAGAAAGCCAAAGCCGAAGTCGGGAAGGCCTCATGGTATGGCCGCATCTTCCAGCATAAGAAGACGGCCAGCGGCGAGCCGTATGACATGTTTGATTTGACGGCTGCCCACCGCACCCTGCCGATTGGTTCCTGGGTCATGGTTACGGATTTGAAGACAGACCGGTCGGTCGTGGTCCGCATCAACGATCGCGGGCCAGTTGCGCCGAACCGGGTGATTGATTTGTCTTACGAAGCGGCTAAGATTCTGGGCATGCACGGGGTTGACCGCGTCCGCCTGGACGTTCTGCCAACTCCTGAAATGGCAGACAATCTTGGGCCGCAGTAACCTTGTCCTAATCGTGGTTTCCATACAGATTCCCAGCCAGCGCCCGCCGTGGCGGGCCGGTTGGGAGTCGTGTACACTGGCAGCCGATGCACGCTAGAGATCGGCTCATCGTGGCGCTGGACGTTCCCAGCGCCGCCCAAGTCCGCCAGGTCGTCCAGACTCTGGGCGAGACCGTTGGCACTTACAAGATCGGCAAGCAGCTCTTCGTCGCCGAAGGCCCGCAACTGGTCCGCGACCTGGTCGCCTCAGGCCGCAAGATCTTCCTGGACTTGAAGTTCCACGACATCCCCAATACCGTTGCCGAGGCTGTGCGCTCGGCCGCCGAGCTGGGCGTCAGCATGCTGAATGTGCACGCCTCCGGCGGCAGCCGGATGCTGCGGGCCGCCGTTGAGGCCGCGGCACAGTCGCGCGCCAAGCCGCTCGTGCTCGCCGTCACAGTGCTGACCAGCTTGTCGGATTCCGACCTGCACGAAATCGGCGTCTCCGGAAACGCCCTCAGCCAGGTGCTGCGGTTGGCCGCGCTGGCTCGGGACGCGGGATGTGGCGGCGTGGTCGCCTCAGCCAGAGAAGCAAGAGAACTGCGCCGGGAGATGGGCGAAGGCTTCGTGATCGTCACCCCGGGAGTTCGTCCCGCCGGAGCGGCGGTCGGCGATCAGTCGCGAATCCTGACTCCGACTGAGGCAATCGCTGCTGGCGCCGACTATCTCGTCGTCGGCCGGCCCATCCTCCAGGCCGACGACCCGGCCAACGCTGCCCGGCAAATCCTCACCGAAATTGAGATGGAGCCTGCGACCCGGCTGTGAAAGCGCTCTCGGGTTTGGTGTGTTTCAGTAGAGCGGCGCTTCAGCGTCGCGTTAAGGCCGCCTTCTCAACTTGTCGCGGCCAGAGGCACCGAACGCGAGCCTGAAGGCTCGCTCTACTCACCAAGCTGTAGCCCCAAAACCCGCTTTAATTCCTCTGTGCAGGCAAGAAAAGGAGGTCCCTGAACGGGACCTCCGCAAGCAATGAGAGGCGTATGACTACGGCTTGGCTTTCATGTACAGCATGTCGCCGGGCTTGCCGGTTTCGACCTTATAATCCGACGGCACCTGGAACAGCGACGCATCCGGCTCGCCGCGGGTGACGCTGGTCACGGTGCTCGTCATCGTTCCCATCATCGGGTCGGTGTGAGTCGTCATCAGCGGAATCTGCAGGTCGGTTGACATCCAGCGCTCCGTAACCACCGAAATCGGCTTCGCGTTTCCAATCTGACCCGCTGGGATGGTGCGCGTGACCCGAGTGCCTTGAGCTGGCAGGCCGAGGATCGTCTTCGTCCCCAGAGATTCTTTGGCGACGCTCTCGTTGAGCTTCGTACCTGCTGCTTCCGTGCCCGGGCCGACCGTGATCTGTTCTCCATTCGGACCGGCCGGCGGTTTGGGCGGATGCAACGGCATCTCATGTACCGTCTTCTTCTGCGGATTCAGCACGTAGCGCTTGCCCGCAACCGGATCCATGATGATGACCATGGTTCCCTGCACTGCTCCGGTCGACGGCGTCATCAGCTTGAACGGGACCTCACGGCGTACTCGGCCCTCAGAATCGCGGTATTCAGTGCTCTGCTCCTCGGTATGGATGGTGTTCCCATCCTGCAGAGTGCTGTCGTGGGTCACCGTGACGGTGGCTGTCATGGGCGCACCCGTGACCACCTTATCGCCCAGACCAACTTCCTCGTGGAAGAAGAACGCGCCGCCGCCCATGTGCGGGCCCTGCACCTGCATGGTGATTATTCCCGGCCCGCCCGGAGGTGGAGGCGGTGGCCCCGGCTCATCCTGTGCCAATGCCAGTCCGGTAAGGCCCGCCAGCAACGCCGTGATTGCTAGCAACCTCGCTACAGATCGGAAGTTCCTGCCCAAGTTGCTCATCGATCGGTTCCTTTCGCTTTTGAAGTGGCTGGTGGAGACTGTTCGGGGACACGCCCGTTTCTTTATCCACTGGCGACAATCCGCTTACAACTCGAACTCAATTCACCCATCGCACGGCGCGCACGGTTCCGTCGTAGCCGACTACCAGGTCAGCCACCGGCGGTTGTGCGCCTTGGCCGGCGGCGCTGGCCGACTCGGGCAATTCCATACGAACCACCTGCGTCTCGCTGGCACAGCTCAGCGGATCGCAGAGCATCAATGCCATATAGCCGGCGTCAGCATCGCTTTGCGCGTCGTCAGAATCTGCCACGTTGCTGCCCAACCCTGCCGCTTTCAACCGCTGCCCCCGCCTGTGCGCAGCTTCGCCACGCGATGCCGAGGCACGCAAGTGCGCCGGGCTTGCGTCCTGTCCGCTTGCGACCGTCACTGGCTGCTGAATGACCGGCACGGTCTTTTCCGGCACTGGCTGACTGTGCACTTCCTGCACGCTGGAGTTGTGCCGCAGCAAGTGAGCGCCCAGGAAAATGGCCACCGCGATTGCCGCCGCAGCCGCCGCATAGGCGCCAATTTCAAACCACCGGCTCAGCTGGAGTGCGAATGGAGTGGAACGGGGCGCCGCTTTGTAATGGGGACTTAGTACTTCCCTGGGTCCCTTCACCCCAGCCGGCATCGGCTTCGCACCCGCGGTTGCTGCACCCGCCTCCGCGTTCGACGCCCTGCCTTCTGGAATGCCCTGCCGGAACACCCGAAGCAGCGCCCGTTCCACATCTGGGCCAGCCTCCCGGCCGGCGGTCCTGGTCCGCAGCGCGTGCATCGAGGCATTCAGCGCCCGCTGCTTTCCCATCCAGGCCTTACAGGCTGGGCAACTCACTACGTGGCCCATAATTTGCGGTTCCTCTTGCTGCGCCAGGCGCTGCAAGCTGAAGGACGCCGCCATGTGTTTGAACTCACGGCATGTCATGACACGCACCTCGCCGCCACTCCCGAGATCCCCGGCGTCACCGCTGCCGAGCGCTCCAGCTTCTTGCTGAGCATGTCGTGCGCCCGGTGCAGCCGCGAGCGGATGGTCCCGATGGCGCAGCCCATGGCATCCGCCGCCTGCTGATAGCTCAGCTCCTGCAAGTCGCACAACACCACCACCTCGCGATAGTGCTCCGGCAACGACAACACCGCTTTCCAGACGGCGGTCGAAACCTGATGGCGGGCAATACCCTCGCCGGGATCGTCTTCTGTCATCAGCGCCGCCGATTCCTCGTCCACCGGGCTGCTCAGCACGCTCTCCGAATAGCTGCGCTCCAGCGCGCGGCGCACATAATTCCGCGCCACGCCGAACAGGTACGCGCCTAACGCCCCGCGTGCGGGATCAAAATCGCCGCCACGCTGCAGCAGGAAGATGAAAACCTCCTGCGTCACTTCTTCGGCGATATGCGTGGAGCCGCTCATATGCAACGCGAAACGATAGATCGGGCCTTGCCGGCGACGATAGAGTGCGGTGAACGCATCTTCGTCTCCTGCCAGGGCCTGCGCCAGCAGTTGCTCGTCAGTCCATTCGGTCAGCAACTTCACCTCAGTGGTACCGGGGTCCCCAACGAGCACCGGTTTTGTGCTTGTTGGGGTGCTGCTCCTGATCTCGTTTCCGTCCAGTATTCATCCGTCAGAAACGTAAAGTTCCGTAAAGTTGGGCACCGCCGCCCCAGTCGCGTGGGACGGCAATTCGCACCCCTCTATCGTAGCCGCTTTGGCGAAATGATGTGACGAGTGGCGTATTCGGAAACCGAAGCTGAATGCCGCCTCATTTCTTCTTGGACTAAAGTCACATGGCGTTGTGAGCCTAATGGCGCTATGCTTGTTGCATGCCGCGCGGTTCGGCAGGCCGCGCGAGAGGGGTATCGGCAACAATGTCTGAGCAGGGACGCAGATACGTGCGCTTCGGCGCGGTCATGGCAGTGATCGTCATCGCTCTTGGCTATCTCGCCTACACCGGTGTGCAGGACAGCAAGAGCTATTACGTCACCATCAAGGAACTGAACCGCATGGGCAACGGCGCCTACAGCAAGCGGCTGCGTGTGGCCGGCAATGTTCAGCCGGGTTCGATCAAGCGCCAGGGAACGCACCTGGAGTTCCTGCTGGTCGAGGAGAGCCGCACGTTGCCGGTTGTGTACAGCGGAAGCGAAGCTCCTCCCGACACGTTCAAGGACAACGCGCAGGCTTTGGCCGAGGGCAAGTTCGGACGCGACGGCGTCTTCCACGCGACCAACATCCAAGCCAAGTGCGCGTCCAAGTACGCGCCCAAACAGCCGGGGCAACCGGGAGCCGCGCCGGCGACGGATGGGACGACGCAGAAGGCCGCGTTATGAACGACTCTCGCTTCATGGCGGCGCTCTGAGTTCTTCTGATGGTTTACGGTGTGGCCTTCTACTACCAGTTCGCTGGCGTTCATGGTCTGCGCTCTGAACTGGGTCGACTTCGCTCCGACATGAACTTGCGTTTGGCGCGCCTCGATCAGAAATTCGACGTTCTCACCAACAAGGTGGTGGACATCGACCATCGCCTTATCCGCGCGGAGGAACGACTGAGCCTTGATCAGAGAAGCCTTTTGAATAGTTGCTCCTGTGCACAAAATCTCTGATGGTTGCAGCAGGATTAGAATAGACAGGTATGGCAATCCAAGCCGCAATTCCGTTCTGGCAACTGCTCAGTGTTATAGCGGTTCCGACCCTGATGATCTTTATTGGAATCTTGCTCAACCGTCAAGACTACCGCAGTCTCGACACCAAGATTGGACAGTTACACAACGACATAATCATGGTGCATTCGATCCTACGGGAGTTTGAAGGGCGGCGGAGCAGACTCGAATCGCGTCCCTTGTAAAGGAACCGTTGATTGCAACCGCACCATCCTCACCTCCGGTCATCGCCCTCGACAATCTCGTGAAGTTCTTCGGGCGCTTCGCCGCCATCCGTGGAATCTCGGCCAGCTTCGCCCCTGGCCGTCTCTATGTCGTACTGGGCGACAACGGGGCAGGGAAGAGCACGCTGCTGCGCATCGTCGCCGGCCTGATGGAGCCCAGCGAGGGCAGCGTCACTCTGCTAGGCGCGAAGAAGGCGCGCGAGGTTGCGCATCGGGTCGGCTATATGGGACATGCGCCGCTGCTCTATGACGAGCTCAGCGGCATGGAGAACTTGCGCTACTTCGCACGTCTTTACAGCATTCAGGATGACGACGTCTGCCGCCGGGCGATGCAGATGGTCGGCCTCGATCCTGACCTCACGCGGCGTGTGGGCCAGTACTCGCAGGGCATGCGGCAGCGGCTCTCGCTGGCCCGCGCCGTCCTGCATGATCCCGAGCTGATGCTGCTCGACGAGCCATTCTCCAACGTCGACGTGCACTCCGCACGCGACATGGCCGCGGTGCTGGGGCGGGTGCGCGACCGGGGCAAGACGATTTTCGTTGTCACCCATCAGGCGCAGCTCATGGAAGGCGTGGCCGACGAATTCGTACACATGGCAGCGGGACAGATCGTCAAGCGCGACGAGGTTCTTCGCAGGCAGCCGGAGCTCGACTCGGAATTGAGGACGGCCCGATGACCACTGCCGGCATCACGCGTACCACGCTGATGAAAGACCTGCGCATGGAGTGGCGCTCCAAGGACGCCATCAACTCCATGTTATTTTTCGCGCTGCTGGTCGTCGTCATCTTCAGCTTCGCCTTCAACCCCACGGCGGAAGAGTCGCGGCAAATCGCCGGCGGGCTGGTTTGGGTCGCGTTTCTGTTCGCGGCGGTGGTCGCACTGAATCAGACCTGGGCGCGCGAGCTGCGCAATCAGGTGCTCGACGCCTATCGCGTCTCGCCCGCGCCGCCGAACGCGCTGTTTCTCGCCAAGACAGTCGGCAACTTCATCTTTGTCGTCGTCCTGGAATGCCTGATGGCGCCGCTATTCGTGGTCTTCTACGAACTGCGATCGGTCGGGCCGGTGTGGCAGTTGATCGTCGTCGCCCTGCTGGGAACCTGGGCGTTGGTGGTGAACGGCACGTTTTTCGCTGCGCTTTCGATCCGCACCCGCAGCCGCGAGATCATGCTACCGCTCATACTGTTTCCGATTTCGATCCCGGCGCTGCTCGGCATGGTCGATGCAACCACATCGATCCTGACCGGCGAAGCGTCCCCGGACTTTTGGATCAAGATGCTGGCGGTTTACGATATTGTCTTCACCGCTATCTGCCTGATGTTGTTTGAGACGGTTTTGAATGCAGAATAAAAACGCTCTTCGCGTTTCGCCATTCGCGTTTCGTCAGACACGCTGATTAAGTGGGTTTGGCGAAAGGCGACGAGCAAAAGGCGAAAATCGATTCCGGCGAAGAGCGATGTGGAATGCAGTATGAAAAAAATCGCACCAATCTCTCTTCTTCTGATTGTGGCCCTGCTCGCCATAACCTCGTATCTCGCGCTCGCCGTTGCTCCCACCGAGCAGACCATGGGCGACGTGCAGCGCATCTTCTACTACCACGTGCCTTCCGGCTGGGTAGCGTTTCTGTGCTTCTTCATTAACTTTGTCGCTTCGGGCGTTTATCTCTGGAAGCGAAGCGCAGGCAGCGACGCTGTGGCGGCGGCTTCAGCGGAAGTGGGCGTAGTCTTTTGCACCGTGCTGCTGATCACTGGCCCGTTGTGGGCGCGGCCGGTCTGGGGCATCTGGTGGACATGGGACGCGCGCCTCACGACCACGCTGGTGCTGTGGCTCATCTACGTGAGCTATCTGGTCTTGCGAAGATTCTCCGCCGGAGGACAGACCCAGGCGCTTGCCGCGGCATTCGCCATCTTCGGTTTCGCCGATGTGCCGATCGTCTACATGTCAATCCGCTGGTTCCGAACGCAGCATCCTTCACCGGTGATGGGCGGCGGACAAAACTCGGGGTTGGATCCGGCCATGGCGCACGTGTTCCTCGCGAACCTGGCGGCATTCACGGTTATGGGAATCGTCTTCCTCGTGCTGCGCTACCAGTTGCAAATGCAGGAGCACGCGCTGGAATCCGCTCACGCGCAAGCCGCGCTGAAAGGGGTGGCCTAATGAACCCGACAGGATTGTTGAGCGGGATGCATTTGACTCCTTATAGCGCCGCGGCGTACGCGATAGCGTGGGTGATCTATTTGGGATACCTCGGGCGCATCTTACTGCGCATGAAGAAGGTTGCAGCCGAGCGGGAAGAATTGGAGCGCACGTTAACGAGAAATCCCGTTACGCCTTCGCTCACCCGGTCAGCTTCGTGACTCTGGAACGGCAACCTCTGTGATGGATGGACGCCGTCGTCGCGGACGAGAAACCGGGTACTGAGCTGCGAGCTGCGCTCGAAGAGTTGGCTCCGGGAGTCGACGTCCTGGTTCCGGCTCATCC
>Ga0335073_10002637_pt1 | contig 24619 bp, 18 predicted proteins | sample Lox_Sample_22_FD_207093 | JGI IMG/M metagenome (GOLD analysis project Ga0335073, IMG submission 207093) | Soil microbial communities from Loxahatchee National Wildlife Refuge, Florida, United States - Lox_Sample_2.2 | ecosystem: Environmental > Terrestrial > Soil > Wetlands | place: USA... | reverse complement strand
CCAGTCATCGTAATAAGCTTTAAAAAATCGCTCGAAAAAGTTCCCGGAAGGCGCGACGTTGGCTGCGGCCGAATCGCCGGCGGGCTGCGGGGACTGCGCCGGCAAAGCCACGGCAAAGATCGTCAGACTCCCGGCCAGGCAGATGTGTTTGCGCATTTCGTGTTTTCTTTCTTGGGTGCGCCGGACGGGGGCGAGCCTGAATCTCGTCGAGAAGTTTGTTCAATAAGGGGACAGAGTGGTCTCTCCCCTTTTTCAACAGCTACCAGAGTTTCGCCGGTTTGCGCTAAGGAAGTAGCAAAGAAGACGTAAAGATAATCTAAAGATTGGCCGCGGTGACCAGAATGCACTCGGCCAGATCCTGGCTGAGACGAATCGCGCCGGATTCCTGCGCCAGACGAACGGCCAGGGTGCCGCTGGCGTTCTTGCGATCGATCCTCAGCGTGATGCCGGGACGGAGGCCCAGCCGTTCCAGCTCACGCAGCGCCGCTGCGTTGCGGTCGGATACGCTGCTGATCGCCGCCGGCGTTTCGAGCGGCCACTGCGACAACGGAATTTCCTGACGATAAACTCCGGTCTCGTATTTTCGCGGGATGGGGTGCCCGTGCGGATCGGTTTCCGGATCGCCGAGAATGGCCGCCACGCGATCCTCAAAACGTTCCGAGATGAAATGTTCCAGCCGCTCGGCCTCTTCGTGAACTTCGTCCCAGGAATAGTTGAGCACATCGTGCAGAAAAAGCTCCAGCAGGCGATGATGCCGGACCAGCTCCCAGGCGCGCCGTTTCCCGGCCGCAGTGAGCCGCGCGCCGCGATGTTTTTCGTACAGAACCATCGCCGGACGCTGCGCCGCCAGCTTTTTGAGCATCCCGGTAACCGACGGCGTCCGAACGCCCAGCCGCTGCGCCAGAGCATTGGTATTGACGCGAGAATCCTGCGCGCCGCCGAGTTCCAGCATCGCTTTCAGGTAGTCGTCGACGGACTCGGAAATCGCCGGGCTCGAGGCTTTAGCGGTCACTAATCCAATGCTAAGCGATCGGCGGGACCGGCCGCAAAGTTACGCTCCCCAGTTGCGGCGGACCGCGCGTCACGCTAATATTAGTGGTGCCTAAATATTGGGTCTACGCCGCGCTCGTTCCCGTGCTGCTGCTGGCGCAGGGAGAAACCACCAGCGCCATCGTCGGGACGGTGCTCGATTCGAGCGGAGGCGCCGTTGCCGGGGCGGACGTCAGCCTGGTGAGCATGGCCAGCGGAGCCAAACGCAGCGCCAAGACCGACGCCGGCGGACGATTCGACTTTCCGCAGTTGCAACCGGGAGCATACGACGTAGAAGTGAACGCCGCCGGTTTCGCCCCGCAGAAAGCCGAATCGGTGTTTGCCGGATTAGGGCAGAAGCAGACCGTTAATTTTAGCTTGCAGGTCGCCGCGGTGAAGACCGAAGCGACGGTCACCGGCGCGGCGCCGTTGATCAATCCGGAAAACCCCAACACTTCGACCACGCTGAACGCGCCGGCCCTGGAAAATCTGCCGAATCCCGGCAGCGATTTGACGTATCCGCTGCAATTCGCGCCGGGCGCGCTGATGAACACGGCGGGAAGCAGCAACGATTTTGTCGGCAGCTCGAACGGTTATGGCAACGTGCAATTCAACGGTCTGCCCGCGCTCGCCAACGGCTACATTGTCGACGGGCTGGAGACGAATGACCCGCTCACCAACTTGAACAGCGGTCTGTCGACGAATCTGGTGCTCGGTCTCAACTCGATTGCGGAGGTGACGGTCAATACGCTTTCCTACACCGTCGATCAGGGGCGCTACGGAGCGGCGCAGGTGAATTACGTGACCAAATCGGGCGGGAACAGGTTTCACGGCAATCTTTATGAGCTGTGGAACGGGTCGCGGCTGAACGCGGCCGATTTTTTCACGAATGCGACCGCGGGGAATCATAAACCGCGCTCCAACGTGAATCATTTCGGCGGAAGTTTAGGCGGTCCTATTCTGCACGATAAGCTGTTTTTCTTTTTCGACAGCGAATGGATGCGGATCGCGCTGCCGATTGTTTCCGCGGCCACGGTGCCCACGCCGGCGTTTGAGCAGTACGCGCTCGGACAATTGCCGCTTGGCGGAACGGACTCGATTACCGGCGCGAAGTATCCCGCCGAGCCGCAGCTTGTGCCGTTTTATCAAAAAATGTTCGGGCTGTATCAAAGCACGGCGGGCACGCCGCTGGCGATTCTGGGATGTCCGCTTGCGAACGGCGGCGGCGCGGCCGCGGGATCTCCTCCGAACGGGAACGGGTGCGCGAATCGCCAGATCGTTTCCCGTTCGAGCGACGATCGTGAACAGGTGCAGACCGCGCGTATCGATGACAATATCAACGACCGCGATATCGCCTGGTACCGCTTCCAGGCCGACACGGGATTGCAGGCGGCGTATACGGATCCGATCAATCCGTTGTTCGATTCAATCTCGCCGCAGCCGTTGTACTCGTTCGCGTCCGGATACACCCACATTTTTTCGGCGAACCTGGTGAATTACTTCAATCCCGCGTTTTCCTGGTATGAAAGCCTGTTCGCGCCGCAAAATTTCAGCCGGACGTTAGCCGCATTTCCGATCGTTTTGCAAGGTGCGTTTACCACCATTGGCGGGCTCGATAATACCTGGGTGCAGGGCCGGCGCGCGACGCGGTTTTTTATCAATGACAACCTCGCGTGGACGCGCGGGCCGCACGAATTTCGCTTCGGAACCAACACCCGGATCTTCCGGCTGAACGATTACGATTTCGGCGAAGGCACCGTCCCGCTGGTGAGCTATGCGACGCTGCCGCAGCTCATTTATGGCGTGGCGTCGACGGCGACGAAGACCTTTCCGGCCGCGGATTCCGAGCCGTTCAATTTTCTCAACGTCGATCTGTACGCGCAGGACACCTGGAAAGTGTCGCGCACCCTGACGTGGACCTTTGGTGTTCGCCTGACGCACAATTCGAACCCGCTCGATCCGCATGATAATGTCGGGCGGCTGGGCGGTTCGTTCGGGGCCGTCGCGCATGACGTGAATCAGCCGCTCGATGCCGCGATTCAAACCGGGTTGGGGACCGTTTTTCAGTCGGCGCCGCTGGTGATTTTGCAGCCGCGCACGGCGCTTGCCTGGCAGCCGGCGAAAAATACGGTGGTGCGCGGCGGGTTCGGGGTGTTCAGCGATCTCCTGCCCGGCAGCGTGGTGGATTTAGTTGGAACTAACCCTCCGTATTCGCAGACCTTCACCGGCGGATTGCTGGGAACGGTGGGCGGAACGGCGCTTGCACCGGGGGTCCCGGCGAGCGCGATCGATGCGACGGCCGCGGCGAACCGGATGTTCGCGAGCGGCTTTGCGTCAGGGCAGTTATCGTGCGCTTCGCCGATGGCGAATCCCGCGGCGTGCCTGGAACCGGTGGCGATGACGGCGGTGCCGGATGGAACCTTGCGCGCGCCCTATTTTATGCAGTGGAGCCTCGCGCTGGAGCGGCAGATCGGCGATAAAATTCATCTGCGCGCGCAGTATGTGGGAACGCGCGCGGTGAATCAGCCTTATACCACCGAGGTGAACGGTTATCAAACCGTGTGCGCGGGATGCTTTGCGCCGTTTCCTTATGGAGCGCCGATCGATCCGCGGTTCGGCGCGGTGACGCAACTGGCGACCGGCGCGAACAGCCATTACAACGGTCTTCAGACCACCGCGGAAAAGCGGATGGGACACGGATTTCAAGTCCAGGCGCAATACACTTTCAGCCGCTGCATCGATACCGTTTCGAACGGAGGATTTCTGCCGTTTTCGGCGGGCGGAATTTTATCGCCGCTGCCGGGCGATCTCGAGCGCGATCGCGGGCCTTGCGATTACGATGTGCGGCACAATTTCACGGCGAATTACGTGTATCAGCTGCCGGGGCGATGGCTGCGCGGCTGGCAGATTTCCGGGTCGGTGCTGCGGCGCAGCGGATTGCCGTTTTCGGTGTTGAGCACACCGTATTCGGCGAACGGAAACGGGATCGTGAACGGGAGCGGTCCGCAGTTTGCGAGTTTGGTTGGGGGAGTTCCGGTTTACGACCACAACGCGATTGCGGGCGTGACGCAGGCGGGGACCATTCAGTGGCTGAATCCAAATGCGTTTGTTTCGGCCGTCGATCCGTCGACGGGCGCGTGCGCGGGCGGAGATCGCGCGCAGAATTGCCAGTTCGGAAATTTGGGACGCAATGCGCTGCGCGGTCCGGATTTTATCTGGAGCGATTTTTACCTGACGCGCTGGTTCACTTTGCGCGAGCATCTGAAACTACGCGTGGAGGCGCAGTTTTTCAACCTGTTCAATCATCCGAATTTTGCGTTTCCGTCGATGATTTACGCCGGGATTCCAGGAAAACCGGCGACCGAGACCGGATTCGGCGCGCTGACTTCGACCACTTCGCCGCCGACCGGGCTGCTGGGAGTGGGATTAGGAGGCGACAGCTCCCCGCGGATGATCGCCTTGCAGGCTCGTTTGGAATTTTAGGGCTGTTTTGAGAGTAGCGTCATTTTGCAAATCCATTTAAAGGAGCTCCCCGATCCGGATTTTACGCTTCCGGCGAAGCGACCGCTTGTTAACCCGCAACGGCGTGGAACCGGACATGTCCCGGCTGCCATCCATGACACGCACACCTCACCAGCGGGGTCTAGAACGCCGGCTCTTGTGGAATCGATTCTCTCATGACGGAGCATACGATCTCTTCGATTTCACGATAAGGGGCAAAGGCGGCGGTGAGCAGCGAGCTGATTCGGTAAGTTTGCGGAAAACCGGGAAATAAAAACATGGGAGCTGGGGTCAGCGGGCAGCGGTCAGTATGGCGCGAGACAGTTCGGCGGCGCGGGCCGAGCCGATCAGAAGCATGCCGGATTTGGCGGTTCGCACTTCGACGCCTTCGGTTCCGCCGGCGATATAGGCGCGTCCGCGGCGCGTGACGCGAACGCCGTAGCCGCCCCAATCGTGCACCGGATCGAAGGTCACCACCGTCGCCGAGAGGATCTCGGACAGCGGAATTTTGCGCGAGCGCCACAGCCCGCGCATGACCACGCGCAGCTGGCCATCGCGAATCTCGGTGACCAGTTTCACCATCATCAGGCGCCAGTAAACGAGCCACAGAAAAAGGGTCCAGCCGATCAGGCCGCCGTTGGTCTGTTTGCCCCAGTTCAAGCCGAAGCCGACCTGCAAAATCGTCAGCACGGTCATTCCCGCGGGAACGATGGCGGTGAGGATTCGCATTCGCGCAGGACGGAAGCTCTGCTGTTCGTAATAGAGTCTCTCCCGCGCCATCTCAAGCGCCGTCAGCGCAATGCGCCAATGGTGTATTGCAGCCCGGCGTACTGGTTTTCGTAATCATACTTGGCGTTCACATTCGCGATTTCGGCTTGGGTCAGATACAGCTGCGCCTGGGTCAGCTCGACAATCGACGACAAACCGAGATTATAGCGCCCGTTCGCAAGATCGAGCGCCAGGGCGGCTTCGCGCAGGTATTGGGCGGTGACGTCAATGCTCTGGTACGCGGTCACCACGCCGGAATAGGAGACGCGAACGTCGCGCGAGATGCTTTCCTCCTCATTGCGCAGGCGCTGCTCGGCCTCGAGCGACCGCTGCCGCGCGGCTTCTTCTCGGGCCGAAAAAAGATGCCCGTTGAACACCGGAATGCTGACATTGGCCCCGATCCCTTCGTAACCGAGTGGGGTCGGCGAGCCCACGGACGAGTTGATGAAGGGAATCGCTCCGGCGACAGCCATCACGCTGACCGTGGGACGCTTCAGGTCGCGTTCGGCGAAATAGAATTTTTGCGCGGATTGCTCGTTGAGGCGCAGGCTGGCGAGCTCGGGACGCTGCTGCATCGCCTGCGCGACCAGATCATCGACCTTGGCCGGAGGACCGGACGGAAGCTGCTCTTCGGCCAGTTGATAGGTTGCCGGCTGATCGGAGCCCAGCGCGCGGCCCAGTTCCGCCTGGGCGGTGGCAACGTCCTGCTGAGCGCTGAGCAGCAGCAACTTGGCTTGCGACACCTGCACTTCGGCGTAGGCGACGTCCAGATCCGACTTTAATTTATTCTTGGCCAGCTCGTTGATCTGATCCGCGACCTGTTGGCGGGCCACCACGGTTTCGTTCGCAACCCGGACCACGGCCTGCGCTCGCAGCACGCCGAAATAGGCGTGATTGACGGCGAGGACAACGTCGTACTGGGTGGCGTTGAGGTTCTGCTCCGCGGCCTGGCCCTGCAAGCGCGCGCTGGCGATCAGGTTGGGCGTGCGGCCGGAATCGGTGATCAACTGATCGAGCACCGCGCCCTGGCCGAAGCGGCTGAACAGATGCGAAGCCTGCAATTCGCCGGCGCCGATCCGCGCGTTATCGTTGGCTTGGGTGCCGGTGACTTCGCCGGTGACCAGCGGATAATACGGGGCGCGGTTGATGACCACCTGTTGCGCGGCATAATTCACTTCGTTTTGCGCGGCCTGGATCTGCGGATGATTCTTGATGGCGATCTGTTCGGCCTGCTGCAAGGTTAGCCTTTGCGGGGCCGAAGGTTGGGGCGCCTGGGCCGGCGCGAACGCCGCGGCAAACACCAACGTTACACCGATGCTAATTTTGTTGAGCGGGAACCGCATGCTGCTGTCTCCTGTTTCGATAAACGAGCAGGTACGCGGCCGGAACGATATAAATGGTGAGCAACACCGACGAAGTCAGGCCGCCGATGATCGCGCGGGCCATCGGCGTATACTGTTCGCCGCCTTCTCCGAGCTTCATGGCCATGGGGATCATGCCGATGATGGTAGCGAGCGACGTCATCAAAATGGGACGCAGCCGCACCCGGCAGGCCATGATCACGGCGTCGGCCACCGAATATCCCTGCTCTTCAAGATTGTGCGCGAAATCGACAATCAAAATGCTGTTGGAATCGGCGATGCCGATGAGCATCAGCACGCCCATCAGCGACATCACGTTCAGCGTGGTGTGGGTAAGAAGTAAGATCACCAGGACGCCGACGAAACCCATGGGAATCGCCAGCATGATCAGAAACGGATCGACCCAGCTCCGGAACTGCGCCACCAGGATCAGGAACAACAGAACGAAAGAAATTCCGAAGCCCAGCGTGAAGCTGTGGAACGACTGCTGCATGGTGTTCACCTGCCCGCGCAGCGTCACGCGAATATTGGACGGCAGGTGCGCATCCGCAATGGTCTTGACAATCGCCGTGCGCAGCCGCTCCAGATCTTCGCCCTTGGGAGTCACGTAAACATCGACGATGCGCTGGATCTGGTAATGATCCACTTCCGTGGGGGCCTGGAGCGGCACCAGCTTCACCACCGTATCGAGCGTGGTCGGCTCCTTTAAATTCGGAGCGCGCAGCGGAATATTGGTCAGATCCACCAGGTTGTGAATGGTGCCCGTGCCGTTTTCCGGATACTGCACGCTCAGAAAATAATCGTTGCCGGTTTTATAATCCACCCAGTAATTGGGCGCGATCATGATGTTGGAATTGAGCGCGGTGATCACGTTATTCACCACGTCATCCTGGGTGAGGCCGAGTTCGGCCGCATGCACGCGATCGACATCCATGCGCAGCGACGGATAATTCATATCCTGCGGAATGTAAATCTGGCCGACGCCGGGCAGATCGTGAATGCGGCGGGCCAGATCCTGCGCGGTGTTGTAGGTCACCTGGAGGTCCCGCGTGTTCACCTGCACGTCGACGGGCGCGGGCTGGCCTTGATTCAAAATCGCGTCCTGTAGCGAGCCGCTCTGGAAAAAGGTCCGCACTTCCGGAAATTTCGCGTCCATGGCCGCCTGCACGCGATCCATATAATCGAAGCTGCTGCCCTTGTGTTCTTCGTTCAAGGCGACCTGAATGGTGGCCGTGTACATTCCGGCGTTGGTGGTGTAGAGCGAGGAAATATCGTTCACTACGCCGATATTGGACAGGATCATTTTCAGATCGGTTTTGGGAACGATCTGGCGGATCAGATCCTCGATTTTGGCGACATAATCGTTGGTGACTTCGATGCGCGTTCCCGTCGGCACCTTGATGTTCATGGTGAACTGGCCGGCGTCGGTCCGGGGAAAGAACGATCGGCCGAGGAACGGGAAAAGAAACAGGCTGCTGGCGAAAATCCCCACCAGAACGGTCAGCGTAACCACGGGAGCCTTCAGGCAAAAACGCACCGAGGCTTCGTAACCGTTGAGCAGACCATGGAATCCGCGATTGAACCAGGCGTTGAAGCGATCGCCCCAGGAAAGCGTCGCCGGATCGATCGGCTCTTCCTCGCCATCCTCATTTGGACCGTGGGCGCCGTGGCCGGGAACGGCGTGCAGGAATTTCGCGCAGAACAGCGGAATCACGGTCATCGCGACCACAAAGGAAGCGAGCAGCGCCAGGCAGAACGCCAGCGCCAGCGCGGAAAAAAGAAATTTGCTGACGCCGAACAGCATGGTGACCGGGAAAAAATCGACCACATCGACCAGCGTGGCCGCCAGCACGGCGAGATTCACTTCGGCGCCGCCCTGCTCGGCCGCGACCGCCGGCGAGGCGCCCATTTCCAGATGGCGGTAAATATTTTCGAGCGAAATGACGGAATTATCGATGACCCGCGAGAAGGCCAGCGCCAGTCCGCCGAGGATCATGGTGTTCACCGTGCTGCCCAACAGATAGAGCACCACGATGGTCGCCAGCGCGGAAATGGGGATCGATAAGAGCACCGCTCCGGTGGCGCGCATGCTGCCGAGGAACAGCAGAATCATCAACCCCGTGAGCACCAGGCCGATCAGACCTTCGTGCATCACGGTGTTCAGCGCCTGGCGCACGAAAACGGACTGATCGAAGACGATATCGGTGACCAGTTGCGGCGGCAGATCGAACAGCTTGGCCCGCAGCGCGCGCAGATCGTTGACCACTTGAATGGTGTTGCTGTCGCCGCCCGATTTCATCACCGGAATATAGGCCGATTTTTGTCCGTCGATGCGGACGATGTTGTACTGAAGCTGATTGGCGTCCTTGGCCTGGCCGATGTCGCCCACCGAAACCCAGCGCTGATCGACGGTCTTGATCGGCATCGATTCCAGATCCGAAACCTGGCTCACCATGCTGTTCGAATAAACGTAATAATCGTTGGGTCCGATCTTGACGTCACCCGCGGGCAGAATCAGATTGCCCTGATTGACCGCATTCACCACGTCCATCACGCTCAACTGGCGCGAAAACAGCTTGTACGGATCGACGTAGATCATCGCCTGGCGATATTTTCCGCCGAAGACCGCCGGAATTTCCGCGCCCTTGATCACCGCGATCTGGTTGCGGATGGTGAACTGCGAAATATCGTGCAGCTGCGTCTCGGTCAGGCCCTGCCCTTTGACGGTCAGCAGCGCAACGGGAAGGCTGGATGCGTCCATCTTGAGCACCGTCGGCGGAAGGGTGCCCGGCGGCAGACGCTTCAGGTCGCTCATGGCCAGATTGGAAAGCTGGGTCAGGTCGGAATCGGCGTTGGTGCCGGGCTGGAAATAGGCTTTAATGATGCTCACGCCCAGCAGCGAGCGCGACTCGGTGTGATCGACGCCGCTGGCCTGCGTGAACCAGCGCTCCAAGGGATTGGTGATGTCCGTCTCGATATCGACCGGCGGCATGCCGTTATAAAACGTCGCGACCACGACCACCGGCAGGTTGATCGGCGGGAACAGATCCACCGGCATGCGCGTGATGCTGTTGATGCCAATCACGGCCAGGGCCAGGCAAACCACCACAATGAAGTACGGATTCTTGATCGAAAAACGAGGCATGCCCTACACGGCCCTCCTTCGATACACCAGCAGATAGGCCGCCGGAACAATGTACACCGTCAACAGCACGGAAGCCGCCAGGCCGCCGATGACGGCGCGAGCCAGTGGAGCGTACTGCTCGCTGCCGGTCCCCATTTTGAGCGCCATCGGCACCATGCCGATAATGGTGGCGAGAGAAGTCATCAGGATCGGACGCAGCCGCACCCGGCAGGAAGTGATCACGGCGTCTTCCACCGACCGGCCCTGCTCCTCCAGGCGATGCGCGAATTCGACGATCAGGATGCTGTTGGAAGCGGAAATCCCCACCAGCATCAGCACCCCCATCAGCGACATCACATTGAGCGTCGTGTTGGTCAGCGGCAGGATCACCAGCACGCCGATGAAGCCCATCGGAATCGCCAGCATGATCAGGAACGGATCTTTGAACGACCGGAACTGAGCCACCAGAATCAGGAACAAGAGCACTACCGACAGCGATAATCCGATGCCGAAGCTGTGGAAGGACTCTTCCATGCTCTGCACCATGCCGCGCAAATTCACGCGGATGTTGGCGGGCAGGTGCTGCGCCGCCAGAAGATCGCGGATCTCATCGGCGACTTTGCCCAGATCCTCGCCCGCGGGCGTCACATAAACATCGGCGACGCGCTGGATCTGATAATGGTCGACTTCCGTCGGCGATTGTTCAAAATCCACGCTCGCCACATTTCCGAGCACGGTGACCGGGCGCTTCTCGTTTGGCGGGTCCTTCGGTCCTTTCATCCGCCGCAAGGGAATCTGCTTCAGGTCTTCAATGTTGTGAATGGCGGCCGGACCATTTTCGTAATACTGAACGGTCAGGAAATAATCGTTGCCGGTATTATTGTCGACCCAGTAATCCGGCGCGATCATGGTGTTGGAATTCAACGCGGTGATCACGTTGTCGACGACGTCCTTCTGGGTCAGTCCCAGTTCCCCGGCATGCACCCGGTCGATGTTCAGACGCAGCGCCGGATAATTCATGTCCTGGGGAATATACACCGCGCCGACCCCGGAGAGCGGACGGATGCGCGCCGCCAGATTCTGCGCCGTATTATAGGTGAGCTGAAGGTTGCGGCTGTTCACCTGCACGTCAATCGGGGCGGGCGCGCCCATATTCAGGACGGCGTCGACCATGGAGCCGCTCGAAAAGAAGGTGCGCACCTCCGGGAAGTTTTTGGCGATGGCTTCCCGCATCCGGCCCATGTACGCGAAGCTGCTAATGCGATGGGAATCGTTCAGTTCCACCTGGATGGTGGCGGTGTAGGGACCGGCGTTGCTGCTATACAGCGCCGAAAAATCGGAGTTAATCCCGATGTTGGACACGATCATGCGAAAATCGCCGGGGCTTACGATCTTGCGGGCCAGATCCTCGATTTTCGCGACGTAATCGTTGGTGGTCTCGATGCGGGAGCCCGTCGGGACTTTAATATTGATGGTGAACTGGCCGGCGTCCGTACTCGGAAAGAACGCTACCCCCAACGTCGGATAAATGGCGAGGCTGGCGGCAAAGAGCCCCGCCAGCAGCAGCACGGTGATCACCGGCGCGCGCAGCGCCCACCGGACCGATTTCTCATAACCGTCGAGGAGCGAGTTGAATCCACGATTGAACCAGGCGTTGAACCCGCCGGCGCTGTGCGAATCGTGATGAAAGCCCTTGAGGAACTGCGCGCAGAACAGCGGGATGACCGTCATCGCCACAAAATACGACGCGAACAGTGAAATCACCACCGCCAGCGCCAGCGCCGAGAACAGAAACTTGCTGACCCCGAACAAAAACGTCACCGGAAAAAACACCACCACGGTGGTGAGCGTCGCGGCCAGCACCGCCAGGCTGACTTCGGCGCCGCCCTGCTCCGCCGCGACCTCCGGCGAAGCGCCCATTTCCAGGTGGCGGTAAATGTTTTCGAGCGAAATGACGGAATTATCGATGATCCGCGAAAAGGCCAGCGCCAGTCCGCCTAAAATCATCGTATTAATGGTGCTGCCCAGCAGAAAGAGCACCACCACCGTTGCCAGCGCCGAAATCGGAATCGACAGCAGCACCGCTCCGGTGGCGCGCATGCTGCCGAGGAATACCAGAATCATCAGTCCGGTGAGCACCAGACCCGTCAGACCCTCATGCATCACTGTGTCCAGCGCCTCGCGCACGAATACGGACTGGTCAAACACGATATCCGTCTTCAGTTGCGGCGGCAGATCGAACAGCTTGGCCTTCAGCGCGCGCAGATCATTGACCACCTGAATGGTGTTGCTGTCGCCGCCCGACTTCATGATCGGAATGTAGGCCGACTTTTGTCCGTCGATGCGCACGATGTTGTACTGAATCTGGTTGGCATCCTTGGCCTGGCCGATGTCGCCGACCGAAACCCAGCGCTGATCGACGGTCTTGATCGGCATCGATTCCAGATCCGAAACATGGTTCACCATGCTGTTCGAATAAACGTAATAATCGGTCGATCCGACCCGGACGTCGCCCGCGGGCAGAATCAGGTTGCTCTTGTTGACCGCGTTCACCACGTCCATCACGCTCAACTGCCGCGAAAACAGCTTGTACGGATCGACGTAGATCATCGCCTGGCGGTATTTGCCGCCGAAGACCGCCGGAATCTCCGCGCCCTTGATCACCGCGATCTGGTTGCGGATGGTGAACTGCGAAATATCGTGAAGCTGCGTCTCGGTGAGGCCCTGGCCTTCGACCGTCAGCAGCGCCACCGGAAGGCTTGATGCGTCGAATTTGAGCACCGTCGGCGGCAGCGTGCCTTGGGGCAGGCGCTTCAGATCGCTCATGGCCAGATTGGAGAGCTGTGTCAGGTCCGCGTCCGGGTCGGTACCCGGCTGAAAATAGGCCTTGATGATGCTCACTCCCAGCAGCGAGCGCGATTCCATGTGATCCACGCCGCTCGCCTGCGTGAACCAGCGCTCCAGCGGGTTGGTGATGTCGGTTTCGACGTCCACCGGCGGCATGCCGCTGTAAAACGTCGCGACCACGATCACCGGCAGATTGATCGGCGGGAACAGATCCACCGGCATGCGCGACGCCGCATTGATGCCGATGACGGCCAGAGCCAGGCAACAGACCACGATGAAGTAGGGGTTGCGGATGGAAAAACGCGGCATGAAATCTACTTCGTGCCCTGGTATTGGAGCAACTCGATCACTTTCGGAATCACCGCCTGGCCGTCCTTTAAACTGCTGCGATCGCTGACCACCACCTGGTCGCCCTCCTGAAGGCCGGAAAGGATTTCGGCCTGGTTGGCGGTCTGAACGCCCAGCGTCACGCGGCGAATTTCAACTTTGTTTGCCGGGGTGATCACGTCGACGGTCACGTTATCGCCGGAACGGTCGACGGCCTGAAGCGGCACGGCCAGCGTGTTGGGCTTCCTTTCGAGCATGATGGTCGCGTCGGCATAGAGGCCGGGATAAAGCTCATGGGTGGGATTGAGAACGTCCACTTCGGTGTGCATGGTGCGGGTGTCTTCGCGCACGTCGACGGCGAAGCGCGCCACCCGGCCGGGAAATTTCTTGTTCAGCGAAGGTACGTTGACGTCCACCGTATCACCCAGCCGAATGAAGTGGACGTAGCTTTCCGGCACCGGAATCGCCAGGCGGAATTTGTCGTCTTCCGAGAGACGAACCAGCGGCAGAACCTGCGTGCTCGAACCGGTTCCGGCCTGCACCAGTGTGCCGAAATTGGCGTAGCGCTGCGTCACCACGCCCTCGAACGGAGCGGTAATTTTGGTGTAATCGAACAGCACCTGGTCGTGCGCGCGCTTGTCCTGCGCCTGTTCGAGCGCGCTCTGGGCCGATTGCAGGGTCGATTTGGTTTCTTCCACCTGCGCCTGGGAGGATAAGTCGCGCCCCTCGGCGTCATCCACTTCCTGCTGCGCCACTAATCCCGGTTTCGATTTGGCCACGCCATCGAGACGGGTGAATTCGAGATGCAGAACCTTGGCGCTTGCCTGACGGCGCTCCAGCTCATGCTGGGCGTGAACGATCATGTCCTGGGCGTCTTTGATGGCGGCGTCGTCCTGCGCCAACTGCTCCTGCAATTCCGGCACTTCGAGGATGGCCAGAACATCGCCGGTCTTGACGCGCGACCCGTAATCGACGTTCAGTTTTTTGACGTAGCCGGCGACTTTAGCGTAGACGTCAATTTCCTGGAACGGAATCAGCTCCGCCGATTCGGTCAGAGTGCGGGACAACGTGGTCCGGCCGATTTTGGTCACGCCGACCGAAACGCCTTCCGCGACCACTGGCCCGGTGTTGGCCTTGGCGTTCTGGTTACCGCCGCAGGACGCCGCCAGACCCGTCAAACCGGCCGCCAGCGCGGCGATCGAAGCGGGTAACAGAAATTTTTTGATTCGCGCCTTCACAGACAATCGCCCGCCACGTTCTTCAATTTCTCCTCCAGCGCATCGAGCGAAAAGCCCGGCGACCGGCAAAACTGCTTGAGGCTTTGTTCCGTGCACAGGATTTTTTCCGCCTCCGCCGGCACTTGCGCCGCGATCTCCTCGGGAACGTGCTGCACCCCGTGCAGATCGCCATGCAGCAGATCGCCCGGCGAAATTCGGAGGCCTCCGATTTCCACCGCGTCGCCGAAATCGACCAGATGCGCGTAGGCGTGGGATACGCTGACACAGCCGGAAAAAAGCTGGAATCCCAACGCCCGAACCGCCGGCAGATCGCGCACCGCGCCGTTGGTCACATAGCCGGCGCAGCTGAGCGCCTGGCCGATGGTGGCGTGCATTTCGCCCACAAACGCGCCCAAGCCGGGATGGGGATCGACGTCCTGCAAGACCAGAACGCGCGGGGCCGGAATGGTCGCGACGTAACGCCAGAAATCCATGCGATCGTAATAGCAGCGGCCGTGCATCGGCGGGACCGAGCTGCGAATGCGCCCCGTCACCGCGTAGCCGACCATCGGCGGCAGATTGGCGAAACGGCAGCGAACCGCGCCAGCGATGAATCCTTCATTGCGCAAACGGACTTTCAACCTTTCAACGGCGTTGGAGATGGTGCAGCCATCAAGGGCCCGCAGCCGATCCAGATCCACGCCTGAAATCATGCGACTAGCTTTCATCAAAACCCCGTCAAGTCACTCACCTTCGTCACGACGTCTCACTCGACACTATAGCCTGCGGGCAGCGATAGCTCACATACCAGAGAGTCGGTATTTTTATGGATTGTATCAGGTATGAGCCGGCGAGGACTGCGCGAAACCGCACAAACCGGGCGGCTTAGCAGGATGCTGAGAAAGGGGACAGACCGCTCTGTCCGCGGCCATGGTCGCACACGGCATGAATAACTTACGGGCGGGGACAGAGTAGTCTGTCCCCTTTTTCAGCACCCTGTTAGACCACCGTTATGCTGGAAAACGGTTTCCGGCTTCACGCCCGCGGCGACAGGGCACGGCGATTCGCGCTCATCCAATAGGACCACGCCAGTTTGACCGCGCGCGCCACATCCCGTTCTTGCAGTGGCTTGGTCAGCACATCGTAGCCGCCGTTGCGCACCACTTCGTTCCACAGATAATCGTCGAAAACTTTGGAAATCAACAGAATACTGGGCGCGCCCGAGGACATCACCAGGCGGGTGATGGCTTGGCGCCATCCTTCGCCGGCCATATCGCGGTCGAACAGCACGATTTGAAAATCGGTGCGCGCGAGCAGCCGCTGCGCCTGTTCGAGATCGCCGGCGAGAGAGACGTTCCAGCCGTTCCGGCGCGAGGTTTCCGAGATCAGGGAACGGTCCGCCGCCTCGCTCAGCAGGCACAGGATTGCGACCCCCTTGGCCGCCGGCGCTGTTTTCCCCGTCCACTTGCGCAAAAAACCGGAAATCACAGCCATGATCGGGTACACGCGCCGCTCCCCATCCATGCTAGCGGCGAACGCGTCGCGGCGAAATACCAGTGCCGTGGTATTTCGCGCGAAGCCGAGTCGGTAGTGCGATCCTTGAACCCAAAAAAACGACGGGCGACCTGGTGAGTGGAAAGGGTCGCCCGTCTGTCGTAACGAGGGTTTTGAGGTGATTTCAGTCTAAGCGAGAAAGCTCCCAATTCCCATACTGGCAATCTGGTATTCGGAAGCAGTGTGAGTCAGTAGTCCGCCCCTACCGAATTTCGACCACCGCGGCGCTGTAGCCCGGTACTTCGACGGCCAGTCGGCCCTTCTGCACCGGCAGACGCCCGGCCGGTTGGCCGAACGTCAAGCCCGATTTGGCGTCCACCGACGGCGCCGTCAACCGCCGCAGCGACGCGCGTCCGCCGTGATGGGTGTCGATCGAAAAAGACGCCGCCGCCGGTCCTTTATTGATGAGCGTGAGCAGCAGCGTTTTCGCCTCCGGCTGCGTGGCGTAGGCCTTCAGTTCCGGCGAGTCCGGGTCCATTTGCACGCCGAGCATCCGGCCCCGGGCCGCTCGTGCGAACGCGAGCATCCCAAAATATTCGGCCCGCGCGGAATAGTGGCCCTGTTCGTCATCCCCGATCGGCGAATAAGAGCTGATAAAGCCGAGCTGATTCACGCCCGTTTCCATGTTCACGCCGGAGCATCCGTTGGCCGCCAGAGTGAACATATAATCCAGCGCCCATAGAGCACCGGCCATGGTATCGCTGACGCCCGGGCGCCCGCCGCCGGAAAACGAATTGACCTCGCAAATCCGGTACGGCAGCCCGCAACTGCGCGAGGCGTCGCGGAACTGATCGAGTTCGGGCTGAAGCTTGGGATCGACGCCCAGCAGTTTTTCAATCGTGCTCGAGGGGTTCTGGCCCTCGCGATAATAATGATGCGTCAGCAGCACCGCGTCCTTGCCTTCATCGGCGGCGAAGCGCGTGACCCAATCATTATTGGCGGCCGCATCCGGACCGGCGAAGGGAATGCCCGGCAGCGCCGCGCGCAGTTTTTTTTTATAGCGCCGGTATTCGGCGAGCCAATCGCTGTAGCTGTAATCCGGCGGGCGATGTTTGGCCCGGCCGAACAGATCCGGCTCATTGCCGATTTCGAGCGCCAGCAGATTTTTTCCCGCCGCGCGCTGAACCGCTGTGGCTTCGGCGATCGCCTCGGCTGCCGATGCGGTGCCGAGATTCAAGCCCCAGATCAGTTTCCAGCCGGTGGCGTCGAGAAAACCACCCAGATCGTTGAGCACGGCGTCGTTGACGATGGTTCCCTTGGGGCTAGAAACCGGCTGGCCTGAAGGCGAATAGTGGGAGTAATCCGAGGTGTTTCCGCCGATGCGAATCACGCCCCGCGGACTGAGCTTTCGCACCATCTCCACGTAGACGCGGTTGTCGCGATCGAGCAGCCCGGGCCGTGCGACCGAGGAGATTTCATATCCCAGTCCCAGAAAATCGGACGCGACCGGACCGATCGGCCGGTCCGGCTGCACCGTCACAGAAATCGTTCGATCCGCGGCGAACGCGCTCGCCGCGGCGATTCCGGAAAGTACGAACTGTCGCCGATTCATATTCGATTCACGTAGCCATTGCAAGGGCTGAAGGCGGTTGCCGCGAATTTCCGGGACACCCTTTCAGCGTACAAAAAACATTTTCTTATCGACATTCGCGTCCACCGCGACATCGAAAAACCCGACCATCATCTCATCCCAGCTCTGATGGCCGTAATGCACTTCTTTGGCCGGGTCCGGATTCAGCGGATTGTTCGCCGAATTGTCGAACCATGCGGTCCACACCAGGCGCGTTCCTTTCTGGAGCAACAGCGGCCTGGCCAAATGATAATCGATCTGCCAGTAAAAATTGTAATGGACGACGCGCAGCATCACATCGGGGGTGCCGTCGGGAAGCAGGCGCATGAATTCGAAGGTTTTCCCGCGCAGGTGCATGTGCGGGAACATTCCCAGCAGCAGCGCGTCGTTGGGCAGCGTTCCCCACACGCTGACGCGATAATCCGGATCGCCCGGAGGGATGGCGAAATCGACGCTGTCCATCTGCAACGTCAGAACCCGTTTGGCCGGCGGCGCTTTGGCGAAAATGATCCCCACTTTCGTTTGATCGCGTTCCGGTTTGCCGTCGGGCGTGTAGTGAATTTCGAACACCAGGTCCGATCCGGCGGGAATCAGCTTCGCCATCCCTGGCGGCCAAACCTCGGGCGGCGTCCCCGGGCCGGAAACCTCCAAAATATCGTTCTTGGTGGGACCGTGAGTCCAGGTATCGCCCGGTTCACGGATATAAACCACCACGTGATGAACCGCCCTGCGGGCGCCCGGCTTGATCTCCACCGCCTGTACCCATTTATCCTCTTTAAAATGGGTTGGAATGATGAAGTATTGGTACTCGACGGCGCGTTTGGCGGGAACGTCGAAGGGTGGAATGGCGAAAACGGCGTCGGGTTTGGGGATGTTCCAGCCGTCGGTCCATTGGCGCGGCGGCGGAGCGTCACGCGGGTCACCTGCGGGAGCGCCCTGATCCACCCACTGCGCCAGCGTATCGATTTCGGCCTGGCTGAGCGACCGGTCGTTCGAAAACCTGCCGCAGCAGGGATCGGCAAACCAGGGCGGCATTTTTCTGGTGCGAACGGCTTCACGAATGGCCTTGGCCCACGGCCGCGTGTCCTGATAGGTGACCAGCGGCATGGGCGCCAGTTCGTCCGGACGATGGCATTCCTGGCAGCGATGTTGAAGAATCGGCGAAACATCGCGGTAAAAGGTTGGCGCGGCGGCCCGGACCGGGCCTAACGTCACCGCCGCGAGAATCACTTCTCGAACCACGTTTTCAATATTATAGAACGAAAAAAATCGTTGACTCCGGATTAAAATAAGAGCAGAATACTGAACTAGGAGGCTCGCACCATGCTGGGCAGGACTGTACTCGCGCTAGGAGTTGTATTTAGCGGTTCCATGTGGGCGCAAGCGGTGATCTCCGCGCATTCCGGGGTAATTCAATTGACGGAAGGAACGGTCGAACTGGACGGACAAGCGATCCAGTCGCCCGCCAAGTTCGGCGAATTCCAGGACGTCAAGAACGGCCAGACGCTGGCCACCAAGGATGGCGACGCCGAAGTCCTGTTAACGCCGGGCGTGTTCCTGCGCCTGGCGGAGAACAGTTCCTTCAAGATGATTTCGAATGGCCTGTCCGATACGCGGGTGGAAGTTTTGTCCGGCACGGCAATGCTGCAAGTGGGCGAACTGCTGAAGGACAACGCCATCACGGTGCGCTTCCACGACGCCGATATCGCGCTCGACAAGAGCGGCCTGTATCGCCTCGATTCCGATCCGGCGCCTCGTCTGCGCGTTTACGACGGTGTGGCCAAGGTCACCTCGGGCGACATGAAACCGGTGGAAGCATCCAAGGGTCATGAGGTAGCGTTTGGCGGCGACAAACTCGAAGCGAAGAATTTCGACACCAAAGAGACGGACGCCTTCTATCGCTGGAATGAGCGGCGCGACGAGTACATCGCGCAGGCCAACATCACTTCGGCGCGCACGGCCGGCAGCTCCGGATATGGCTCCGGATACGGCTCCGGTCTGGGTTCGATGACGGCGTACAACGGATACGGCGGCTACGGAATGGGCATGGGAGCGATGGGGATGGGAGGAATGGGCTCCTGGATGTGGAATCCGTACTTCGGGATGTTCACCTACATGCCGTTCAGCGGAATGTACTACAGCCCATTCGGATTCAACTACTTCAGCCCGTACACGGTCGGTTATCTGTTCATGCCCGGTTCACCGTATTATTACGGCGGCGGAATGCCCACCTCGGTGAGCCGTTCTGGAGCGGCAGGCACTGGCCTGCTCGCTTCCGGCGCGCGCACCGGCATCGGTGGAATCCGTAGCGGCGTGGGACCGATGGGTGGTGGCATCGGTAGCGCCCGCACGGGAGCGGGATCGGCCGCAATTGGTGGCGGACACGCTGGCGGTATCGGCGGCGGCGGCGGAATGGCCGGTGGTGCTCATGGTGGTGCGGGCGGACGTCGTTAGTAGCACACCTGGCACGCAGTCGTAAAATCCTGGCGCTCGCCGTTTTCGGTACGGCCTTCGGTTTCCTCGAAGCCGCGGTTGTTGTCTACCTCCGCACTATCGCTGAGCCGATTCGGATTGCCGGCGGCTATTCCCGCGACGCGCTTTTCCCGCTCATGCACTCGGGCCCTTTGGGACCCTTTGTTGTGCTGGCGAAAATCGAAGAGGCCCGCGAAGCCGCCACGCTGATTATGCTCCTTGGCGTAGCTTGGGCTGCGACGCGAAATTTTCGCTCCGGGCTGGCCGCGTTTTCCCTGATTTTCGGCGTCTGGGATCTGACCTTCTATCTGTGGCTGAAGGTGCTGATCGGATGGCCGGCTTCGCTCGGGACCTGGGATCTGCTGTTTTTAGTTCCGGTGCCGTGGGCGGGTCCGGTGCTGGCGCCGGCGCTGGTTTCGATTTCGCTGGTCGCCGGCGGCGCCATCGGCCTGCTGCGGGAGCCGAAGCGCGTTAGCGGCCTCGCCTGGCTGCTGCTGGTCGCCGGCGGCGCGTTGATTTTCAGCTCCTTCATCTGGGACTGGCGAAATATCGTCGACGGAGGGATGCCGCGCTCCTTCGCCTGGCCGATTTTCCTGACGGGCGAGCTGACCGGAATCGCCGGGTTCCTGGTTGCGATTCGAAAAGGCGATTCAGAACTCAATCTTCAGAATTCAGAATCCCTCCGCGGCGCTCTTCATTCTGATTCCTGACTTCTGACCTCGCGGCGCTGTCGAAAGTTACCCCCGCCATAACTGGCGGGGCTGGCACGGGCGCGAGAACGCCGCGCGAGTCACGGCGGGGGCGGAAGGCCCATGGACAACTTTTTCAGTCCGGCCAACGGAACGGGCCGCGCGCTTCTTCCAGGCGTACGCCCAGATCGAGCAGCATGTCGTCATCCCACGGACGTCCCACCAGTTGTACGCCCACCGGCAGTCCCTCATCGCTCACCGCGAACGGCACCGCCAGCCCGGGAAGACCCAGCACGTTCACCATGGTCGACGGCATCATCGCCTGAAACAATCCCAGCGGTTTTGTTTCGGTCTCGAATTTCCGTTGGCGATGGCGGAACGCGGCGATTCCGGCCACCGGCATCAGCAGCACCGGAACCTGCCGCATCTGTTCGAGCAGCCCGCGCCGCATGGCATTGCGCACGGCGATATTTTCAATCACCTGCCATCCCGACGCCGGCGGCCGTTCGAGCAGCATCGGCAACGATTCGGTGTAGGTCCAGTGCGCTTCCGATTCGCGCCCGGCGATCCGTTCTTTGGCGGCGGGCGCCGGCAGCTCGGCGAAAAAGAAGCTCCACAGATTGGGAGCTTTCTCGATTCCCCGCGGCCGAAATTCCTCCACGGTGAACCCCGCTTCAGAGAACGCCCGCGCCGCGTCGCGCACGGCTTGGCGAATCACGGGCTGAACCGGCACGTCATAGAATTGCTCCATTACGCCGATGCGCAGATCGCCGTTCACCGGGGGGATCAGCGGAGGCCGCGGCGGAACCGGCGCGGACAGCGCATCGCGATCATCGTATCCCGCCAGGACGTCGAAGAGCAGCCGCACATCGCTCACCCAGCGCGCCATCGGACCGCAAACGCCGATCCCCGGCAGCGACACCGTCGACCGGTGGCCGTAAGTGGAAACGCGCCCCGGCGTCGGTTTCAACCCGGCGATGCCGCAGAAATGCGCGGGCACGCGAATGGACCCGCCGCCGTCGCTGCCCACGCCGCCGGGCGAACACGCGCCGGCGATGGCGGCCGCTTCGCCTCCGCTCGAGCCCCCCGGTGTGCGCTCCAGATCCCACGGATTATTGGTGCGGCCGGTGATGAAATTATCGGTTTCATAGCTGGCCATGAATTCGGGCGTGTTGGTTTTGCCTAGGATAATCGCGCCCGCGCGGCGCAATCGCGCGACCACCGCGGAATCTTCGGTGGCCGGAGCCGCGGAAGCGAAATAGCTGCCGATGCGCGTGGGAAATCCCGCGACGTCGAAACTGTCTTTGACGGTGATGGGGATACCGTGCAGCAGACCGGTTTTGAGTCCCTGATCCGCGCGCCGCGCCGAGGCGCGGGCTTCGTCGGCGAAGACCATGGTGAATGCGTTCAGCTCCGGATTGCGGCGCTCGATCTGATCCAGGTGCGCGTCGATCAATTCGAGAGATTTAATGCCGCCGGAGCGGACCAGCGAAACCATTTCGGTTAACGGGAGACGATGGAGCATAGGGTGATGTGTATCGCCGGCTGCACGCACGAACACCGCCGAGCCCGGCCATAACCGGCCGGCTATAGGCGTCAGCCTGCTTCACTTGACAGTTTAACGGGTGCGATCAGCGAATAGAGAAAAGACCAACCCGAACGCGCGGTGGCGGCCGGCCGGGTTTCCGAGCGTAGAATTAAGTTCATGCGAGACCGAATCGTAGTGGTCGGCGGCGGCATCATCGGCCTGGCAGCGGCTTATCGTATTGGCGAACAACTTCCGGATGCCGAAATCACCGTGCTCGAAAAAGACCCCGCCGTCGGCGGGCAGCAAAGCAGCCATAACAGCGGGGTTTTGCATGCCGGGCTGTACTACAAGCCGGGCTCGCGAAAGGCCCGTTTGGCAGTACGCGGGATCCGGCAAATGGTGGAGTTCTGCCGGGTACACTCGATCCCTCACGAAATTTGCGGAAAGGTGGTCGTCGCCACCCGCGAAGAAGAGATTCCCCGGCTGAAAGCGCTGCTCGAACGTGGACAGCAAAATGGACTTCGCGATTTGCGCTGGTTATCAGGCGATGAGCTGCGCGAAATCGAGCCGCACGCCGCCGGTCTCGCCGCGGTACAGGTGCCGGAAGAAGGGATCGCGGACTACCCGCAGGTCTGTCAAGCACTGGCCCGGGAGATCCACGGGGTGGTGGTGACGTCGGCTCGTGTCACCGCGATTCGTCGCGACCAAAACGGCTGGCGTGTGGTCAGCACTTCCGGGGATTACAGCTGCGGCCGCATTGTCACGTGCGCCGGACTCCACTCCGACTATGTCGCCGCAATGACCGGGCGCCCTCGCCAAGTCCGGGTGGTGCCGTTCCGGGGCGAATATTATAAAATCCGGCCGGAGCGGCAACACCTGGTGCGCAATCTGATCTATCCAGTGCCCGATCCAAAGTTCCCGTTTCTTGGTGTGCATTTCACGCGGCTCATTCACGGTGGTGTTGAAGCCGGGCCAAACGCCGTTTTGGCGCTGGCTCGCGAAGGATACACCAAATCGCGCATCAGCGTCCGCGATATGGCCGATGCGCTCACCTTTCCCGGCCTTTGGAAATTTCTGGCGAGGTATCCGCGAATGTGCTGGGACGAAACACGCCGGTCCTTCAGCCGGAAGCTGTTCTGCGCGTCTTTGCAGCGACTGGTTCCAGAAATTCAGCCGGATGATCTCATGCCTGGGGGCGCGGGCGTTCGCGCGCAAGCGATGTCGCCAGACGGATCGTTGGTTGAAGATTTTCATTTCGTTCAAGGCGCCGGGGAATTGCACGTGGTCAACGCGCCAAGCCCCGGGGCCACCGCTTCGCTCGCGATCGGCGAAGAAATCGCTGCGGCCATGAAATAGTTCTGGCGCGCTTCATGGGCCGAAAACGGTGTGCAGTTCTATGACTCTGCTATAGTTCCAGAACCGCCGGACCATTTACCTCGGGGGCGGTTCGCGGTAGACTTCTCCTGACCGGCCCGAAGTCCACGGTTTTGGAGGGCGCCGAATGAATTTGATCCTGCTGCTTCTGATCATCGCGCAGGTATGCCTCGGTCTCTGTTGCTGGATCAGCCCGCAAGCCTTGCGCAGCCTGGCGGCTCACTTACTCACCCGGGCGGATGTCATTGAGGCGGCACGAAAAGAACACTCCCGCCGCCTTCAGTTCTGGCAGTCCGAATTGGGCGTCGATGGCGAGAATCCAATACATGAGGCGCCCGCGATGGACGTGGTTCACGCAGCGTTCCGCCGCTGAAGCCCGCCCGTGGCGCGATTGCCAAAGACGTGGCGCACAAGGACGCGTAAGGAGTTCCATCCTCGCAGCCATTGAGGGGCTGGCCCCCGCGACGCTACAGCTTCTGCCTTCGGTTCGCTGAGTTCGAAGTAGCGCCGAAGCAGAGCCGATTCATCGAACCCTGTCGCCCTGGCATACTGCCGCAGATAGCTGGTGGTGTAAACTCCGCCGGGCAGTTGGTTGAAATCCCCGGCCTCGATTGCTTCGAGGAAATGAAGGCCGATTCTGGTGGAGGATTCAATCGACCACAATGTCATCCCCTTCGCCAGCCTGTTCTCGGCGAGATCTGAAGATCGACTCCCATGAGTTGCCATTAAGGCTCACCTCCACACGTCAGCCGGCCGGGACCCCAGGTGCTGACCGGCTACAAGGTACTTCGACAGGGTGAGTACTACTCTTTAGCAGGGTGCTGAAAAAAGGGGACACCACTCTTTAGCATCGCGGGTTCTGGCGTCGTATCAGGAGGGTCTAAATTCTCTCAAGCAGCGTTCACACGCTCGTGCCGCGGCTCGGCGGCTTCGCGTGCGAGTTCGACCTGGCCTTTGATGTAGGCGCCTTCTTCAATTACCAGGCTGCAAGCATGGATGTCGCCGACGAACTCTGCGTCTTTCCGAATGTAGACGGTTTGTTCGGCCTCGAGTTGGCCTTCAACCCGCCCGTGAACTTCGATACTTCGGCCGACGATCTGGGCGCGTACGCTGGCGCCGGCGGCGACGGTCAGAAGATGATCTCCGATTTCAATTTTCCCTTCGACTTGACCTTCAATGGTGAGCGGTTCCTGGCTCTGGATCTCGCCCTTGATGACGACCGATTTCCCGATCACGGCCGTCGGGCCGCCAAACACAG